>Ga0129307_1002247_pt1 | contig 16091 bp, 15 predicted proteins | sample P1105metagenome_FD_94437 | JGI IMG/M metagenome (GOLD analysis project Ga0129307, IMG submission 94437) | Capybara group fecal microbial communities from Wisconsin, USA - P1105 metagenome | ecosystem: Host-associated > Mammals > Digestive system > Large intestine > Fecal | place: USA: Wisconsin... | reverse complement strand
GGGTTGTCGTTGTTGCGTTCGATGAAGCCCCTTGCCGCCGCGGAATAACCGATCAGCAGCATGTGCTTCTGGTTGAAGCCCTGTGCACGGATATGCCTGAGCGTCTGACGGACCGTGTTCCGGAACAGGGTCTCCAGTACGATGTTGACCCCGAAGAAGGCCACGATCATACGTGTCGAGAAGTTCCTGAGGTAAGGACCGATGCCCTGCATGTTTCGGCCGGCAAACAGCACGAAAGTGAAGAGCATAAGGCCCATGATGTTTGCCTTGATGATGTTGGCAAACTCCCGCCGCCTCGACTGGATCCGTTTCGGGACATACAGGTCAAAGATCACATACAGGATCAGATAGACCGGTATGATGATATAGAGCGCCCGGAAGTAGACTGCCGCCGGCAGGGTACCGGGGGCTCCGGCAATGCCCAGATTGGCCCCGATGACGATATAGTAAGCAAGCGCGTAGGACAGGGCGATGACCGCCGCGTCAAGCAGCACATGCGTAAGATTGAATTTTGACTGGTTGTTTTTTATCATAGGGCGCCCTATTCCAATTTAACCAGTTTATTATACTATAGCCGATTTGGATAAGTGTTTCTAAATTCTTAATTTTCAGTTAAATGTGCGCTGAAAGCCGCCGATCCTGCCCCGCACGGAAACGGTTACGCCGCAGGCATTCTCAGCCGAGCCCCCTCCGCTGCTTTTCACGGAGGACCGTCTGCAGCTGTTTTTCCACGTCGAGCTCCAGCTTATAGGGCTCTCCGGGCTTTTCCTTCATAAGGTCGCGGAGCGCGAAATTGGCCTTCCTTAAAGTGAGGTTGGGGTTGTAATAGGGGTCGCCGCTCTGCAGGATCCCGTCCCAGTAATGAGCGAAGATCGCGATCTCGTTATTGAAGCGCTGCACCTTCTCCGGGGTGTCCTCGAGTCCCCTCGATTTGGATTCGTAGTGATGGAAGGTCACATAGGGATCAAAGATCACGAGCTGTCCCATCGCCCTGACCTTCATGCAGAGGTCGATGTCGTTGAACGCGACGGCAAGTTCTTCCCTGAAGCCGCCCGCTGCGAGGAAAGTCTCTTTCCGCATCATAAGGCAGGCTGCCGTCACCGCGCTCAGGTCCTGTACGCACATCATGCGGTGCATATAGGAATTCTCCTTTTCATGCAGGCCTACGAACGCCGCTCCCGCGATGCCGCCCAGACCGACGATGACGCCCGCATGCTGGATGGTATCGTCGCCGTACATTAAACGCGCGCCCACGATGCCCGTTTCCGGGCGGGAGGCGTAGGACACCATCTCCGTGACGGACCGGGGGCTGATGAGCTCGACGTCGTTATTGAGGAAGAGAAGCAGTTCGCCTTTTGCAAAGCGCACGCCGTAATTATTGATGGCGCTGTAATTGAAACCGGGATGCTCCGCGTCCGGCTTCCAGCGGACGACCCGCACAGGGATGCTGTCGCCGTAAGCATTGGAGTAAAAACCGGTCTCCCCTTCTGCCTTTTCGTAGTATGCGAATGTCTCCGCTTCCGTCGAGTTGTTTTCCACGACGATGAACTCGATGTTCCTGTATTCGGAATGTTCGATGACAGAGCGGATGCAGGTGTCCAGATCCGCGCTGTGGTCCTTGTTCGGAATGATGACGGAGACCAGCGGTCCGTCCGGCACCGCGAACTTCGTATGATAATAACCGTAGGTCACGCCTTTTTCCACGTCCGCATACGGCTGGCCCATCCGGTCATAGTGAGCTTTTACCGCGCGGCTTCCGGCTTCAAACGCATAGAGCTTGGCCTTGGGATCCGATGCCGTCGAACCCTTGTGATAACGCCAGTGATAGCAGATCACGGGGATGTGGATGACTGCCTCGGAGGTAAAGCGTCCCTCCCGGAGAGCCTTCAGAGCCTCATCCGTAAAGTGTACGCCCGCCGGCACTTCCCCGGCATCCGGCAGCGAAAACTCACCCGGTGCCGTTTCATCTGCCCGGTCCGTGAAATATGTCCGCCATGCCGCAAGTTCTTTCCATTCCTCCTTCGTTGCTTCCTCGAGGCAGCGGAAGAAGAAATCATGGTCCTGCGCGCCGTCAAACTCCGCACGGAAGCCGCCGGTCTTCTGAAGGAGGTCCCGGCGGATCACGCTCAGATGACAGATGTAGTTCACCGAGCAGAGCATTTCCATATTGAAGTCGGACTTGAAATGCGGCTCAAACAGGGCTTTGCCGTCAAAGTCGATCTTGTCCTCATCGGTATAGATGAACTGTGCCTTCGGATGCGCCGCGATCGCTTTGACCACTTCGTAAAGCGCCCATGGCGGAAGCTCGTCATCATGATCGCAGAGCGCGATAAAGTCGCCTTTCGCAGCCTCAAGGCCCGCATTGGTATTGCCTGCAATGCCCTTGTTGCCGCCGACGTCCACGAGACGGAAGCGTTCCGGATCCTCCGCGGCATACCTTGCGACCGTATCCTTTACCTCGCTGTGACCGGCTTCGGAGCCGTCCGCAACGACTGCCTCGAAGTTCGGGTAGGTCTGCGCCTTAAAGGAATCCAGCAGCATGGTCAGATACTTTTCCGGTGTATTGTATGCCGGGATAACGATGCTGATGAGCGGGGCTCCGTTTTCAAACTCCAGGCTCTGCCAGGCTGTCTTCTGCGCTTCGATCTCCGCTTCGCTTAAGGCCGTCTTGAACTGCCATTCGGGGTAGTCGTAGTCCTCGTCGATCTTTCTGATCTTATGGACCGCCTTCTTCCAGAACGCCCTGAGGCCGTTCTCCCGGATGAAGTCCCAGGAGACGACCAGCGTCTCAAAATGCACGAGCGCCCAGAGTTTTTCCGCGCGCTTGGCCTTGATCGAATTGCGTTTTTCCACGATCTCGTTGTTGATCCTTACACGCCGGACTTCATTGCCGTCCCTCATCACAAGGTAGCCGTCCTGGTCGCGATCAAAGGGGACCGCCACGGTAAATCCGCTCATGCGGTCCGCGCCGAACTGCTGGGCCACGTCCACGCGGTCTCTCGCAACGGCCGTGCATTTCATGGGATTGCCCTGCCGGTCAGTCACACTGTATTCAATTTTATCGGTCTTAGAGGGGATGCACCAGCCTTCCAGCATCAGCACCCCGTCCCTAAGACTCATGGAATCAATCCTGTATCTCATAGGATCTTTTACCGTTTCTTTCCGATTTTCGCAGCCTGCCGCACCGTGAAGTCCTGTATATAGGAAAATGTATCCCGCACCAGCATCAGCTCGATCCCGATATATGTGAGGAGCCGGCGCGAAACGAAATAAGTCTTGTGTTCCCGGCACCTGTCAAGCGTCTTCAGTCCTTCGAAGAACCCCGCGATATACTCCCTGCCGAACCCAATCTTCACAAAGAATCCCAGTTTTACGAGCACGCCCGCAAGGATCCCCAGAAGGTTCAGAAGCAGCATGAAAAGAGGCATGTTCTTATAATTCAGGTAAACATTGTTGCGCGCCGCAAGCCGGACCTTGAAAGCATTGTATTTGGAACCGGAAGTGCCGCTTCCCACGTGGTATACGACCGATGCCGGTTCGTAAACGACGCGGTATCCCCGGATCCTCGCACGGAAACAGACGTCCAGATCCTCAAGATAGGCAAAATGCAGCGGGTCAAAGTACGGATATGCCGGCCATTTCCTGCCGTCGAGATCCTCATAGAAGCAGTCTGCTTCTTCAGCCTTCCCGCGGTCCAGCCGGATCTTTTCAAAGACCTCCCGCCTGTAGGCAGCGGCGCCCGCGCAGGCGGAAAACACGTCCGTCCGCCGGCTGAACTTCGGCGTCTTTACGCTTTGTCCGACGCCGCGCTGGAAAGCCCAGCCGAAAAGGTTGTAGCCGTCGCCGGCATCGTCCAGAAGATCCTTATGGTACAGCTGTACCATCTTCGGCGAGACCGCGAAGATGCGGTGCCGCCGGTCCTTTTCAAAGACTTCCGCCAGTGCCGCAAGATATCCGGGCTGCGCTTCCGTATCGTTATTGAGAAGCACGACGTATTCGCTTTCAGCAGCGCTGATCCCGGCGTTGACCGCGCCGGAAAAACCGGTGTTTTCTTTCAGGCAGATCACCTGCAGTGGGAATCCGGCTGAAAGCTTCCTTAAGTACTCCACCGAGCCGTCCGTGGAACCGTTATCCACGATCAGGACAGCAAAATCAGTGTATGTCTGCCCTGCCAGGGCATTCATACACTGATCCATGAACTTCAGTCCATTATAATTCGGGATGATGACTGTAACTTTTGGCGTTTTCAATTCAGAACATCTTTCTTCCATGACTTACCGTCAATAGTATCCGCATTTATTCCGAATATGTCAAGTATTGTTGCTGCAATATCACCAAATCCTTCACGGGTCCCGAGGTCTACGTTCGCTTTCAGCGCCTTTCCCCATGCGATGACCGGGATGTATTCGCGCGTATGGTCCGTTCCCTTGAAGCCCGGGTCGCAGCCGTGGTCCGCCGTGACCATGACGACGTCCCCTTCGGACATGCCCGCCATCAGTTCGCCGAGCTGCCTGTCAAAGACGCTTACTGCCTTCGCATAGCCGTCAATGTCCCTGCGGTGGCCGTAGACGCTGTCCGTCTCCACGAGGTTGACGAAGCAGAGTCCCTTCCAGTCCTCCTTGAGGAGCGCGATCGTCTTGTTCATGCCGTCAATATTCGACTCCGACGGAGTCGTAAACTTCCCGTCGAGTCCTTTGCCCGCGAAAATATCTCTGATCTTGCCGATCCCGATGCTGGCAAGGCCGTTTGCCTGCAGCACATCCAGCATCGTATCCTTCGGAGGAAGGATCGAAAAGTCATGTCGGTGCGCTCCAACTCTCTGGAAGTCATCCGCACAGGTGCCTGTAAACGGGCGCGCGATAACTCTGCCGACGCCGTGTTCCCCGGTCAGCATCTCCCGCGCGATGCGGCAGTAGCGGTACAGTTCTTCCGGCGGCACGATATCCTCATGCGCAGCGATCTGGAAGACCGAATCCGCGGAAGTATAGACGATGAGTTTGCCGGTCCGCATATGCTCCTCGCCGTAATCATGGATGACCGCCGTACCGGAATAGGGCAGGTTGACGATCGTTCCCCTGCCGGTGCGGCGTTCGAACTCGTCGATCACTTCCTTCGGGAAACCGTTCGGATAGGTCGGAAAGTTCTTTTCGGTCACAAGGCCTGCGATCTCCCAGTGCCCGGCTGTCGTATCCTTGCCTGCGGACAGCTCCCGGAGCCTTCCGTAAACGCCCTCCGGCTCTGACTTCGCTTCTCCCTCATCCATGCCGTCCAGCGAGCCGCAGCAGCACCCGTCCGGATCCGCCATATAGTATTTATGTCCCGGTTTGAAGCCGTCGATATGGAAGATCCCCAGCCTTTCCAGATTGGGGCAGTTCCATTCCGGTGACTTCCGGATCGTGGCCAGCGTGTTGCAGCCCTCGTCGTCAAAGCGTGCCGCATCGGGCGCCGCGCCGCATCCCATACTGTCAACGACCAGCAGAAAAACTCTGTTTATATCACTCATTTCATTTCCTCTTTCAGACAGACATGAATGCCCGGGCCTGAGATTCCCGTCTTTATGCCCGCATTGCGTCCTTGCGGATCAGTATCCGGATCGCCTCGACCGCGGTCTGTATCGCACTGTTGGTGCCGTAAGCCTGCGGGTCTTCGAGTCCGAGCTCGCGTCTTGTCTGGTTTGCCACCACATGCAGCACCGAACCGGAACGAACGCCTCTTGCCGCGCAGACGGTGAAGAGCGCCGCCGACTCCATCTCGGAGCAGGTCGCACCCATCGCTATCCAGGCATTCCAGTCAAAGTGAAGCTGCGGACCGACCGGCATGCTGTCCGGGCTGTGCTGTCCGTAGAAACTGTCCTTGCACTGGACGACGCCCATATGCGCCGTCATGCCGAGTTTGTCTGCCGCTTCCTTCAGAGCCAGCGTCACGTCAAAGTCCGGCACTGCCGGCCACTCGATCGGTGCGTACTCCCGGGAAGTTCCCTCGAAACGGATCGCGCCGGTCGCGATGCACAGGTCGCCGCCCATGACATCCTTGCGGATGCCGCCGGATGTGCCGATCCTGATAAATGTATCCGCACCGCAGTGGATCGCCTCTTCTACGGCGATCGCAGCGGAAGGTCCGCCGATGCCGGTGGACATGGCGCTTACGAGCACACCGTCCAGCGTGCCGGTATAGGTGACAAACTCACGGTTGCTCGCGATGAACTTCGCATCGTCAAAATATGCCGCGATCTTCTCGACCCTGCCGGGATCTCCCGGCATGATCACATAACGGCCGAGCTCGCCTTTCTTAACATGAATATGATACTCGCCCTGATCCTGCTTATATGCAAGTTCCGCCATCATACACCTCCGTATTACTCCTCGAGTGCCAGGATCTTGCTGACTCTCTTTTCGTGACGTCCGCCCTGGAACTTCGCACTGAGGAACTCATCGATGATCATCTTTGCCATTTCCTGTCCGATGACGCGAGCGCCGAAGCAGAGGACATTGGCATTGTTGTGCTCACGGCTCATGCGCGCACTGTACGGCTCGGAGCAGCATACCGCGCGTACGCCTTTGACCTTGTTGGCCGCGATGCTGATACCGACGCCCGATCCGCAGATCGCGATGCCGAGGTCTGCCTCGCCGCCCGTCACCGCACGCCCGACTGCAGCTCCGTAGTCCGGATAGTCCACGCTGTCATTCGTGTCCGTTCCGAGATTAAGGACCTCGCAGCCCTTCTCCTCCAGATACTTCTTTACAAAGAACTTCATTTCAACGGCCGCATGGTCGTTGCCGAGTGCGATCTTCATGTCACTGTCCTCCTGCTGATATTTATTCTTTCACATAGGTCTCCGGCTCGTCGTGCACGACCGCCGTGCCTTCATTTTCAAAACGGAACGGGATATATAAGAGGTCCTTCATCGCGCGTTTTACCGCTTCGCGGTACTCCGGCTCCGCATAGAATACCAGGAAGCCTCCGCCGCCCGCGCCGAGGAGCTTTCCGCCGAGAGCGCCGGCATTTCTGCCTGCCGCGTACATCCGGTCAATGCTGTCCGTCGAGATGCCGCCCGAGATCCCCCGCTTCAGCTGCCAGGTGTGATCAAGCATCCTGCCGAACTCGTCCAGTCCTGCTGCAGGTCCCGCTGCAGAATTCCCGCCCGCGTCCTCCAGAACGCCGAGCGCCTCGTAGACCAGCGCCGTCATTTCCTTCAGTTCCGGGACTTTGACCCCCATCGCCTTTTTCGTTTCTTTCTGGATGTCGGAAGAAAACCTCGAAAATCCCGTGAAAAACATCAACAGCCGGTCATTGAGCGCTTCCTTTCTTTCCGAGGAGATCTCCACCGGCCTTACCTTGTATCCGTCCGCGCCGAACTCGATCAGGTTCAGTCCGCCGAAAGCCGCCGCGATCTGGTCCTGGATGCCGCCGCTTTCCTGACACATGACACGCTCCACATAGATCGCCTGATCCGCCAGTTCCCGCTTGCCGGTGCGCTTTCCCTTCAGTGCGCTGAACGCGTTGAGCATGCCGACCGCAAAGGAAGACGAAGTGCCGAGTCCCGACCTTGCGGGAAGGTCCGCGTCATAGGTCAGCCTGAGCTCGTGCATGTCCCTCAGCAGCATGGCGTTGCGGATCGCGGGATGCTCGATATCCTTCGTGTGCTGTACGCGCTCGATCTTTGAGTAGATCAGCTCATTGCGGTAATCAAAAAACCGCGGAAGGTGCCGCACGCTGACATAACAGTATTTATCGAACGTCGTGGAAAGCACGGCGCCGCCGTATTCTTTAAAATATTCCTCAAAATCTGTGCCGCCGCCGAAAAACGACATCCGAAACGGCGTCCTGGTGATGATCATATCATGGTCTCCTGATTATCGGTCTTTAATGATCCGAAGGACCTTCCCGGTCCTTTGTATCCTTATATTATAATGCACTGTTTCAAAAATGTAAAATTGATGATTGCGCGGGGAAACGACTGTGTTATAATGTCCGATGGCAAGTTCGTTTATTCACCCGGGAACAGGTTTTCCTCATCATGCAGCAGAAAAGCAGCCACGAAATCGATATGCTCCACGGGCCGGTGCTTCCGGCCTATTTTGCGTTCACGATCCCCATGGCGCTCAGCATGCTGCTCCAGCTGCTGTTCAACGCCGCGGACGTCATCGTCGTCGGCCGCTTTGCCGGCGCGAACGCCCTTGCCGCCGTCGGATCCACCACTTCCCTCGTGGCGCTGATGATCAACATCATCTCGGGTCTTTCCACCGGCGTCAATACGATCATCGCGCGCGACTACGCGCGTGACAGCTTCGATAAGGTCTCAAACGCCGTGCACACCTCGCTTCCCTTCGGTTTTCTCGGAGGCCTTGCCGTGGCGCTCCTTGCGATCCCCGCGGCGCGCCCCATCCTGACACTGATGCAGAGCCCGCCGGAAGTCATCGGCATGTCCGTCATTTATTTAAGGATCTATTTCATTTCCCTGCCCATGATCGCCCTCTACAATTTCGGCGCCGCGATCCTTCGTTCGATCGGAGATACCAGAAGGCCGATGCTCTACCTGCTCTTTTCCGGCATCGTCAATCTGCTGCTGAACCTGTATATGGTGATCGTCCTCGGGCTCGGCGTCATCGGCGTAGGCGTCGCGACCGCCGTCTCCAATACGATCTCCGCCATCCTCGTCCTGGGCGCACTTTTGCACGAGGATTCCTGCCTCCGCTTCCAACCCTCGAAGATGGCCTTCCTTCCGAACACGCTCCGTGAGATCCTGCATTTCGGTCTTCCCGCTTCGATCCAGGGAAGCCTCTTTGCCTTTTCCAATATCCTGATCCAGTCCTCGGTCAACAGTTTCGGCAGCGTCTATATGGCGGGCAATGCTGCGGCGCAGAGTGTCGAAGGTTTCCAGTATGCCTTCCTGATGGCGAATATGAGCGCCACCCTGACCTTCATGAGCCAGCATATCGGCGCAGGACTCTATGAAAGATCCAGGATCGTACTCAGGACGATCATCACCGCGGGCATGGTCATCACCACCCTGATCGGCATCGTCTTTGCCTTTTTCCGCGTACCGCTTCTTACGCTCTACAATCCCGATCCGGCAGTCCTCGGCGTCGCCATGCGGCGCATGACGATCCTTGTCCTGATCGCCGCGCTGGAGATCCCGATGGACAGTTACTCCAACGCGATCCGGGCGGCAGGCCGCACCATCGAGCCCACGGTCATCTCTCTGATCGGCGCCTGCGGATTCCGCGTCCTGTGGCTCATGACCGTATTCAGGATCTTTCATTATTATGAAACGATCTTCATGGTCTGGCCCGTCAGCTGGGTGCTCACCGGTCTTGCGGACATAGTTTATTACAATCGCATCATGAAAAGTCATTTCAAGCCCGCACAATGATCCGTGCGGCCTCCCGGCAGAAGATACGCCGGAACAGCAGAAAAGAGGACAGACCCTTACCGGATCCGTCCTCTCTTTGATTTCAAAAAATCCTTAATATATGCGTTTTGAGGTATCAGCCGAAGTATCTCTTCAGAAGGCCTGCAAATGCCTTGCCGTGTCTTGCCTCGTCACGTGCCATCTCATGAACGGTGTCATGGATCGCATCCAGGTTCAGAGCCTTTGCTCTCTTTGCAAGGTCGGTCTTGCCTGCGGTAGCGCCGTTCTCTGCAGCAACTCTCATCTCAAGGTTCTTCTTGGTGGAGTCGGTCAGGACCTCGCCCAGAAGCTCTGCGAACTTCGCAGCATGCTCAGCCTCTTCAAATGCAGCGGTCTTCCAGTACTCGCCGATCTCCGGATATCCTTCTCTGAAAGCAACGCGGGACATAGCCAGATACATACCTACTTCGGAGCACTCACCGTTGAAGTTGTCACGAAGGTCTGCGATGATGTCTTCCGGAGCGCCCTGTGCAACGCCTACGACATGCTCCGCTGCCCAGGTCATCTCATCCGGCTCATTCGCCTTGAACTTGTCAGCCGGTGCCTTACAGATCGGGCACTTCTCGGGCGGATTCTCAGCCTCTACAGTGTAACCGCATACAGTACAAACCCATGTCTTCATACTCAATTCTCCTTTTTTTAAATATATGCTGTTTTGCGGACTGCCGCGCCCGCCGGCACTTCGCCGGCACGCACCGCAGACCGCGGTTGATCTATAGAAAAGCGCTTTACGCCTTTTCCCTTAAGCAGTCCCGGCAGACGCCGGTGATCTCAAATTCAAGGGAGTCCGCCCGTCCCGGAAGCATGCTGTCTTCCGGACTGCCGGTCCCCTCATCACCCCTGATCATGATCAGGTCACGGGGCACATCATAAAATCTCCCGCAGCAGCTGCAGATGAAGTGTCCGTGGTCGTCGGTCCGGAAATCAAAACGGTCCGGTCCGTCGGTGCATCGGATCTTGCGGATCTCGCCGGCTTCCGCCAGCTGGTTTAAATTGCGGTAGATCGTCCCGAGGCTGACATTGGGGATCTCCTCACGGATCGCCGAATAGATCTCATGCGCATTCGGATGAGATCCGTTGCCATGGAGATACTCCATGATCGCGTCCCGCTGTTTTGAATGTTTGGAGATCACAGCCACTTTTTCAGATCCTCGTGTTAGCGTTCGTTAATAATGATAATCGTTACTATTATTATATCAGATCCATATCCTTTGTCAATGCAGGAGGATGTCCTTATGATGTACTAAATCCCGGTTCCCTGCAGAACGGCCGCATCCTTACATTACAGCAAAAAAACACCGGCCGGGACGTATGTGATCCGTCTCCGGTCGGTGCGTTTAGATCCTATGGTCTATTTTGTTCCGTTATGCCGCTTATTCGCCTGTTTCGGTCTCTTCAGCAGCTTCGGTATAGGTGACGTTGGAATTTTCAGCCACAAATTCCGTTACAAGGTTGCTGAGTACTGCCAGCTCCAGCTCGGACTCGGAAGTCGCCTCAGTAAGAGCTTCAACATTATCATAGCCGAACTCTTCCGCATACGCGGCAATGGCTTCATCCGTGACCTTCAGGCCTTCCTTCTCGGCGATCGCGTAGATCACGGCCGCACGTTTTGCGGCGTCTGTTGCGCCTTCGGTCAGGCTGTCGCGGAACTCATCGTAAGTCTGGCCGTACATCTGGATCATGGACGCAAGGGACATGCCGTAAGCTCTGCTGAGCGCATTGTCATAGGTCCGGATATAGATGTCCTTCTGCCAGTCAATGGCCTCCTGACTCGGCTCAACTTCGCTGGTCTCGAGGACCTTGGTCAGGATCGCATCTGCAAGTCCTTCCTTCGCCTCGGAATCATTCATAGTCTGCATGCCCTTCTTCAGGAACTCCCTGAGGCCGTCGACCGTGTTGTAATCGCCGTTGGTGATCTCTTCAACGAACTCATCGTCGATCTGAGCCATGGTGCGCGGTCTTTCGATCTTGTTGATGTCGCAGACAAAGAGCGCATCCTTGCAGTTTAAGTCTTCGTTGCCGTAGTCCTCCGGGAAGGTGACATTGACGTTGATCGTCTCTCCGTAGTGTCCGCCGATCAGCTGATCCTCAAAGCCCGGGATAAATGCGCCTGAGCCGATAACAAGCGGATAGTCGGTGCCGCTGCCGCCCGGAAACTCTACGCCGTCGATGGAACCGACGAAATTGATCGTAGCGGTGTCGCCCTCCTGGACCTCGCCGTCGACGATTTCTACCGGATAGGACGGCAGGATATTGGTCTCGATATAAGTATCCACTTCTTCGTCGGTGACTGCGGCTGCCTTTGGAGCGGTCAGGTCCAGACCGGTATATTCGCCAAGGCTGACCTCGCCGAGTACTTCCGGCTTGACCGGAGCGACCTTGCTGATCGCGGTGATCAGCTCCAGGGAATCGGTATCCATCGCCTGTGCCCCTTCGGATGATCCGGCTTCGCTGCTCTCAGCCTCTGCGCCCTCTTCTGCCGCGGTGGTCTCCGCTGCCTCGCTGCTCTCCACAGCGCTCGTCTCAGCCGCTGCTTCGGTCGCCGCAGCAGTCGTCTCTGTCGCGCCGGATCCTGAGCAAGCGCTGAAAATGCAGGCAGCCGCCAGCGCAGCCGCCGGAATAATAAATTTTCTGACCTTCATCATAATGTTCCTCCCAATTAGTGCAGTATTTTCGGTGATCTCCAGTAGCGAAAGAGCACCTTTGCAATGATCTTGTCCTTGCTGATATAACTCTCTTTCCAGTAACGGGCGTCAAGCGAGTTGTTGCGGTTGTCTCCGAGGAAGAAATAGCAGTTCTCGGGCACCTCAAAGCTCATATCGCCCGTATAGAGCATCGGTTCGTTGAGATAATCTTCCTGGAGCTTTTCGCCGTTGACGTAGACTGCCGCAGTCATCAGCTGGGCATCGCTGCCGCGGCTTAAGTCAAGGCCCGGATTATAGCTGAGCTCCGACTGCGCGACACTTCCTTCCGCAACGATCTCGACCTTGTCCCCCGGCACGCCGATGCAGCGCTTCAGGTAGTAAAGCGTTTTCGGATGGTTGATCTCTTTTCCGCAGTGCGGACAGATCTCGGGCGCCGTGCCCTCTCCCATCGCGACATTGCTGCGGTTGCAGATCCAGCCGAACTTGAAGATGCTGATGTCGCCCCGCTCGGGCTCGCCGAAAGTATAGGCAAGTCTCAGACCGATGACGCGGTCTCCCTCCATGATGGTGCTTTCCATCGAGGAGGTCGGCACGGTCGAATTGGCAATAACAAAAGTATTGCACAAAAAAGCGATCGCAAAAGCAGCCACGATCACTTCGACCCAGCTTAAGATCTCCCGCAGGACGGGACCCATTTCTTTTTTCTTTTCATTATCGCTCATAACAGATCTCTCATGTGTTTATGACACGAAACCTACTATACAACAAAAATGCGTTCAAAGTGTGTACTATTTTATGAAAGTTTTCTCAAATTCAGAACCGTCCGGCTCCCCGCGGGTACTGAAAGGCAGGTCGCCGAACGGTTTTCTTTGATTTATCAGCCGGCGTTGGATGCCGCAATCTTGACCTTGCTCCAGAGCTCGGCGATCACCTTGCGGGTCTCTTCATTATAATTGAAGACCTCGTCGTTGGGGTTTCCGGTGCGCGGAATAAACGCGTCGATGCCCTCAAACGCTCCGCCCTCGCCGGACAGGTCCTCGTTGACCTTGGCGATCGGCGATGTGTATCCGACATATTCCGACTTGTCGTATGCCGGATCATACTCGGAGATGAAGTTGATGAACTCATGTGCCAGCTCGACGTTTTCCGCATTCTTCGGGATGACCATGCAGTCAGACCAGAGGTTCGTTCCGGTCTCGGGGCAGAAGTAGCCCATGTCTTCATTTTCCGCCATGACATAGGTCGCGTCGCCGGAATAGATCAGGCCGAGCGCCTTGCGGCCCTGCGCCATGTTGTCGATGATCTCGTCGGTGACGATCTCGGGCTGCATGGTGTTGACGCACTGCAGCAGGAACTCATATGCCTCGTTGAGCTCGTCCGGATCATCGGTATTCATGGAATATCCGAGATACTTGAGCGCCATCATGAAGGAATCGCGCTCGGAGTCATAGAGATAGATGTCTCCCTTGTACTTTTCATTGAGGAAAATGCCGAAGCCCTGTTCCTCCAGGTCCTTGATGTCGACCTTGGTCTTGTCGTAAACGATGCCGACCGAGCCCCAGAAATACGGTGCGCAGTAGGTATTGTCCGGATCATAGGGAAGACCGACGACGCCGGGTTCCATGCCTTCGAAACAGGTGAGCCTGGACTTGTCCAGCGGCTGCAGGCGGTCTTCCAGGAGCAGGCGCTCGATCATGTAGTCGCTCGGGACCAGGATATCGTAAGCATCCCCGTTTGCGACCTTGATATACATCTGCTCGTTGGACTCGAACTCGTCCATCATGACATGCGCGCCCGTACGCGCTTCAAAATCGGAAAGGGTATGTTCGCCCACATACTCTCCCCAGTTATAGATATGCAGGGTCTGCCCTGCGAACTTTCCTTCGCTCTTGCTGCCGCAGGCGGCCGTCGCAAGCATTGTTCCAACCAAGATCGCTGCCAAAACAAATGCCCTTTTTTTCATTCTCTGATCTTTACCTCCGTTAATAAAATGCCTTATCCGGACTATGGATCCGGACATATATTACAGGGCGGCGCGGACGATGCCGCGCGCCGTGTTCTTTTTACTGCAGGTCTTCCCGTCCATAAAGGAGCCTTTGCTCCATTGCTTCGGGGACCGTCTTCTTACTCCTCTGCCGCCCCGGCTTCCGCAGCTTTTTTCCTTGCGGTCATCCGCTCCCGGATAAACGGGATCAGGTTGATGATGATGAGGATCAGTGTGATCACTCCGATGATCAGCGAGGAGATCGCATTGATCGTGGGGTTGACACGTTTGCTCATGGTATAGACCATGATGCTTAAGTTTTTGACGCCGCGGCCCGTGACGAAGTAGGAAATGATGAAATCGTCAAAGGACATGGTGAACGCGATCAGCGCGCCGCTGAATACGCCGGGCATGATCTGCGGCACGATGACCTTGGTCAGTGCCTGCCAGGGCGTGGCGCCGAGGTCCATTGCCGCGTCCGCGAGGTTCGGATCCAGTGAGCGGATCTTGGGCATGACGCTTAAGATCACGTACGGGATACAGAAAGCGATGTGCGCGAGGATCATGGTCATCAGGCCGCGTTCGATGCGCATCGTGATAAAGAACAGCATCAGGCCGATCGCAGTTACGATCTCCGGATTCATGATCGGGAAATCATTGATCTGGAGCACCAGGTCTTTTACCACCCGCCGGGATTTGGAGAGTCCCACCGCCGCCAGCGTGCCGGTAAAGGTCGAGACCACCGTTGCGATCACGGCGACCAGCACCGTGGTATATACGGATTCCATCATCTGTGAATCCCTGAAAAGCCTCTCATACCACTGCAGGCTGAATCCCTTCATGACCGTCAGAGATTTGGATCCGTTAAAGGAGAAGATCACAACACAGACGATCGGAAGGTAAAAGAAGACCAGCGAGAGGATCATGACGATCTTGCCGAAGATACGCTTGTTTTTCTTCATGACATGCCCTCCCTTCTTAAGCTTCCCTGACGCCGCCGGAATTGCGGAGTTCCAGAGTGCGCACCAGATACATGCTGAGCATCATGATGACCGCCATGATGACGGAGATCGCAGAACCGAAGTTCCATTCGCCGACCGTGATGAACTGGTTCTCGATAACGTTGCCGATCAGGAAATACTGGCCGCCGCCCAGCAGCTTCGGGATAAAGAACGAGCTGACCGCAGGCAGGAACACCAGGCTGATGCCGCTGATGACGCCCGGCAGGGACAGCGGAAGCGTAACCTTCAGGAAGGAGTGTACGCCGTTCGCGCCGAGGTCCGCCGCCGCCTCCAGCAGCGAGTGGTCCATCTTGCTGAGAGAGGTGTTGATCTGCAGGATCATAAACGGCAGGAAGTTGTAGACCATACCCAGAAGCACGGCCGTTTCCGTGTAAAGGATCTCCACGTCCTTGAATCCGATATAGCCCAGCAGCGTCGAGAACAGGCCGCCCTTGCTTAAGAGGCCGATCCAGGCGTAGGTGCGGACCAGCATGTTGATCCAGGTCGGAAGCGTGATCGCAAGCACGAGCATGTTGCGCATGCGGTCCGAGCTGTTCGCGATAAAATATGCGACCGGATAACCGAGGATGACGCAGATGACCGTCGTCTTGAAGGCGATCTTCAAAGACCGTCAGAGCACCAGCAGGAAGTCCGGGTCTGTAAAGAAGCGGACGAAATGCCGGAGCGTGAACTGAAATGTAAGGATCGCGTTGCCCGTATCCGTAAAAGCGTAAAATACCACCAGCACCATGGGGAGCAGCAGCATGATCACGCTCCATACGATATACGGTACGGCAAGCTGTGAAAAACGTTTCAATAGAGTATCTCCCTTAGTATTTCTTACAATGAGCTGCGCGCTTTCTCCGTGCTCAGCTCATCTTGTGCATGACGTGGATGTCCTGCGGGCCGAAGCGGAGTCCGACTTCGGAGCCTTCTTCGACGTAGTCGGTCGTACGGAGCTTGAACTCCCGGCCGGTCGTGGCGAAGGTGACAGGGTAGGACGCGCCTTCACGGATGTTTTCGAGATCAAAGTCGTAGTCTACGTAAAT
>Ga0129307_1002246_pt1 | contig 16091 bp, 7 predicted proteins | sample P1105metagenome_FD_94437 | JGI IMG/M metagenome (GOLD analysis project Ga0129307, IMG submission 94437) | Capybara group fecal microbial communities from Wisconsin, USA - P1105 metagenome | ecosystem: Host-associated > Mammals > Digestive system > Large intestine > Fecal | place: USA: Wisconsin... | reverse complement strand
GAAGGCGGCTTATGATGCCGGCAGCCCGTGGCATGAGGCGCTGAAGGCGTACCTGGATGAAAACTTCCGTTTTCTGAAGGAATTCCTGGATCAGTATCTTCCGAAAGCCGTTATGGAGATACCAGAGGCAACCTATCTGGCCTGGGTGGATCTCTCTGCCTATTTTGATCCGGAAGAGGACTTGCCGTCCTTCTATGCCTATAAGGCAGGTGTTCTACTGGAAGGCGGCGATACACTTTTTGTGGGCAATGCCAACCGCTTCGTACGACTGAACCTGGCAATGCCAAGGTCCATCATCAGGACAGGCCTGGAGCGCATGCGTGACGCCATGGCAGAAGCCGGGAAGATTTAACAGCCGGGAAACGTTTTTTTTGAATGGGAAAGCCTTATGCAGAGCCGCATATACGGCATGCATAAGGCTTTTTTATTATGGTGGGGATACTTGGAAAAACCGCCGGGTCTGATATAATAATACAAATGGCCAAAGACGGCGGCAATCTCATTTACGGCCTGCTGGCAGGCAAACCGGAAAAGGAGTGAATCAGAACATGGAAGAATCATTATTCAGAAAAAAGAGCCTGGAGAAAATCTCATCACCCGAATCGCTCAATGATTATCTTCATGTGACCAGCCCTTCTGTCTGGCTGATCCTGGCGGCTGTTATCCTGCTGCTGGCAGGCATGCTGATATGGAGTTCCGTTGCCAGCATTGACAGCTTTGCGACCGGAACGGGCCGGGTCACGGAAGGAACGATGTACATTTATTTTGACAATGAGCAGATTGCGGAAAATGTGCAGAGCGGCATGACGGTGACCGCAGGAGAAACTGCCGGGCACATTACCAGCATAGGTACAGACGCGGAGGGAGAGCTGTTCGCTATCGCCCCCACGACGCTGGCGGACGGGAGCTATCCCGTGAAGATTGTGTTTAAACAGACGCAGGTGCTGAGCCTGCTTTTCAACTGAGGAAAGGTCCATGTCCGGAAAGAACTCTGACATCCCACGGACAGGACACCGCGCGGGGGTTCCGGTGATTATGCAGCTGGAAGCCCTGGAATGCGGGGCGGCTGCCCTGGCCATGGTGATGGCTTATTACAATAAATGGGTACCGCTGGAACAGGTGCGCCTTGACTGCGGGGTCTCGCGCAACGGGTCCAACGCCAGAAATTTGCTCGTGGCAGCCAGGAGCTATGGTTTTGATGCCCAGGGTTTCCGCTGCGAGACAGAGAACTTAAAGGACAATATTGCGCTGCCCTGCATTCTCCACTGGAATTTCAACCATTTTGTGGTGCTGAAGGGATTTAAGGGCAGGTATGCCCTTCTGAATGATCCGGCGAAGGGAGAAATCCGGGTCAGCATGGAAGAACTGGACAAGGCCTTTACGGGCGTATGTCTCCAGATTGTCCCCGGTCCGGATATGCAGCCCTCCGGAAAACCGGCGAGCGTGCTGGCCTTTGCCGCGAAGCGCCTGCAGGGGACCGGGACGGCGATGTCGTTTGTCATGCTTTCGACCCTGGCGGCCTGCCTTTTCGGGATTATCAACCCCGTTTATGCGCGCTTCTTCACGGACCGCCTGCTGACGGGGGAGAACCGTGAACTGCTGTATCCTTTCCTTGGGCTGATGGTCCTGACAGGGACGGCGCAGGTGGCCGCTGGCTGGATCCAGGCGGTCTATTCCCTGCGGATCAACGGCAAAATGGCCGCTGTCGGCAGCAGTGAGTATATGTGGAAAATCCTGCGTCTTCCGATGCAGTTTTTCTCCCAGCGCCTTTCGGGGGATATCCTGCAGCGGCAGGGCACCAACGCGTCCATTGCGGCGACACTGGTCAATACACTGGCGCCGCTGCTTCTCCATACATTGATGATGGTTTTCTACCTTGTACTGATGCTGCGCTGGAGTGTAATGCTGACGATGGCAGGTATTGCCGCGATCATCCTGAACCTCCTGGTGTCGCAGATTATTGCTGCAAAGCGTGTCAATATTACCCGCGTCCAGATGCGTGACGCCGGCAAGCTTGCCGCGGCAACGGTTTCGGGCATCCAGATGATTGAGACCATCAAGGCCAGCGGCTCGGAAAACGGTTATTTCCAGAAATGGGCCGGATACCAGGCTTCCGTAAATGCGCAGAATGTCCGGTATGCCCGCCTGAACCGGTATCTCGGTATTATTCCCGCAGCCCTGTCAGCCGCGGTCAATGCCCTGGTGCTGATCCTGGGCGTTCTGCTGACCATGCAGGGGAGATTTTCACTTGGTACGATCCTGCTGTTCCAGGGATTCCTGAACTCCTTCCTGGCACCTGCCTCGGAAATCATTTCCGCCGGGCAGGGCCTGCAGGAAATGCGCACGGAGATGGAGCGCGTGGAGGATGTTATGCAGTATCCGGAGGATCCTGCATTTTCCGATACGCCGCAGACTGACAATACGAAATATGCCAAGCTTTCCGGCGAAGTGGAACTGAAGCACGTGACCTTCGGCTATTCCCCGTTAGAAGAGCCGCTGATCCGGGATTTCTCCATGCATGTGAAAAAGGGCAGCAGGGTTGCCCTCGTTGGGCCTTCCGGCTGCGGAAAGTCCACCATCTCCAGACTGATCTCGGGGCTCTACCGGCCCTGGAGCGGGGAAATCCTGTTTGACGGCAAGCCGGCGGCGGCCTATGACCGCAGCGTTTTTACCGGTTCTGTCGCCGTGGTGGACCAGGAAATCGTCCTGTTCGATGACAGTATTGCCGACAATATCAAGATGTGGGACCGTTCCATTGAGGATTTTGAAATGATCCTGGCCGCAAGGGATGCGCAGATTTATGATGACATCATGGCCAGGGAAGGCGGTTTCCGGCGGAAAATGTCGGAAAACGGCAGGGATATGTCGGGAGGACAGCGGCAGCGGCTGGAGGTCGCCCGCGTGCTGGCGCAGGATCCATCCATTATTATCATGGATGAAGCAACCTCGGCGCTGGACGCCAGGACGGAATATGAACTTGTGAATGCGGTCAGGGACCGCGGCATCACCTGCATTGTAATCGCGCACCGTCTGTCGACGATCCGGGATTGCGATGAAATTATTGTGCTGGATCACGGATGTGTGGCAGAACGCGGGACCCATGAGGAACTCATGGCTGCAGGCGGCGCCTACACCCGGCTGATCGCAAACGGCTGAAAGGAGGGGGACGATGGGCTGGTTTGGCGAACAGATTGCTCAGCGCAGACAGGCGGATCAGGCAGCCATGGATGACTCCCTGCTCCATATCGCGTCGGCGGTGATGGGAAAACGGCAGGAAGGACGTCCTGACGATGAGACCGCGTCTGCGAAGGAAGCCATTGGCGAGATTTTAAAATACTACCACCTGAAGCCGGTTGAAATTCCGGAGGAGATTACCGATCCGGATGAGCAGCTGGAATTCTGCCTGCGCCCGTATGGACTGATGCGTCGAAGCGTTACACTGGAGCCGGACTGGTACCGGGATGCCATGGGGCCCATGCTGGCTTTCCGGAAGGAAGGCGGTGCGGCGGTGGCCCTGCTGCCGAAATCATTTTTCGGATACAGCTGCCATGACCCCGAGCGCGGGGAAATCTTCGGGATCAGCCGCGCAAATGCCGGCCAGTTCAAAGAAGATGCCTGGTGCTTTTACTATCCTTTGCCGCAACGGAAGCTCGGCATGTCGGACCTGCTCCTTTACCTCAAGGACTGCCTGCATCCGGGAGATTATGTGCTGCTGTTTGTGCTGTCCCTGGCGGTAACGCTGATCGGGATCCTGATGACCAACCTCACCCGTGCCCTGACAGGCTTTGTCCTGGAGAGCGAAAATGTGCCCCTGCTGGCAGGCACGGCGGTTTTCATGCTCTCGGCTCTCATAGCCTCCCGTCTTATCAGCGCAGGGCGGCAATTGATGATGGACCGCATCGGGATCAAGACGTCTTTTGCTTTGGATGCTGCCATGATGATGCGGGTCATGAGCTTGCCTGCCGGATTTTTCCGGGATTATACCACCGGCGAGCTTGCGAGCCGCTACAATGCGGTCGGCCGGCTCTGCGGCATGGTGTTGGGGAACATTTTCTCCCTTGGGTTAAGCGCCCTGCTGTCCATGCTCTATATCACACAGATTTTTCACTTTACGCCCGCACTGGTGGCGCCGGCCCTGCTCATTATCCTGGCAGGGGCTATAGCCGGGGCAATAACAAGCCTGACCCAGCTGCGGCACAGCCGCCGGGTTATGGAAAAGTCCGCAAAGGAAAACGGACTCAGCTTCTCTCTGATCAACGGCGTGCAGAAGATCCGGCTCGCAGGCGCGGAGAAACGGGCCTTTGCAAAATGGGGCCATGCCTATGCGGAAACGGCAGCGCTGAGTTATAACCCGCCGATGATTATCCGCACAGGGGAGGCTGTTGCGGCCGCCATCTCCCTGGCCGGGACCATTGTCCTGTTTTACTGCGCAGTCAAAAGCGGCGTGACACCCTCGGAATATATCGCCTTCCACACGGCCTACGGCGCGGTGACCGCAGCCTTTGCTTCCCTTGCGGGAGTGGGGCTGTCTGTTGCGGGGATACGGCCCATTCTGGAAATGGCGGCGCCGATCCTGGAGACAGAGCCCGAGGCCTCCGAAAACAGGAGCATGGTGCTGAAGCTGCAGGGGGAGATAGAACTGTCCAACGTATCATTCCGGTACAGTCCGGAGATGCCCTATGTGATCCGGGACATGAACCTGAAAATCCGTCCCGGCGAATATATCGGCATCGTCGGCACCACCGGATGCGGAAAGAGTACCCTGGTGCGGCTGCTGCTCGGATTTGAAACACCGGAAAGAGGCGCGGTCTACTATGACGGAAAGGATATCAGCAGCCTGGACCTGCGCTCGCTCCGGCGGCGCATCGGTACGGTGACCCAGGACGGCAGTCTTTTCCAGGGCGACATTTATTCCAACATTTCCATTTCTGCTCCGCAGATGACGATGGAAGAAGCCTGGGAAGCCGCGGAGATTGCGGGAATCGCGGAGGACATCCGCCGCATGCCCATGGGAATGCAGACACAGGTCTCCGAAGGCCAGGGCGGCATTTCCGGCGGGCAGAAGCAGAGGCTGATGATCGCAAGGGCGATCGCCCCGAAACCGCAGATCCTGATTTTTGACGAAGCCACGTCGGCACTGGATAACATTACCCAGAAAAAAGTATCCGACGCTTTGGACAAGCTGGAATGCACCCGCATCGTGATTGCCCACCGCCTGTCAACGATCCGACACTGCAGCCGGATCCTGGTGATGGATCAGGGGCAGTTTATTGAAGAGGGCACCTATGAAGAATTGCTGGCGCAGAACGGGCTCTTTGCGGAACTGATCGAAAGGCAGCGCCTGGACACCTGATTATATAAAGATTTCATTCACTTACACGGCAAGATATGATATTATGAATAACGATAACGGAATTGTAAGTATGTCTGCAGAGGCAAGGCAGGTTTTTTGAAAAGCATTTACCAAGGAGGAGATATATGGCAAATCCCGAGAAGCTCAGTGATGAGATGATGGAGAATGTAGCAGGCGGTACACTTTCGCAGGACGAGGCTCTGGCAAGGGCTCTGGCACATGCCAATCTCAGACAGGATCAGGTGGACTTCGTAAAGCATGTCGAACTCGATTACGAGCACGGACGCAAGGTCTATGAGATCAAGTTCTACCAGGGCGGCATGGAGTACGAGTACGACGTGGATGCCGAGGACGGTACGATCCTGAAGTTTGAAAAAGACTACGACTGATACGCGCACCTGTGACATAGGCACGTTCAATGACTCTCGAGACCGCTGGCTGTGCCGGTGGTCTTTTTTATCCCGCTTAATTATTACGGGGAAAAGCCATGAGTGGAAAAAACGATTCAACTAAAAACAAGACAGTCCTCAGTCTGTGCATGATTATCGCAGCCGGCGCAGTGCTGGCGCTCCTTCTGATCCTTCCCCTGAGGGGAATCATGAATGCGGTAAACCGCCTGGACTATATTTCACAGCGTCTGGACGACTACCCGCGTATGAATGCGGTTTATCTGCAGGAAACCGAAGAATGGTGGAATTCGTGGCGTAAAGAACTGTATGACCAGCGTGCAAGGCAGGCGGCCTTAATTTACTCCTCGGATGAGAAACATACTGACGAAGGGGAAAAACTGGCATATATCGCAGAAGTTCTGCAGGCGGAAACGGCACAGATCGTTTCGCCTGAGGAGTACAGGGAGATTTCCGGAAAGGAAGGCGGAGCGGACTTCAGCGCCGCGGGCGCGGAGCTGGGCGACGGACGCGTGATTGTGCTGTCCTTTTTAAGCAGTACGGAGAACAGCCGCAAGGCATTGATGGAAGACGATACCTTTTTCCTGAGCCAGGTGGAGGCTGGTCTGCCCGGATATATCTGTGTCCTCAGGGAGGGTGCCCTGTCGGTTTATCCGAAGGATGAAAATGAAGAAGCACTGCGGAATATGATCGGCAGCATGCTCGAAAGCGGCAAACTGGATCCTGCGGGACTTGCGGCAGAGGCAGGGAAAAACGGAGAAAAAGCAGCGCTGAAGGTAATGCTGAATCCCAGAACCGAAGGAGTTCCGGCGCGGAAATATCTCCTCTACAGCGCCGCCTATTCGGACAATAATGATTTCGTGATCAATGTCTCGGACAGCTCTACCCTTTTCCGTTTCGGCCGGAAGAGAAGCTGGGCATTGTGGTTCCTCTGCTGCGCCATCATGGCGCTCCTGGGACACAGCCTCTGGAAGACACGGCTGTACAGGCAGGAGACAGGGCCGCAGGAGGAACATCTTGCAGCTGTGAAACAGAGTATTTCAGCCATGTTCCTGGGTGTCCTGCTTCTGCTGGGCAGTGTTTTCGTGATCCAGATGCTGAGCAGTGTGAATCTTGCGCAGCAGGGAGCCACGGACCAGGCGGTATACCTGAAAGAAGTCCTCGGCCAGGAGTCGGAAAGAGCAGTAGAGATCGAAAAAGAATTCGATGACATGTACCTTTTCCGGGCCAGGACAGCAGCCAGGATACTGAGCGACAATCCTCAGCTGATTGATACGGACTTCCTCTACAGTCTGGATCACTCCATGAACGGTGCCGGGATGAGAGTCTTCAATACGGACGGCCTTCTGCTTGCCTCGGATGAACTCCTGAACAGCGCTGTGGATACCAGCATGGTATCTATGGCACACGCTGTGCCCGGTTCCGGACAAATTGAAGAACCTCAGCAGGCAGCCGGGACAGAAGAAGGTTTCCACGCGAGATTCTACCGGGCGATCATGACCGGTGAAGAAGGCAAAACAACAGGATGGGTCGAACTCTGCGCCCGGCAGGACCAGCTGGATGACCTGCTGAGGGAAACCGGCATGCAGGAGGTGGTCGGTGACCTGCATATAATGGATACGCTGCATGCGGTCGCAGTGGAAAAGACAGCAGAAGGAAGAATTACTGCCAGTACCTGGAAGAACTGGGTCGGTGATCCGGCAGAGGAACACGGAATCCACACAGACCTCCTTTATGACGGATATGAGGGCATTGTCAGCTTTGACGGCAATAAATGCTACTCTGTGGTGTTTGATTACGGCAACAGCCACGTCATCGTCGGCAGTGAAAACGAGACCGCACTGGTATTCATCGGCGGCGTACTCATTCTCACCTGGCTGCTGGCCATGCTGATGCTGCTGGCGGTATACCGGCCTCTGGTCAGGCGGATTCTTGCATATCAGAAACAGCTTTTCCTTGCGGATCCCGAAGGGAGGGCGCTTGCCGGGAAGAGGGAATATCCCCCGCTTACGGAATACAACCGTGATTTCATGATTGCCGTATTCCTGCTTTCCGCCGTACTTTTCTTTACCACAAAGGGCAATCCTGCCGGACTCACCTATAACATTGTCCGCGGTACCTGGATCCGGGGCGTCAACGCGGCGACGATTACGACCAGCATCATGCTGGCGAGCGTCGTGTTTGCCGTTCAGCGCCTGATTGACATTATACTTTTGCGGATGGGCAAATACCTGAGTCCGAAGGGCATGACGGTCTGCCGCCTGATAGACAGCGGCCTGACCTATATAGGCACGATTGTGATGATTATTTACGCCCTCTCCATGTTCGGCGTCAACACAACGACCCTGATCGGCGGCGTCGGCGCGACTGCCCTGATCTTCACTCTGGGCGCCAACAGCCTGATCGCCGACGTGCTGGCAGGCATATTCATCATTTTTGAAGGCGACTTCACTGTTGGGGACGTGGTTGTCATCGATGACTTCCGGGGCATTGTGACCGATATCAGCATGCGGACTACCAAACTGATGGATGACAATACCCGGGATATCAAGATTATCAACAACAGCGAGATCCGGGAGCTGACCAACCAGAGCCGCGAGAATTCGGCCGTAATCGTCGACATTCCTATCAGCCGGTCTATGGGCCTTGAAAAGGGCGAGGCGATAGTTCAGGAAGCTATCCGGAAGCTGCCGGAAATGCATCCGAAGATCATCGGGACACCGCAGTACTGGGGCATTTCCAAGCTGCCGGAAAAGAACAAGTATACAGGCAAGCTGGGCGGATTCAATGCGCGCATAGCTTTTGACTGTCTGGAGATGGATAAGGAAATGCTGACGTATCAGGTTTACCGTTCCCTGATCGACCTGGTGACAGAACTGAATGCGGCCACGCCGGCGGAACCCGCCGGAGAAAAAACGGGAACAGAGAAGGCAGCAGAATCCGGGAAGACCGCCGTTGCGGAGAAAGCTGCGGAGTCCGGCAAAACCACCGGTGCGGCGCCCGGTAACTAAGGAAGAATGCCCTCAGGGATTCAGTCAAAATTAATCAATTCATTAACAAAAGCGGCTCTGGTAAATGCTTACAGCAACACCGGGAGACCGCTTTTGTTTTTCTCTCAATATTCGATTTCACATGATCTCGGGGATTTGCCCTGCCTTCTGAGGAGAAAGACAGGATTACTCATACATGGGATCAGGATTACTCATCAATTCTCTGTAATGTGAATTCTGCCGTGCCGGCCTCTTCTTCCCGCTCCAGCTTCAGGATATCGCCGATCATCGCGAAGGAGAAATCGGCCTTTCCGATCCTGCTGTTTTCAAATTTTAACGACAGTATGTCATCCTCCACAGTGAACTTAAAGGAATATGTGTGTTTCGGAAGGATCAGGGAACCGCTTCCGTCAGCATCAAACTGATAAGTCGTGATGCCGTCGACAGTCCAGGTGCCGGCGAGCTCCTCCATGGATACTTTAGCCATATTCGAAGGAGTTGCAAGCTTCCCGGCCAGGTCAGACTTACCGGCCAGGTCAGATTCAATGTCGGATTCCGTGATAACCCCATGCAGGCCCGTTTCCGCATTGGAAGGCGTGGCCTTCTTCAGGGAGAAGCCGGAAACGCTGCCTTTTTCAGCCAAAGACGACATGGGCAGGACGGCCAGCAGAAGAATTGCTGCCAGAAGGACGCCTGCTTTTTTAATTACGGAATTCTTCATCTCAGATCACCTCCCTTATCTGTCTGTCCCTGCCTGGGTCCCGGCTTGCACCTGGTCCCCGGTTTTAGCGGGATTCCCGTCCCAGACACCTTCGGTGTCGACATAGTAGCCGTCAGGCGTTTGTTCGGAACGGTACATATGGCCCTGGTTCTTACCGGATACAGTTTCGAAATAATACCATTTCCCTTCAATCTGCTGCCAGCCGGTCAGCATTCTCCCCATCCAGCCGTCAGAAACCGCCCAGAGATAATAGCGGCTGCCGTTCCAGTCCAGCCAGCCGGTTTTCATCAGACCGTCTTCGTCAAAATAGTACCAGTAATGGAGACCGTTGTAGGGAAGATAGCGCCATACCGCTTTCACCGGCATGCCGTTTTCACTGTAGTGCCAACCTGCGTTATCCTTGCTCCATGCGCCGCTTCCTTCATTGGAGGAGCTGCTGCTGTCAGAATCTCTGTCCGAATCTCTGCCCGAATCACTGCCGCGTCTTCCCCTTGCGGGAATTACCTCTGTTTTTGTATGGCTGCTGTCACGGAGACAGGTATAGGTGCGTATACCGTCCCGGGTGGCGGTGGGGGCTTTTGTCACCACGCCGTCATCCCACTGATGGCCGAGGGGCTTAAGCACGACGGAATTCTTGTCCGTGATCTGCGTTTTTGCGGAGGCGTCCTTAAACAGGAGACCGCATCCGCTGCAGACATAGTAGGAAATATTTCCTTCATCCGTACAGGTGGCCCGGACGGCTTCCATCTTTGTAAGACTGTGCGTGTGTCCGGTGACCGGAATGGCCACCTCCTTTGTATGGCTGCTGTCCCGCAGGCAGGTGTAGGTACGGATGCCTTCTTCTGTCTCTGTCGGTTCTTTCGTGACCGTTCCCTTGTCCCATTTATGGCCGAGCGCCTTGATGATCACAGAAGATTTGTCTGTGATTTCCACCAGGCCGGTGGCGTCTTCAAACCAGAGACTGCATGAGGTGCAGATATAGTATTCGGAGTTGCCGTTTCTGGTACAGGCGGCTTCCGCCGCTTCCACCAGTTTCAGACTGTGGACGTGGACGGGAACCTCTTCCCAGTGAGCGGTCAGATAGATATCCATTGTCACCGGCGTCTCAAAATCAAAGAGTTCATCCCCGTAAAACCAGCCCAAGAATTTATGATCTCTCCATGACGGATCCGGAGGACAGGGAACCAGGTCTCCGCAGGCAAGTCCTTCCACAGCCTCCACTTCGCTGCCGCCGTTGCTGTCAAAGCTTACAGTGATAGAATTGCCTTCTTCCACGACCACCGCGCAGTCCGGGCTGGGGTAATGATTATTGTCACCGGCCCGCCGGACCAGATAGATACCGGGCACGACGTAGATCTTCTCCATATAAATCACCGTATAGGTGCCGTCGTTATCCGCCCTGCGGTATTCCATTTCCCGCGGCACCAGGCCCGAGATGATACCATCGCCGGAATTTTTGTAGGATTCCGCCCGGGTGATCAGGTTTGCGGGCGCCTTTTGCTGCGCTTTTTCAATGATGACCCGCTTGCTTCCCCGGATAACGTCGGTCCCGTCTGTGACATAATAATACACAAGATGGGTGCCGGCACCGGCCGGAAGGTCCGGCAGATCCACGGCAGTATAGCCGGCGGTGTTGTAATTGTCATCCGTCAGTTCCTGTGTGAGACTGTAGTATGGAGCAACATTTGACGGAAGTACAGACAGCTCGATATTAAAGCCCTTGTAAGTGAGTTCGTCGCTGAATACCCCGTATTTATCTTTGGCGGTCACGCTGAGATTTCCGCGGGTCACAGTATAAGTGCCGGGGTAAACGGTGACCTCATAATTCGGATTTTCCCCCTCCACCTTTACCGTGATGGGATAGGTACCGGGTTTCGTATTGTCAACGTTTTGGAAAATGCGGACCCCGGCCAGCGTTTCCCCTTCCACAATCCCGCTGACCGTATAGTCAGGCTCTTTCAGGCCGGCTCCGGCCTGGCTGGAAACGTCAACGCAGGAGACGGTAACGGGACGCCGGGCAATGACTACCTCTGCAGAGCCTTCCGCTTCCGTATTGCCCGCCAGTCTGTAATAAACCGTATAGGTGCCGGCATTCTTTGCGGCGGGAACGGTGTCACTCCATGCGCCGTCATTTCCAAGTTTATATTCCAGCTTTCCGCCGTTTGCCCCGCCGGTGGTGACCAGCACCTGTTCCTTTCCGTTATAAACCAGGTCCGCAATGGCAGCGGGCGGCGTTTCATGATCCGAGCTGACGTTGACTGTGGCCAGGGCATACGCTCCGTTGGTACCGTCCAGTACGTAGAAACCGTAGACGATATTGGCGTTGGTTTCGGGGAGCACCGGTCCGGTTACCGCAGTTTCTTCATTGGCAGCCACCTGCAGTACCAGGACAGGTTCAGACGCATCTCCGGGGATGACGTCAATCCAGTAGCGGAGATTATCACCCGGGGCATCGGTTTTTGCGGTAACCGTCCACGAAGGCGTATCGCCTCCCTTGCAGGACTGGTTCGGGGGCAGTACGCTGAGCGCGCTGCAGACGGAGTGGCTCCAGATATTGGTATCGCCGTCCTTTGTCAGGGAAGCATTATAGACTTCCGTAAGCTTCGCAGCTGCCTTGTCATAAAGAATGCCTTCACGTTCGGTATTGGAAGAAACCACGACTTTGGTTTCAATGCTGCCCGTATTCGTCATTTTCCCGAAGGTATAAACGCCGTCCAGCACGATGGTTCCGTCATTGGAGGCCGTGCCCTGGTTGTCCATGGAAAGATCGGCAAAAAGCCTGTCGGACGGATCCAGGGGGGTCAGCCTGCCGGTACGCCCGTTGCTGACGATCTCTACGCCGGCAGCCCTAAGGGCACCTTTATTCTGAAGATTTCCGCCGTCATGGATGGTGAAATAGCTCTTCATGGGCGTCCCGAATCTGACCCTCTTTTCCCGGATATAAGGCTGGTCCACCGTGGCTTTGATGGGGATAATGGCTTCTTCAACCGGACAGAGATATACGGATCCGTCATTGGCATTATTCAGTTTTCCGTGGCACTCCAGAATGCCGGGCACCATGACGATGTCACCGTGGTTCTCCAGCAGGGCGCCGTTATTGTGTGCGCCGTCCGGATCTTCACCTATATACAGATGTCCCATGTAGACACTGTCCTGCGTTACGTCATCTTTCCAGGAAATCTGGATGCCGCGGTGATAGGTGAAATTCCCTTTGTCCGGATCCTTGGATTCGATCACATCGTCATAGGCTCCGTTGTTTACTATGGTGCCCATGCAGTACAGCTCGCCGTAGGAAAGGAGGCAGCCGTTGTTGGTCAGCTTTCCGCCGTCTCTGATAATCAGTATGGCGTCCTTTTTGTCCCGAATCGTGGGGGTGGCGGGATCGATGGGCTTGCCTTCCGTGCCTTCGATGGTAAGCACGCCGTTATTGATGATCTCACCACCGTTTTCCACGGTGATAATGCCGCGATCCAGGTCTTTGGGGGCCGGAGCGGGATCCTGTCCGGACGGAGGGGTAGTTGATGCCGCGTCGTACTCCACCTCCAGCTGGCAGGTCTGGTCGATAATAAGCGTGCCGCCCTCCAGGATCGTCATCTGGGCGTTGTTGCCCACGGCCAGCTCGGCACCGGTGGTATTGAAACCGTCCTTCAGCGTCAGCGCGGCGTTTTTAATGGTCAGCGCCGCGGCGCCGGTTTCCTGGTGATTGGCAATCTGGATATCAAAGCGGTTGACATCGAAGATAACCTTACGGTCGCCGGAATATCCGGTGCCGTCAATCTGCAGGCCCTCCAGTACAGGCACTTCGCAGATCATCTTAATGGGCGAATTATTGTAGGTTTCATAGGCAAGCGCCTTGCGGAGAGACCAGTATTCCGGTTTGGAAGCCCTGGGGCCGTCGTCATTGACCACTTCCAGCTCCAGGTCGGAACCTTTGACCAGATAGCTGGTAACCGAAGTCCCGGAAGGCATTTTGGTCTCATCGTAATATTTGGCCAGCCACTGTTCCTCCAGCGTCGGGGTGGTTGTTGCCCCGCCGGGCGTATATTCCACCAGGTCCGGACGGTAATCCCCGGTCTGGTCCACGTAGAATTTCAGTTTGAAGTCGGCGGTGATCTGTGTCGGGTCTGTGGTGCCGGTATCCGCGCCGGCCACCAGGGTGCCGGAGGACATGAGAATGACATCAAGATACGGCGTATCCTTCTGCGTCCCATCCGTATCTTTCAGGGAAGCAGCATTATCAGCCAGCGGATAGACACCGCTCTTGTTGCCGCCTGCATCGGAAAATGTTGCCGCCCCGTTGGAACCGCCCTGGCCCAGCGTGACCATCAGGGCTGCGTTGCCCTCCTGCTTTACATGGAGAAAGCTTCCTGCCGGCGCGCCCTGGATCAGTTTGCTGACATCCACGCGGATAATGACGTAGCTGCCGTCGAAGCCGGAAAGCTTGCGGTGCGTGGTGCCGTCCTGCCCCTGCTCCTCCATGATTTCATATCGGAAATAGCTGTAGGGCGCATAAAGGCTTCCGCCGGAAATGGGCGTGAATTCCGCAGGTCCGGTCTTTTTCTCATAGGGCACCGCCGCGCCCATGATAATGGCCGGGGATTGTGTTGTGGGGTGCTTTTCCAGGTTCTGTTTGGCAATTCCGGAAATGCCGAGCGTGGCGTTGCTGTCCCCGGGCATTGCGGTCGCCTTATAGACGCCCGGATGGGCGCTGTCCATGAAAACGGCGTCCCTGTCATAGGGCGGAGCGGCCAGCGCACGTCCGGATAAAAGTATAAGGCCAAAGAATAATGACACAATAAACCGTGATAACTGTTTCATGTATTTCACCATAGAAAATATACTTCATCAGCATTCCCTTCTGCCTGCAGGGGATATGCTGTTTTTCTGCAGCCGGCACAACGGCCGAATCAATGCATGTCAGCAAGTATTTTAGCATGCGTCCGTTTAAATGGCTACGGGATTTATGCGGGGTTCTGATGCGGAATATGGTCAGTTATTCACATCCTGCATAGGACTTTTTTCCAAATAAAAAAGCCGCACACTTATCGTGTACGGCCTCGCTGCCTGGGACCGACGGGGCTCGAACCCATGACCTCCCGCACGTCAAGCGGACGCTCATCCCAGCTGAGCTACGATCCCAAATCCAGTGAAAGCTATTGTACTACAGGTTGGGAGAGACCGCAAGCACTTTTTCACTTTTTTGCACGTCCGCACAGGGACAAGCCCCGTTTACACCGATTACGGACAGAGGTTCTGAACAGTTACATCTGATGACACATTGACGAAAAGCCGCAGCATGGGTAAACTCAGAATAAGGTTTCCGAGAACCGGGAAGAAAAACAATACGGATTTTTACAGACCCGGCGGGAAGGAAGATATGCTGAAGATACGGGATCATGTCCTGCTCGGATGTGACGGGAGGGCAGAAAGTGAAAAAATACCGGAAGGTGTCCGGCGCATCGCGCCGGAGGCCTTTTTGGGATGCAATCGCCTACGGGAGGTTTATATTCCGGATTCTGTGGAGGAAATCGGTACCGCTGCATTCCGCTGGTGCCGCAGCCTCAGGAAGGTTCGTCTCCCGGAAGGCCTGAAGCGTCTGCCGGAAGAATGCTTTCACTGGTGCGAATCCCTGGAGGAAATCCGGCTTCCGGAAGGATTGCAGGAAATCAGCGACAGGGCATTTTCCGACTGCATTTCCCTGCAGGGACCGGTTTTGCCCGGGAAGCTTCGCTGGATCGGGATGAGCGCGTTTTACCGCTGCCGGTCGATGACAAGCCTCCGGATTCCGGAGAGTGTCCGGGAGATCGGCATGAATGCCTTTGCGGAATGCAAAAGCCTCCGGGCAATACAGCTGCCGCCGCGCCTCAAGTACCTGGCGGACTGGACCTTCTGCGGATGTGCCCAACTGGAATATGTCAGCATTCCGAAGAACACGCTGACTCTGGGGAGCAATGCATTTGCCCAGTGCGGCAGCCTTCTGGAAATCAGAGGCGGGGAGAGGCTGGTGATACTCGGGGACCGGGCGTTTTATCAATGCGTAAAGCTCACAGAAGTTCCCATCCAGGACCGGGTGACGCTGATCGGAGACCAGTGCTTCATGGAATGCAGGAGACTGCAGCGCGTAACATTGCCCGCCGGCCTGAAAAAGATAGGCACGCAGGCTTTTGCGGAATGTGAAATGCTGCAGCCGGTATTCATTCCCGGCGGAATGCCGATTGGGTTTGCGGGAGAGTTTTCCGGAAATGAAAATGAACCGGAAGTAGTTTCAGGCGGCCGTCCCGCGATCGGTCGTCCCGCGGTCGGACATACTGAGATAGGTCGTCCCGCGGTTGGGCATACTGAGATCGGTCGTCCTGAGATCGGACGGGGAGCATTCGGACGCGGCCAGACAGTGGAGTGGAGTATCATGCCGGAGCCGGCCCCGCACAGTTTGAAAGAAAAGCTGGCGGCGGCATTTACAGGAAGGAAGCAGTCGTCGGCAGCATTTCCCGGCGCGACTTCCTCTGGGAGAATTACCATACATCTCAGGGGGCGTTGGGGAGAGCGGGGAGCCGAAGCGGCACTCGACGCTTTTTATAAAAACCCCACGGAAGAAAATTTTCTGGCGATGGACTGTCTTG
>Ga0129307_1002245_pt1 | contig 16096 bp, 12 predicted proteins | sample P1105metagenome_FD_94437 | JGI IMG/M metagenome (GOLD analysis project Ga0129307, IMG submission 94437) | Capybara group fecal microbial communities from Wisconsin, USA - P1105 metagenome | ecosystem: Host-associated > Mammals > Digestive system > Large intestine > Fecal | place: USA: Wisconsin... | reverse complement strand
GACAGCCTTCGGTGAATTCTGGAAGATCGGCAAGGAACTGCTTGCGCGTCTGTCCAGCATCCGATAATCGGGAGGCTGTTGTTTTCGGGGGAGAATTGACATCGTTGTTCCGAACAGCTGCGGCGATTAGAATAAAAGCAGAAAGAGAGGTGCAGATATCATGAAGCTGCTCAGGACTATTGCGAAAGTATTGGCTGTTCCGCTGCTCGCGGTACTGAGGCTGCTTTGCCTGTTGATCAATATTGCGGCGAAGCTGTCCTGCTTTGTGCTGGGACCGTTTATGCTGTTTGTCTTTTGCTGCGGCGTATATACGGTCGTGAAGCAGCTGTGGAGTCAGACCTTCCTGCTTGGCCTGATCGAAGCCATATGCTTGGCGGCAATATTCGGAGCGGGATTTATCGAGGTCGAGCTGGAGAGCATCGGAAACAGACTGGGAGGATTCCTCCGGTCATAAAATACAGAGACGTAATATGAAACCTTGACGCTGTGGAGATGATCTGCAGCGTCTTTTCTTTTTGGGGAGGAGGAGCGTATGGCGGCGACGCGGCTGATCGCAATGCATATCAATAAAGGGAAAACCCTGGCGCAGTGTCTGGAAGCCCGGACCGACTATGCGCAGAATCCTGAGAAGACAGAAAAGGGAGATCTGGTCACTGCCTATGAGTGTGATCCGATGACCTGCGATGAAGAGTTTCTGCTCTCAAAACGCCAGTACCTGCAGTACACGGGCCGGGAGAGGCGCGGCGACGTGATCGCCTATCAGATACGCCAGTCCTTTAAGCCCGGAGAGGTCACGGCAGAGGATGCAAACCGGATCGGCTACGAACTGGCGCTTGCCTTCACCAAGGGAAAGCATGCTTTTATCGTGGCCACTCATACGGACCGCGCCCATATACACAACCACATCATTTTCAATTCCACAGCTCTGGACTGCCGGAGAAAATTCCGGGACTTCCACAAATCCGGCGTTGCCCTGCAGCATATCAGCGACCGGATCTGTCTGGAACACGGATTGTCTGTAATCGAGCCGAAGCCATATCGGGAGAGAACGAAGCGGACTGCCTATCCGAAACATCCCCGGCTGCGTGACGGACTGCGGGATGACATCGACCGGATCCTTCAGCGGAAGCCGGAAAGCTATGCTGGATTTCTGAGCATGCTGGCGGAGGCCGGATATGAAATCAAGCCGGGGAAGAATCTCTCGGTAAGAGGCAGAAATCAGAAACGTTTTATACGGCTGAATTCTCTGGGAGAGGGATATTCCGAAGCGGAGATTCAGGATGTCATCAGCGGCAAGGCAAAACGTGTCGCCAGGAGTGTCGGTTCTCAGGTTCATCCGAAACCGCAGTTTAATCTACTGATCGATATCCAGGAGAAGATCCAGGGGAAGGGTGTCGGCTATGAGCGATGGGCTAAGGTTTACAACCTGAAGCAGATCTCGGAAACCTGGCTTTTCATGCGGGAGCACCATATTGAAAACTTTGAAGATCTTTACCGAAAGACGAATGCGGCGGTCACGCATTTTCATGAGCTTAATGATGCGATCAAAGCTGCGGAGGCCCGGCTGTCGGAGAATCTGGCAATGCAGAAGCATATCCAGAATTACGCGATGACAAAAGATGTTTATGCGGCATACCGAAAGTCAGGGTACAGCAAGGCTTTCTATGAAGAGCATCGTGCGGAGATCACACTGCATAAGGCTGCGAAGGATGCCTTTGATGCTGCCGGCGGGAAGGTGCCGACGATAAAGGAACTCCGGGCAGAGTATGCACAGGTGCTTAACCGGAAGAAGGCGGATTACCGTGAGTACCGGGAGGCGAGACAGCTGATGCAGGAGATGCTGCGGGCTCAGAAGAATGTGGAAATGTTCTATGGCGAGGAACACAGGACGGAGCTTGAGGAAGCCCGCCACAGAAGCGAGGAAAAACAAAAATAAGAAGATGAAAGGGCAACAGAATGAACGATTTTGAACTGAAAGCATTTGTCACGAATCTCGGAAAATATAACGAAGGAGAGCTTGTGGGGGAGTGGGTTTCCTTCCCGACAACGCCAGAGGAACTGAAGCAGGTTTATGACCGGATCGGGATCGGCCGTGCAGACGATTTCGGCAATCCCTACGAGGAGATTTTCATCACAGACTACGATTCGGACCTTTATGGAATCACAGAGGAGCTCGGGGAATACAGCAGCCTGGAGGCGATCAATTATCTCGGTGCCCGGCTGGAAGAACTGGACAGATATGATCTGGAGAAGTACAAGGCAGTGTTGGAATCCGGCGTCGGGCTGCCGGAGAGCGGGATCACCGGCCTGATCAATCTCACCTATAATCTTGATCGATTCGAGATCATTCCGGATGTCCATGATGATTCGGATCTCGGCTACTATTACGTCGAGGAAGCCGGCATCTATGACACGAAGAGCATGGGTGCCTTGGCCAGATATATCGACTATGAAGCCTTCGGCCGGGATGTCCGCCTGGAAGAGGGAGGGACATACAGCGACGCCGGATATGTCCGCGATGATAATTCTAGCTGGGATTATGAATTCGACGGCACACGGGAAGGAATCCCGGAGGAATATCTGCTTTTCGTGAACGATGAGGATTCCATCATTTTTTCGGAGCAGGAGAAGGAGACCATTCTGAAGGCGATGGAGGCTGCCGGATACGCCTTCGATCATATGGAAAGCACTGATGACAATCTGCGGTTCTTCTCAGAGGGCGGAGCGGTGATGCAGATGGAAGGCTGGGCTGAAGCGAAGGAATGGCTGGAAGGTGTGGTCTTTGATGACCCGGCGGTCTCTGACAGAGTTGAAAAGATCCTGCATCCGGAGAGATTTAAAGGGCAGGAGATCACGGAAATAAAGCCGTTCTCCGTCCTGAAGGAGCTGGCGGAAAAGAAGAAGGAAGCAATGCAGGCAAGGCCGCCGGTCGGTAAGAGTGCGAAGGTTGCGGGTGCAGAAATCGGGTAAATCAATGCCGCTGCAGGATGTCGGTTTTTACTGATGTCCTGCAGCGGCTTTTTCTGTTTTCCGTGTGAGCACGATGCCTGTAAAGCTGCCGGAACGGCAGCGCAGCCTGACAACGAAGTTGGCAATCTCAAGGGGATTGGGGAGTTCCCCAACAAGCAATTTCCTGGAGCCGGGGCGGAAGGAAATTGGCATGAGAAGGACGTTTGTCCGACAAATGCCCTGCTTGCCAGTTTGTTTTTAAAAAGATCTTAATCCTTTTTTATTGGGATCGAATCGATAGCAGCTATCAAGGTATAGGCATATCTTTTTGAGGCTTCCTCTAGCATCTTTTTTGTAATGCCGAATATCCAGAATAAGATAAAAAAGATGTTAATGCCAAAGGAGAGAATGTTTCGACCAGGTATGTACTCCAAGGCTTCATAAGTCGAGATAGAGTAGATACATGTGAACAGAGCAAGGCAAATATTGATAATAATTCCAATGGGTTTATCTATAAGCATGTTTTTACAGAAGCCGCAGTTGATATTCTCTTCAAGTACAAGATGATTATCGCGGGTATTGTTCCTAAGGTATATCACGGCGCTTTCACAGAGATTGCGAAATTCTGGCGAAGACGTGGGTGTGCTAAAGCCTGAAAAGGATTTTTCTAATTTTGCGAGCTTTTTATAATACCTATCTTTTGAGATGCGATCTATTGTTGTGTCGTCATGTTGTAGGTACTTTGCAGCGTAGTTCTCTGGAACTTTGTTGGGTGGTGCCAAACGTCGCTGTAAGATTGGAACGTAATTAGTTAGAGCGAGTAGGATGCATAATGTAACGGCAGAGGTTACGGTTGAATAAAGCCCTTCAAAACAGAAAAAAATGGTTAAGGCAACAGGCCCAAGCAGTATTACGCTTGGGCTAAGTCTTGCCCTAATGTTATATGCATCTAAAATGTCAAGTTTCAATTTGAAACCTCCTTATAACAAACGGTATGATGACTGTAGTCTTGTGATAAAATTGCCGGAAGAATTGTAAAAATCGAGTTCCGGATCAGATATATCAAAAGAAAATCCGAAAGGTCGTCCATCGTAGATATAACAATAATCATCTTTTGACATAGGAACATATATCTGCTTTTTCCGTTTGAACTTCATCAGTTGCCGGGATAAGCATGTCGTTGCCACAATTATTGTTTCTGGAATATCGCCAATATAAAGGTTCAAATACTGCATCACATAATTCGCATGCCCTGTTATAAATACAACATCTAGGTCGAACTTCCCAACGGGGATTAGGGGTATATAAGAACCCACCTCGGTACGCGGAAGAAAATACATGTGAAAAATGTCGTAAAGATACTCCTGCCGGCCGGGGATTTCGGAAGCCTGGGTATGATGTACCAAATATCTCAAATCTGATCACCGTCCATAATAATACGAACTTTTGGGACGGGATATCGACAAAGTGGAATCGGTACAAATCTGATTTCCATTAATCGTATTATATATGATGTGCCCGCGGGAGTGCTTCCTTCTCAAGTCATCCGAACCGCCGTTACTGTCACCAGTATTATCTGAAACATAATAGATGGTGGAGTTATCCTTGACTTCAAAGATTGATTCTGCCTGTTCCAATTTCCCATGATGGGGGAGTTGGATTGCCGAATGTGTTTTTATGGCGTCCTCAATAGATTTAAAGCTGCTGTCGCCGGTCAGCAAAAGCTTTTTCTTGTAACCGATCACAACTGATAATTGAGTACTGACAGCATTCACAATAGTCTCTTTGTCGATGGTATCCCCTTCTCTACTGTCAATATTCTTGGCAACGGCATTCAGAGCGTACTCTTTATCGGGGCCGATGATAGAGATGTTGTACGCAACGTCTGTATCAGTAAACATATCCTTCAATTCAACTCGACCGGATAGCGAGTAGATATTGTCATAGATTTCTTCGATGCTTTTTGCGATGGATTCTCGTGTTCTGCGGTTGTCGTCTATCAGGTCCAACAACTCGTCTTTATATTTGAGCAGAAGTAGTGTATAAACATTGCTGACAAGTCCTTGATCTACCAGGTAAGGGATGCCATCAAAGTGATCGGAGTCATTATGGGACAGCACGATATTGGTTCTGCTATAGTTGTTCTCTTTCATGTATTTTTCTACCTGTTTGGCATGCTCTTCGCAACCACAGTCATAGACGACCAGATCCCGACCATTATCAACGATGATGCAATCGCCGTTGTTTTTGCTGGGATCACTATAGCCCTTGGCACTGAGAAAAGTTACAGTCATTAAAAAAGACCTCCTCATTGTATTTTGAATCCCACCATAGGGGACAATAGGAATTATACGGATTAGCACTCTTTTGCCTTGCTTGCTAATTCACAACACAATATACCACGGCAGGCATGTTAAGTCAATATGATATTGCATGTAAAACGATGTTATCGTTTTGGGAGAAATATAAATAGCAGAAAAACGCCGGTTTGTCAAGTTTTAAATTGACAAAATCGTCTTTACAGTGTATATTCGGAAATGATCGAAAGGAAAGGATGGAGATGCGAGATGTTGATTCGATTCGCCGTTTCAAATTTTCTGTCTTTTGATGGGAAGCAAGAATTATTACTGGAAGCCGGCAAGGCTCGAAAGAATTCAAATCGTATATATACAAACCGCAGGCTGAGACTCGTGAAATGCGAAGCGCTGTTCGGAGCGAATGGATCCGGAAAATCCAATCTTATTAAAGCGCTCCGGTTTGTTCAGGCTGTTCAGAGAGATGGATTTCCAAGAGGCTTTTCAAATTGCTACTACCGCCTTAATGAAGAGAAGCGTCTTGCTCCGTCTGAATTTGAGATGGAATTTTTGTGTGAGGATAAGCGCCTTTGCTTTGGCTTTACAGCAGTTTTGAACACCGGAAGTATTGAAAAAGAATGGCTGTATGAAACAACTCCGTCAGGCCTCAAGAAATACCTATATGAAAGAAATGTCACCGAAGAGTCTTTTGCAGCGGGCGATTATTTTAAAGGTAAAGAAGCAATCGCAAAAATAAAGAGCTACGGGGAAGACAGTGCAAACGATCACGAAAATCTTTTCCTGACTATTATCAATAAGAGTAAAGGAAAAATGTTTTCGGATTATCCCGAACTCAGAATCCTGAATTCGATTGATATATGGTTCCAGAGAAGGCTAACGATAAGCTTTCCAGAAGACATGTTGAAGGGCTATCCATATTTCAGAGATTCCAATCTTCAGGAAATCGCAGATATTCTGAATGCTCTGGGTACCGGAATAAGTAATCTCAGGATTGTGGAAGTTCCTCAGGAAGTAGTAAAGAGCAAAATCCCGGAGGATCTGTATAATGATATAATCGCAGATCTGGAAAAAGTTAATGCCAAGGTGAAAAAGGAAGGAGCGAAGATGCTTCCCTCCATCATGGCCCGGGCCGTTAAAGAGTTCTACACATTCGAAATCGATGAGAATGACAATGTGTCCATTAAGACAATTGAATTCGAGCATGAAGCCCAGAATATTTACTTTAATCTGAACGAGGAGTCTGATGGGACGGCACGTATGCTTGATCTGATAGAAATCTTGTTCAAAATTTCAAATGATAGTATTTATGTGATTGATGAGATTGACCGCTGTCTGCATCCGGCGATGACGACAAAAATAATCAAGTTATTCTTGCAGATGGCGGAAAGCCGCAACACACAGCTGATTATTACAACACATGAGTCCAGACTGCTGAAGGATGATCTTCTCAGAAATGATGAAATCAGTTTTATGATAAAAACAGCAGCCGGCTCGACAATTATAAAGTCTCTGGACAAATATCAACTTCGAGCGGACAAGAAGATTTATGAAGCCTTATTCGACGGAACGTTGGATGCCCTTCCGGATTTTAACGAGGAGAAGCTTCAGCAAATTGTCAGTCACAACTTAACAGAAACAAATCAGGTATAAAACCCGCGAAAGACCCGTCCTTCATTGTTTGGATGGGCCTTTTTTATACCATATAGGGAGCAAGAGTGATTACAACTCAGCGGAACAAGAGAGATGTTAAACGTTGAGAGTTCTATTTCAAATGAAATATGCGAGAACTCGAAGTATTAGCTTGAAAAATCAAAGAAGAAATGATATGATGTATTTTGTGTTATTGTAGCCAAGTTCAGATTCGCAAATAAACGAGGGAACTACTATGATTATTTCTTACGATAATCTCTGGAAAACACTGATCGATAAAAGACTGAACAAGACAGAATTAGCCAAGAAGGCAAAAATCAGTTCCAGCACGATCGCAAAGATGACACGCGGGGAGCCGGTAGCTATGACTGTCCTTGTGAAAATATGCGATACGTTAAATTGTGATGTAGGCGATATTCTGAGCATTCGGCGAGAAGATTCCTGACGGAGTCCATATTTCTGGACATATCATCCGCTATAGTGGGGGTATAAGGCTTACTATGCTTTTTCGATGATTGTGTCGGAAGGAGAACATTTCATGGAGTACAGTGCAAGCGGTGTGAAATACCTGCTGTGGTTTGTAGAAACAAGGGAGACCGCGCGGCTGCTGAAGGATCATTCTCCGGATGAGGTCCGCGAGATGGCGTTGAATGAGAACATCTATCAGCAGAAGGATCGCAGCAGGATCATAAACGAATATGGATGCATAATAAGGAGGCTCCAGGCGATACCGGAGAGCCTTAACAGCATGCTTCTTGATACAGACGTGGCAACAGCAAAAATAATCGTCCTGGTTTCTGCCATGGCATCAGATAGGCTGCTGTTTGAATTGATGCATGAGGTCTACCAGTCCAAAATTCACCTGGGAGAGGAAGAGTGGAAAGACTCTGACTTGAACATCTTTTTCAGTAATAAGGCTGACCAGAGCGATCTCATAGCCGGCTGGACAGAAGCGACCATAAAGAAATTGAAGCAGGCATATACCAGATGTCTCCTTGAGGCTGGTGCCCTTAAAAAAGAAAGCGCCAGAATCAAGAAGATTCAGAAATTGTACATTGACCCAGAGCTGCGGCAGATCCTTCTGAAGGAATCGATGGGCGATTACCTGTATGCGTTGACGGGAGAGCGATGATGGCTATGGAATTCCAAGACAGACTGGATGCAATTTGGACCCGGATCTCCAGCAAAGAGTTCCTGGAGAACAAAGGGGTGGCAAACGAGGTCAGATACTATGTATTTGATTATGAGGCCTGCGATGAGCAGATTATGCGTCAGAAGATCAAGGATCTTATTGCCCGCAACAACCCGGAGGCTGATGGGTTCCGTATTGTAGAATATGACATTTATAAGCTGATACTCAGCATTCTGGAGGAACGCGGATATGTGGACAAATGTATCCGCTTTGAAAAAGAGAAGGGGCGCGAGTACCTTTATAATGCGATTTCCAAGCTCCTTCGGCTGACGACGGACAATAACCTGATAGTAAACAGGATCATGGAGAATACTCCGGATAATTCGGTGGTATTCCTGACTGGCATCGGGAAGGTATATCCCTTTGTACGTGCCCATAACGTCCTGAATAACCTGCATCAGGTCTTCGATAAAGTCCCGGTGGTTATGTTTTATCCAGGGAACTGGAATGGGCAGTCACTGAGCCTGTTCGGCACGATTTCAGACGGAAATTACTATAGAGCATTCCCGCTCATTCAGTAAGGCAGGAGGATAGACAATGAAAATCAGAGATATGTTTTATAAGGGCATTGACCGCGAGATCAATGGCGTTATCAAGGTAGGACAGAAGGATAAGGAAAACGTCTATCAGGAACTGGATGAGTACGTTGTGACGGAAGAACTGGACAAATATATGAACCGGTTCTTCGATGCCTATAAACGGGGGCTGACTGGCCGAACCGACAAGATGGGTGTCTGGATCTCTGGCTTCTTTGGAAGTGGTAAATCGCATTTCCTGAAAATACTTTCTTATATTCTTTCGGACAAGGTAGTTATAAATCCAGAGGACGGAACAGAACACACCGCCAGCAGCTTCTTCCTAGATGGTGTAAAAGTAACAGATAAAAAGCTGCAGGACAAGATCCGTGAGGTGGCTTCCTTCAGCAAGGATACTGATGTGATCCTCTTCAATGTGGATTCCAAGAGTGCCTCTGATTCCAAGACGAATAAAGAGGCTATCAAGGATGTCTTCATGAAGGTTTTTAATGAATACCTTGGCTATTGTGGCTCCATTCCGTTCCTGGCAGATTTTGAGCGGAAGCTGGATGAGTCCGGCAAGTATCAGCAGTTCAAAGAAAAATTCTTTGAGATTAATGGAAGCTCCTGGGAAGAGGCGAGAGAAGACTACTATTTCATTCAGGACGAGATCATTGAAGCTGTTACTGCTCTTGGCATCATGAGCGAAGAGGCAGCACGAAACTGGGCGGCAAATGCGGAGAGCTCCTACAGTTTTTCCATTGACCAGTTTGCAGATTATGTACGTAAGTACTGCAGTAAAAAGGGTGAAAACCACCATGTTGTATTCCTGGTTGACGAGATCGGTCAGTATATTGCTGATGACAGTAAACTGATGGTGAATCTGCAGACTGTCGCTGAGGACCTGGGCACTGCCTGCCAGGGTAAGGTGTGGATCGCCGTCACCAGCCAGCAGGATATTGATTCCATCACCAAGACCATGGGAGATGATTTCTCCAAGATCCAGGGACGCTTCAACACCAGAGTTTCCCTGACCAGTGCGGATGTTGCAGAAGTCATCCGGAAGAGGATTCTGTACAAGAAGGATGATGCGGCAGAAATCCTCCGTGATCTTTACAGCCACAATGAATCCATCATCAAAAACATTATTACCTTCAGCGAGGGAACACCGCACATGCCCTTATATGAGAATGCGGATGATTTCGCGGAGGTGTATCCGTTCATCCCCTATCAGTTCAAGCTTCTGGGAGATGTGCTGACATCTATCCGGCAATATAGCTCCAGTGGCAAGCACATGGCGGATGGCGAGCGCTCCATGCTGGCGCTCTTTAAGGAGGCTGCACAGAAATACGAAGAGGAACGGGAAGGAATCCTGGTTCCGTTTAATGCTTTCTACAGTGCGGTCGATGACTTTATTGATCATACTCACCGCATTGTGATCACAACTGCCAGTCGGAACCCAAGATTGGATGCTTTTGACGTAGAACTTTTGAAGGTGTTGTTCATGATCAAGCATGTGAATACCTTCAAAGGCGATGTGGAAAACCTGACAACACTTATGATTTCCTCTATCTATGAGGACACACTGGATCTCAAGAAAAAGGTGGAGGTATCTCTCCGGAAGCTCTGTGATGAGATGCTTGTACAGAAAAACGGGGATCGCTACGTATTCTTGACAAACGAAGAGCAGGAAGCGGAAATCGCGATTCGTCACATATATGTTGATCCTACAGATACGGTAAATCATGTGGCGCAGGTCGCGTTTGAAGAAGTGATCGTGATGCCAAATAACAAGTACCGTTACAGTAATCGGTATCAGTTCTCCTTTAATACAAAAATCGATGACCGTTTTTATAAGAACAATAGTGCTAATGGAATTACGCTGCATCTCTTAACCGCATATAGCGGAGAGGAAGATGACCTTGCGCTGGGTATGTTGTCCGCCCAGGAAAAGAGCGTAGTTGTTCGTATGTCTGACAGCTATCCGTACCTGACTGAGACGGAAAGCATGAAAAAGATCGAGGCGTTCCTTAATAAACCGGAGCTGACAGCGCTGACGGATTATGAAGTGATTCAGGCGAATAAGCGAAAAGAACGCTCCGAAATTGCCAAGAGAGTGAAGGACTTTGTCCGTATGGCATTGGAGACTTCGGACATTTATGTGAATGGCGAGAAAGTCTCTACAAAATCCAAGGATGTAACATCCAGGATCAACGAGGCTTTTGAAAAACTGGTTGGCAGCGTGTACTCCAAGCTGAAGGACATGGAGACAGAACCAGGCACCAGTGACATCCAGGATATGCTTCGGAAGAACAAGACCCAGATGACACTGGATCTTCCAGGGATCAAAGAACCTAACAGCGATGCCCTGAATGAACTGATTGAAGCAGTTCGTTATGCTGGCAGAACAGGAGCAAAGTTCTCGTTGAAGGCTGCGCTTGATAAGTTTATGGCAGCGCCTTATGGGTATATTGAAGAGGATGTGGAGTACCTGATCGCGACACTGTACAAGAAGGGAAAGATCTCCCTGAAGATGAACAGTGTGATCTACAGTCCGGCCAGTACATCAGCTGATGATGCGTTTAAGTATATTACTCGTCGGGAATTCCGTGAAAAGGTTCTGCTGGAACTGAAAGAAGTGCCGCAGAATGCCTGGGTGCAGTCTGTAAAAGAAATAATACATGACTTTTTTGGCCGGACTGTCATGACGGATGATACGGACTCACTGATGAGGGATTTTCGGTCATATTGCTCTACCAAAAAGGCTACTATCGAGGATGTGCTTAAGGAAGATTATGGAAAGGATTCTCCGCTTCCTGGAAAGGCGCTTCTTGAGAAGGCTGTGAGGCTTATAGAGACGGTGATGGTGATCAATGATCCTATGACTTTCTATAAGCGTACTCATGAATTGTATGATGATTTCGAGGAAGTAGCAGACCAGATGGTGGATCTGAATGGGTTCCTCGGCGGTCCACAGAAGGACAAATATCTGAAGGCATACCGGACCCTGCAGTTCTATGAGGCAAGTAAGAACTATATTTCCGATGAGAAGATCATCGATTACGCGAAGCAGATTCAGCGGATCATGACGCTAACGGAACCGTACAGCTTTATCAAGAAGCTGGAGGAATATGATGGCCTGCTGGCTCATGCAATCGTAGATATGCTGGAGCTGGATGCGGAGAGGATTAAGCCGGATATCTATGCCGATGAAAAGTTGGTGCTGGAGTCACTGATCGATGGCCGCCCATATGCGGACAGACTTATGAATAAATTCCGCTCGAAGTTTGCAGAACTGGTTCAGAAGCTGGAACATGCCAATGATATGGCAAAACTGAACGGAATCCCTGCGGAGAGCAGCGCACTGGTTCAGAATTGCCTAAATGAGATTAATCGCGAGGAGGCTGCATACCAGTTGAGCATTCAGCCTCCAAAACCGCCGGTGGATCCGATAGATCCGGTTCAGCCGCCGGAACCGCCAGTGAAACCTGTAATCAAACAGAAGCCGGTTTCCATTCGGGCACTGACTAAGAATAAGACATACAGCATAAAGACAGAGGCGGATATTGATGCATTCCTGCAGGAGATGAGGAAGTCTTTGATGGCGGAACTGGATGACAACACGATTATTCGACTGAGCTGATAAAACACATAGAGGAGGGCCGGTATGAGTACAGAAGGCAGACAGATCAATAAATCTGCGATCCGGAACTTTGCGATAGAAGCAAGAAATATCCTGATCAAATCTGCAGTTACAGAGGCAGGGTTCTATGGCATTACCAAAGATGAAATAAAGGATCCGATACAAAAGGGCAGAGATTTTGAAGTATATGAGACTCTGACAGGTGCGGAAAATCGTATTTTTGATTCCGATGTCAAGCGCCGTTCTGCTCTGGTGGAAGCAATTCGTCAGAAGGGCTTTGATGAGGTAATGGAGGAGACAGCCTATACATGGTTCAACCGGCTGATCGCGGTCCGTTTCATGGAGGTCAATAATTACTTGCCCTTCCGTATGCGCGTGTTATCTTCTGATTCTGGTAGTCTGACACCGGATATTGTCAGCAGGTCTCTCGAAGTAGATTTAAACCTGACAGATAGGGAACTGGAAGCAATACAGAAAGCCAAGGATGAGAACAGCTATGATGAAGCCTTCCGACTGTTATTTATCAAGACCTGCAACGAGCTGAATGATATCCTGCCCGGCCTGTTTGAAAAGACCGACGATTATATGGAACTTCTCCTCAAACTGCCGTACACCAGTGACGGTGTGGTCCGGATGCTCGTGGATACGATCCCGGAGAGCAACTTTAATGTCAATGAAGGCGGCCAGGTGGAGATTATCGGCTGGCTGTATCAGTATTACAATACGGAACCGAAAGCCAAAGCTTTTGCAAAGAAGGGGAAGATTACAAAAGAAGAGATCCCTGCAGTGACGCAGTTGTTTACACCGGATTGGATTGTCCGATACATGGTGGAGAACAGCCTTGGCAGGCTGTGGGTGGAGCATCTTCTGGCAAATGGCGACAGCCGAAGCGAACAGGAAATCGCGAATGATTTTGGGTGGAAATACTATTTGCCTGAAGCAGAGCAGGAACCGGAAGTGCAGGCGCAGCTGGTACAGATCCGTGCGGATCGTAAGAGCCTGACACCGGAAGATATCCTTTGTATCGATCCCTGTCAGGGCAGCGGCCATATCCTCGTGTATCTGTTTGATGTGCTGATGCAGATCTATCGGGAAGACGGGTATTCTGAGAGAGATGCGGCCAGATGCATTCTGGAACATAACTTGTATGGACTGGACATTGACGACAGAGCTTACCAGCTGTCGTACTTTGCTGTACTCATGAAAGCCAGACAATATGACCGCATGATACTGAAAAAGCATATTCAGCCGCATGTATATTCTATCCAGGAGAGCAATTCTGTCAATCGCAATCAACTGAAGTACTTCGGCGCTGATATGAGTGTCATCGAGCGAAATAATGCGATGAACCAACTAACAGGACTGTTGGATACTTTCAAGGATGCCAAAGAATATGGCTCTATTTTGAATGTTGACCGTTGTGATTGGAATCTTCTACGTCGCTTTGCGGAGAATGACCGGATAGAGGGGCAGATAGATTTCGAGGCATATGGAATCGATCAGACCCAGAAACACATGATAGCCCTAATAGAGATCGGGGAGGCGATGGCGCAGAAGTATCATGTAGTGACAACAAATCCACCTTATATGTCAATCAGCAGTACGGGTGTTTTTTTGGAAAAATATATAAAAAAATATTTTCCTGAAACGAAAGCGGACATGTTTGCAGTTTTTATTGAAAAATGCATTCAGTTTTCACGACCAAGTGGATATATATCTATGATCACCATGCAGTCATGGATGTTTTTGTCTAGTTTTGAAAAACTGAGGTTTTCTATGTTATCGAAGTGCTATGCGAATCTAGTTCATTTAGGTGCGCGTGCTTTTGATGAAATAGGGGGAGAGGTTGTTCAAACGGTAACGTTCACTATAGCTAATAATTCAGTTCCAAGATATAAGGGGCGATATTTTAGACTGATAGATGGGCGTAATGAAAGAGAAAAGGAGCACAGCTTTCTTAATAAAGAGAATGAATTTATTACAAATCAGGAAACTTTCCTATCAATTCCAGGAAAACCTTGCGCTTACTGGGCTACAGAAAAGGATATTTTTGCTTTTTCAAATGGGGCTTGCATTAATGATCTTGCTGACTTTAGGCATGGGATGTCCACCTCAGACGATAAGGTATTCCTTAAATTATGGCATGAGGTGGATTTGTGTAAAATCGGATTTGGAATTAGTGACAAATCTGAAACGTTTGGCAGGTATAAGTGGTTTCCGCTACTTAAGGGCGGAGAATACAGAAAGTGGTTTGGCAACCAAAACTATATTGTAAATTGGCATAATGACGGAGAAGAGATAAAAGAGATATCGAATGTCAAATATCCTTACCTAAAGGGAAACTTAGATTTTGTTTTAGGGGGACAAATGTATTATTTCAAGCCCGGATTTACTTGGTCAGCGTTGACATCTGGGAGGTTAGGCATAAGACAATTTGAAAACGGATTTATATTTAACACAAAGGGACAATGCTATTTTCCATATGAAGAAGGAAATGGAATAATTATTATGGCGTTGCTCAATTCAAATGTGGCGAATAGACTGTTGCAATTTATCGCGCCGACCTTGGATTACACATCAGGTGTGATCTCAAAATTGTTTTTAACCGATAGGCTAACAGAGGATGATAAAAAAGAATTATCAATGCTAGCATCAGATAATGTAGAAATATCAAAAAAGGATTGGAACTCATTTGAAACTTCTTGGGAGTTTTTGTCACACCCATTAATTGGAGAAACAAAGTTAATCTCTGAAGAATTTAATAATTGGAGGAAAAGAACTGAGAAAGCAATAGCCGCCATAAAAGAAAATGAGGAACGAATTAACAGTATAATTGCCAAGGCATATGATATGTCTTGCCTTGTTTCATCTGAAGTAGATGAGGAAGATATCACTTTACATCAAGCTGATGCATCGATAGACATTAGGTCATTAGTGTCCTATGCCGTTGGCTGCATGTTTGGCCGCTATTCCCTCGATGTCGAAGGCCTTGCCTATGCCGGTGGTGACTGGAAAGAAGCCTATGCCACGAAGTATAAGTCTTTCATGCCAGATGCGGATGCAATCATCCCGATCACGGACGAAGAGTACTTTAAGGATGATATCGTCGCTCGTTTTGTGGATTTCATCCGGATCGTCTATGGCGAGGAGACATTGGAAGAGAACCTGAAGTTTATAGCGGATGCTCTCGGGAACAAGGGCGATACTCCGCGTGCTGTGATTCGAAATTATTTTCTGAATGATTTCTACAAGGATCATTGCAACACGTATTCTGTGACTGGTTCCGGCAAGCGGCCAATCTATTGGCTTTTTGATTCCGGTAAGCAGAATGGATTTAAGGCGCTGATTTATATCCATCGCTACACTCCGGATACCGTAGGACTGATCCGTTCGGTGTACCTGCATAATGCGCAGGCGGCAATCCAGAATTCACTGCAGAATTCGGAGTACATCATTTCCACGACTACCAGCGCAACGGAACGGGCACGGGAGACCAGAAAGAAGGATAAGTATGTGAAACAGCTGAATGAGCTGCGTCCTTACTATCAAGCATTGTCCCATATTGCACTGCAGCGGATTCCGATGGATCTGGATGATGGCGTGAGGAAGAACTATCAGTTGTTCCAGGGAGTGGAGGTCTCGACGGAAGGAAAGAAGAAGCAGACGATAGACCTGTTGGCAAAGATTTAAGAGCCTGAAAGAGGTTGACGGAATGGATCTGAAAGAAATACAGGAAAAACTGAATGCCATGTTTACCGGGACGGGAAGGAAACTCGTTTTCTGGTATGACGATGATGGCTCATACGAGGAGAATATCCATGATTTTGCGCTG
>Ga0129307_1002244_pt1 | contig 16099 bp, 16 predicted proteins | sample P1105metagenome_FD_94437 | JGI IMG/M metagenome (GOLD analysis project Ga0129307, IMG submission 94437) | Capybara group fecal microbial communities from Wisconsin, USA - P1105 metagenome | ecosystem: Host-associated > Mammals > Digestive system > Large intestine > Fecal | place: USA: Wisconsin... | reverse complement strand
CGGCGACGACATCTGGAACTTTGAACTATGAGGCGATCATATGGCAGAACTGAGATACAGAGCCGGAAAAGTCAAAGACCCCCAAGTCCATAAAATTGGAATTATAGCTTTAGGTTCCCATCTTGAAAACCATGGCCCCGCACTTCCAATTGACACCGATGCGAAAATCGGAGCCCACATCGCATTTCAGGCATCCCTTCTAACCGGAGCCAAATTTTTGGGAATAATCTTTCCCGCCTATGAACTGGATACAATTGACCATGGAGTTCATGTTTCCCTTGATGTGCTGAAAGAAAATGTCATCAACACCCTTAACTCTGCAAAGAAATTCCTGGATATCGAAAAAGTCGTTATAGTAAATGCTCACGGTGGAAACATACCGCTAATGGCCGAGATGTGGGACATTGAAGATAAAACCGATTTGGCAATAGTTTTCAACAATAAAGTAATCTCATCAGAAGGCCCTCATGGAGGAAGCGGCGAGCTGTCCATGGCCAAGGTCCTCGGAATCATTAATGAAGATGAAATAGTCAATCAGGCAAATGTCAATGAATATGAAGAAGTTGGCCTGCATGGATTTACCCAAGCCCGCAGAGATGACCCGAACATTGAGGAAGGCGCAATAGACATTGAAGAAAACGGCGTTTATGTAGACGAAGACTATGGAAACAGATTGTTTAGTTTAGCCATCAACTCAGTGATATTTGACATTGAAAAATTATTGGATTTTTAAAAAAAAAGAAAGGATAAATAAGATTATCCTGTTGTAGTTTCTACATCTGGATTAGAATCATCCGGAGTGTCTGGATTATTATTTCGATTACTGTTCGAATGACTATTCGAATCATCAGTCGTAGTCTCTACATCTGAATCGTCAGTCTGAGGATTGTTATTGTTTGAATGTGAATTACTGTGAGAATTGCTAGAGCCGGAATTGTCATTGGTATCGTTAGGATTTATAATATCCGAAAGGTTGTCCAGAATTCCATCATCAGTATCATTAGAAATTGATATTGGTCCAGTCATAGCTCCAAAAACGCTAGCCAGACAAAAAGCAATGCAAGCCACTATGAATATTACCAAAACTGTAGCGGATCTACTTGACAATATAAACACCTTCTAAAATTTACTAACAATAATATATTTGATTAGATATATAAAGATATTGATACAATGAAAACTATTAAAGAACCTGTCCAAAGTGAAATTAACGTGAAAAAATCACAATTCATATGTTCACTATATCCAACAAGAACAAAAGCCGAATCAAAGGAAATCATCCAAAAGTTAAACCAGCAGTACAGCGACGCCACCCACAACTGCACCGCATACATCGCAAGTGACGGGGAAGGCTTTGATGATGACGGCGAACCTGGAGGAACTGCCGGAAAACCGATGATCAATGTCTTAAGGAAAAATGAACTTCACAATGTAACAGCCATCGTCACAAGATACTTCGGCGGAATCAAGCTTGGCGCTGGAGGACTGGTTCGAGCATATTCAAAGTCCGTTATGGAAGCTATCGGCGAGGCTGAGATACTTGAAATAGAAGAGTATGAGGTTTATGAAATAATATTTGAATATTCTGATATTAAATTAGCGGACAGTGAAGTCAGAAACAATAATCTGGAGGTCATTGACAAACAGTACTCTGATAAGGTCATCTATGAAATCGTATCAAAAGATGGTAGAGACATTTTGAAAATATTTGAAAAATACTCCGGAAAAATAAATACTAGTTTTAAAAATAAGCAGTTTTTGGAAAAAAAATAAAAAAAAAAATGAAGAAACTTATTGTTCTTCAAAGTTTGCTGCAGGTACACCGCACACAGGGCAGGTGTAGTCTTCAGGTAATTCGTCTTCTTCGAGAACAAATCCGCATACTTTACAGACGTAAGCCATTGAGAACACCTATTCCACTTTTTCAAACATGTCAGCGGTAGCGCCGCACATAGGACATTTGTAGTCTTCAGGTAATTCATCAAATTCTTCGGTTACATAACCGCAAAGTTTACATTTAAATTTTGCCATAATAACAATCTCCTTAAATCTACATTAAATGTATATTTATCTTAATAATATTTTATCCAATTGTAATATATAAAATTATTTAAATTTTTTCAAACATTGATTTTGGCATGCGACATTTAGGGCATTTGAAAGAGGCAGGCAAATCCTCAAATTTAGTTCCCTTAGGAATGTTCAAACCTTCCTCAATGCTATCCTCATCAAAAACATATCCACATATCTTACATTTATAAATAGCCATAAAATAATCTCCTTAATATCTAATAAATAATCAATATATAAAATTTTAGTCTATGCTAATCAGAATCTGTTTGGAACTTTTAAGTGGTCTGGAAGCGGTTTGATACGAGCCGGTGTTCCGATAGCCAAATAAAACGGCGGAACAGAGTGTATTACAATAGCTCCAGCAGCGACGATAGAACCTTCCCCAATTTCGACATTTGATAGAAAAGTGGTGTTGCCTCCAATAGAAGCTCCACGCCTAATTTTAGGTCCTTGAAGTTCATAATTAATCCTCACAGGGTATTTATCATTAGTAAAACAAGCACAAGGTCCGATAAATACATTATCCTCAATTACAGAATTGGTTGGAATGTATACGTTGGACTGGATGCTGACATCATTTCCAATAATCACGTCCCCCTCAATGACAGTGTTGGTTCCGATTAACACATCATCACCAATATTGGTGTTTTCACGAATGACAACATTGTGTCCTGTTCTGAAATTGTCTCCAATGACCACATCATTATAGATAATTGAATTTGACCTTATTGTGTAATTATTACCAATGACTGGTGGTTTTGAATTTGGAGCATACTCAACACCGAACTGAATATTCTGGTCTTTTGGAAATTCCAATTCCGGTTTGGACATGTCCGGCTTTATAGATTCCCTTTCAATGATAGGCTTCTCATAGATAATCTCCTCAAGATCTTCCATTTGAGGCTGCCTATAGATATTTTCCTGTCTTTGATAGCTAGGAGACTCTTGATAAACTGGTCTAGGAGGTTTGGCATATAATCTATCATCCCTACCTTGAACTGGACGAGGTTGTGTTTGTTCACGAGCTGGATAACGATTCTCCTTGAGTTGTTCGTAAGGCCTTTCTTTACTTCTTGCTTGCCTCTCATCAAGAGTTTGTGAAAATCTAACCATGATATCAAACCTTTTTGTTAAGTAAAATTAATCTATTAATGAATTAATTTATGTTTTTAATTAGTATATATACTAAATGGTTTATTTTATAGCATTATTGTGAAAAATTAAAAAATAATAAAACTATGATGTCACAATTAGAATTAACATGATGGACATATTCAATAAAAAAAAAGGTTTCATGAATTGAATGGGTTGGAACCCATTCATTTTATATAAATATCTTATCCCATGACAAACATGGTTTTAAACATCAATGATGTCTGTTTAATATTATGAATTTAATCATATTTAAATCCTTTTATTCCTTTTATCTTAAATTTGTTTATTTTCATCTAAAAACAATATTACAAGGTCATTACAATTTTATTTAATGAAATACTGATCATATTAAATATTATAGACCATATAAAGATATATTCTAAATGTTGGAAAAACTTCTATAAATATCTTATCGTGTTAATTATGAACTATGAATTAACGGTGATAAACATGATGGAAGATATTTGTGTAGCAATTGCCTATTGTGTAATTGCTGCACATTATATCCACCTAGCTATAGGTTAAATAGCATGGTTGTGTGAAAAACCTAGTTTAGTAGTTTAAATGAATGATATTGACAATGTTAATTGACTAGTTTTCTCTCAACATTTATAGTTTGGAACACAACTATTAATTGTTAAATCCAAAAACTTCGAAAATAACTATTAAAAAAAAGAAATGGAATTAAATCCCCTTAAAAGAAGGATTTAATCCAGTCAAACAAGGAATCCAATGAAAAGTCGCCACTGGTGGCATTATCCATGAAATCGCTTACCTGACTTTGATAATTGCTTACATCATCCTGTACGTTTTGAACTTGTTGAATACTGTCAGCCAAGTTTTCAATATCGCTGTTTGTAATGTTGATGTTGTTGGTTTGAACATAATTGTTAATGATGTTTACGATTGTTGAGTGATCTGTAACATTATCGCTTGAGACTTCTTCTTTTACATCATCGACCAATTTTGACAAATCATCTGCAGATACATTGGAATTGTTGATTATCTCAGCTTCTGTATAAATTTCATCGTTTGCAGCTTGTTTTACGCTATCTGGAATTTCAACATCAGTTACCTCTTCATATGAATTCATTATGCCCGCTAAAGCGGATTCCCCACTGGCAGACACAGGGCTTGTCACATAGACATGGCCACTAGTAATTCCGGCGGATTTCAAAGCGGATATGTACATATCGCCAGTGATTACTGTAATCTTTGACTTGTCAACGCTTACCTGAAGATTGTCATTATCATTTAGATCCACAAGCGCTGATGACAATATCTGGTTTGAATTATAGGTCCTTCCTGTTATGGAACTTGAAACCTTGTTAACCTGATCGGCAGTGATTATTTTTGAACCTACATTGTCGACATCATAGTTTGTTTGACTTTCAAAGAATGAATCGACATTTGATTTATAGTTTGAATTTGCATAGGTTGTCTCACCATAAGTTATTACAACATTGGAATCAGTTGAAAATCCTACTGGGATTAGCATGCCCACAAGGATTAAAGCTAATATTGCTATAGTAATCTTACGCATTTTTATCACCTCTTTTTGAATTCCTATTTTAAATTAGCAGAAGTAGTATATAAATGTATAGTTTTTTGAAAAATATCAATGAAAAATTAGCTATAAAAAAATCTGTAAAAAATATACAAAGCAATAACAAAATATTTTAAAAAATGTTCATTTGTTCGAAAAATTAAAATTAAAAAAATGACATAATATAATTCAGATATTTCAAAAGGAAAACATGCCAAGAATTCAAATTGAGGAGAAATCATGATTAGCAATATAGCAAAAGAAATGAACTTTAAATTCCCGCCAATCGTCTTGATTAAATCAGACACAAAACCTGAAAGGGCAGTAGCGCCTAAAAAAGGAAAAGGTGGATGCGTGATGAGTTTTGTTGCGCAAACCATAGCCAAGCGAAAGGTTACATGTTTCGGAAAGGAAAACATTACATGCGGAGGGATTGCCTCCGGTTTCGGTTGGGGAAGCGGACTTGCAGATGAGGATGCGGTCGACTTTCAAGCGACATTCCTGTCATGCGGGATTGAATCTGCACCAGACAAGGACAGCTACAAAAAGAGACTGGAAAAGATGAACCGCCACACAAGCGAAATGTTTGTTGAAGGCGAAAGGATTTTTGCAGACTTTGAAACGGCTAAAACAAACATCAAAAATAGGCCCATCTATGACAGCGAGAATTATGTAATATTTAAAGGTATTGAAGATTTAGTGGAGAGTGAAAACCCGAAATCCGTAATATTTACAGTTAATCCCATTGAGCTGACTGCATTGATACAGCTGAACTCATCATTTAGGGTTAAAGATTCATATATCATGACTCCTCAGGCGTCAGCCTGTCAGGCAATCGGCAATTTTGTCTTTAAGGAGGATGAAAGTGAGGACCCAAAGCCTATATTAAGTCCAATTGATTTTGCAGGGCGAAGCAAAATGAAACACTTCATACCAAATGATTATCTCATATTATCCATGCCCTGGAAGTTATTTTTGAAATTAGAGGAAATTTCTCAAAAAAGCGTTCTTCAAACTGAACTGTTTAAAAAATTCAAAACACCTTGAAACGTCAAAAAAATATTATAGTAAAACCGACAAACATAACTAAAGGTGAAAAATTTGCGAAGGAAAACTAAACTAATAATGATTGTGGTTATTCTGTTGATATTTGCCGGCTTATTTTACTACGGAGAATATAAGTTATTGCCTACAAGCAGCAACCTACTTGCGGACAATGAATACGGAACCGTTGAAAAAGACGTATACGGCAATGCAAATGCAAATACCACAATAGCCTTGATTACAGGAATCCACCCAAGGGAAACACTGGCCATTGATCCTGAAATTCAGGCCGCAAAGGAATGGGCAGCCGGACATCCTGACATGAAAATAATTAACTATAAGGTTACAGTAACAAAAGACCCTGATGATTACAAAAAAGGAAGGGCAAATGGGGAAAGTCTCGTTCACAACTTCGTAAATCCGGACATCATGTCCTCAGACATCGACTGCGTAATCATAAGCCATTCCCATATCGCAGGTTACGGTGAAGGATTCTATTTGGCAACACCTGAAATGGACAATGCATCAGTTGAAATAGCTGAAAAAATCGACAATGCAAGTGATTTCAATTATTATCACACTACCGGGAACGAAACATACAAATCAACTTCAGCAGTGCTCGTGTCCAGGCCGCTAGCGCAGGCCGGCTATCCAACATTCGTATATGAGATTCCGGAAGACATTACCGAGTGGGATTCAACCGGCAAAACAAAAGAACTGTTTGATTTGTTTGTGAGATTCATCTAAATTTCATCATCCCTTTTTTTTTCAATTATTTCATGCATAATCATATGACTTTTTAATTGAAAATATCCTTGATTAAAGTAATGGATATTAAAAAAAATATCTAAATCATCACATCAAATTAGAATATACTAAAAAGTATGGAGAACATCCTATAAAACAAACTGTAATAGATATATGGAAATAAAATATTTAACTATTCTTTTCAAAAATATCAACTATTAAATACGATTATAAACATAATTTTAATTAATTTAAAAAGGGATGTTTTTTATGTTAACTATCAATCAATGTTATATAGATTTTGTAGATAAAATCTTGAAGCAAGGAAAAGAAACTTATAAAGACTCAAATCATCATTTGGTTGAAAGTCTAGGTAATTTTTATATAATTGATGACCCATTCAACCTAAAATTCAGAGCCAAATATCAACACTATACACCTGAAATGTTGTTGAATGACATCAAATCCGGAAAATTCGACATGGAAGCATGTCCCATTAAAAGTGATGCATTATACGAATATGTAAAATCAGCCGAAAATCCGGATGACCAAGGTTTTGTATACACCTATCCAAATCGTATCTATGCACACTTCGATATTGATCAATTCAACACAATGAAAGAAAGAATTTTGACTGCAACCGGCTCAAACAGGGCAGTGGCAGTTACAATTGACCCTCAATTAGATTCTGACAGGGAAGACATACCTTGCCTTCAATTTCTACAATGCCTTGTACGTGAAAATGAACTGACAATACACTGCATATTCAGAAGCAATGATATTTTCGGTGCATTCTACTCAAACATGTTCTTCATCGCATACCTTGGCTTGAAAATGAAAGAAGAAGTTAACAAGGAGATTGTCGGTGAAAAATTAAACTTTGGTGGAGTCCACTACCACTCAACCTCAGGCCATATATATAACACTGATTTAAGAGCAGCCCGTAAATTAATTAAAGCAAACAAATAAGGTTTTATAACCTTATTTTTTTACTGTTATTGTTTTTGTGATTTTTGCATTTCCATAAGTTGCAGTTAATGCATATTTACCAATAGCAGAATTGACTTTTATCTTGTATGTAGCTATTCCCTTTGAATTTGTCTTTGCACTGTAGGTTTTTCCTTTGAATTTGACCTTAACTACTTTTGATTTTAAAATAGATCCTTTGGAATTTAGCAACTTTACAGTGTATGAAAATGTTTTAGACCTCTTAACAGTTTTATCTGACATGACCAAAGTAGGCTTAACGACTACCTTATTTGAAACCTTGAATCCTTTGTATGTGGCCGTTATCGTATATGTATTTGGAGCTAGATTTATTGTCAGATAGACATAACCACTATCGTCCGTGTACTTGTAATAATTCTTTCCGTTGAGGTTGATTACCACCTTAACACCTTTTGCAATGTTTCCGTTATCGTCATATGCCCTGACCTTATAGGTGGTTCCGGCACCATAATACATTGTAATGTCTTTATTTGAATTTAACCTATCAACTACAGTGATATCCTGGCTTTTGACATCACCAGTGACATTATTCACAACATAAATCGTATATAAACCTGATGCCAAATTGACATTGAAATTAATTCTGCCTTCCGAATCGGTGGTTAAATCATATGCTGTGGAATCAACAATGACGCTTGCGTCCTTATTTTTTAATGGAATTCCATTATGGTCATATAATGTAGCCTGATAATTGGAGTTTAAAGTGTATTTGGTAACTTCAGGCAGGCTTATGGTGGATTTGACGGTTATTGTTCTAACCAAATCCAAATAATGGTTGGTATCATAATTTAATCCTACAGTAACATTATATATTCCAATATTCAAATTCAAATCAATGCTGGCTATTCCTTTAGAATCTGTTTTTTCAACATAATTTTTATTGTTGACATTGAATCTGATTTCCTTGCCGCCTACAGGATTTGAAGAACTGTCAATTAATGCTACCCTATAGTTAATTGCATCCGTATAATATGAAACCAGATTTTCAGCATTTAAGTATACGCTTTTTACGGTTGCATTCAGTGATGATGAGCTTGAGACATAACCGTTTGCATTGAATGTGGCTTTGACCACATTGCCTGTAGGGTTTTTAAAGAGGTAATTTATCTTGGCCACACCATTTTTAACATTGGATTTAACATTTTTTCCTTCCACATTAAATATAACTACACCACTCTCGACAAGATTTCCATAGCTATCCCTAACTGTTGCGGTTATTTCAGCAGGATTCACTGGATCTGATACATCTAAGCTTAAAGAGGTGTTGATTTTATCAAAGATTGTGAATGCCTTAATGCATGCAACTTGGGAATCATATGTATGATTCGGATATTCCCAAACCAGCTCATATAAATCCGCCCAATTCTTGCCGTCGTAGCTAATAAATGAAATATCTTCCCTGTAGGTTTCCTCGTTAAGTGAAATTGATTCTGAAATAGGAACCCCGGCATCCCCATCGACAGTTATCTTGAATACTACTTCAAATACATCCCCTTCTTTAAGGGTGATGAGTTCGCCTAAACCAATTGTTGAATAGCTGCCTGGTGATTTTCCGGATTTTGTAAGCTTTAATGCATTATTAACATAAACTGATAAGACCCATGATGTGTCTTTTGCGAAATATGTTGATACTGCCGCCAGATATTCGTCAGAAGTTGCAGTAAATTTATTCTTATACCAAACAGTGCTGGTGGTATTGTAGAAGAAATCTGTCCTTCCCTGAACATCATACTGGTAATTCTTATCATATTTGATTGAATCATTTAAAATAAATGCATATGAACAGTATTTTCCAGGTTCTGCAAATCCAGTATCATAATAAGATATATACCAATATCCTCCGTCACCGGAACCTACCCCATGACTATTCTTGATGATCCATGCCCCATCACCATCAGGCATTACTGTAGAATTGCCTTTAGTGTAAGCGAAATTGCTTCTTGAGTAATTGTCATCCCAACCAACTATGGCTACAGAGTGATCAGCATCGGGAGTGCCATCATAATATCTATTATTGCCTTTTACATGAACTCCAGTCCACTTAATGCTTGCTGATACAGCACCATAATCCATTATTGCTTTTTTAATTGCATTATTGTCTGTTAAATTGTTCCTTTTGAAAAATACAATATTTTGAACATGAATAAAACTGGTTAACAGAGGAGACAACCTGGATTTAGGATTATACGGATTATCAGTTTCGTTTACAGGACCTAACCAACCGGTCAAATATCCTATAGCCATCCTGTCATATCCTCCAGTATTGGTTTCCATTGCCCATCCGTAAGAGGAATACATGGATATCAAATTTTTCATATTCTCTTCAGATAAATCGTAAGTTGTATTCATAACTTTTAAAATAGCTGATTCGAGTGCTGCAATAGAAGAAAATGCCCAGCAGTTTCCTCCGCTGCCCTGATCTTTAACAGGAGATACCTGGCCCAAATCCCTCAAATCATACTTATCAGGAAGGGTTCCGTTAAAAGAAGGATTGTATTTAATTAGGATGTATTGGTCATTTTCAAAGGTAATGTTCAATTCATCAGATGAATATGCATCATTGTTTACAAATGAATTGTTCAATGCACTGTCATAAAGGGAGTCATAAAAGAAATCGCTGATAACAGAATAGACTGCGCCTCCAACAGTTGCGGTATTGTTGATGAACCTGTTGTCACATATTCTAAATATCTCGACACCTTCCGCATATAATGCTCCTCCATTTTCTGCAGAATTATTCACCAATGTTGAGTTGAATATGTAAAATGTGTCATATAGGCTGTATACTGAACCGCCGTAGTATTTTGCCTTATTGTTTCTAGATATGAAATTAGTTAAATTAAGTTGTGAACTAAGTGAAGTTATTGCTCCTCCGAATGATGCTGAACAATTGCTCATCTCAACACCATTTGTCTTCAAGACTGAATTTAGCAGGAAAATTGCGCCTCCGCCATCAAACCCTTTAGAGTTATCATTTATAAATCTTGAGTTGTAGACTTCCATATGAGCATTATTTTCACAGCTGATTGCTCCTCCGTAATTATTTGCATTACAATTGATGAATTGTGAATCTTTAATGTATAAATAACACTCATTTATATTAATGGCGCCACCGCTGATACCCGAATTGTCTGTGAAAGTGCAGTTATTGAAGTTATTTATGGACTTCTTAATAGCAGTAATCATGCTTAATGATGAAGATGAAAAACCTTTAAATATCGCATTGTTTGCCGTCAGATTATATCCGTTGTTTTTGATTCCAGTGTAAAGTAGAGTGACATTATTTAATGTAAATGTCCCTTTTAATTGGAATCCTACTGTAGGATATGTAATGATTGTATTTTCAGGATCACTCCCTATGATAGTCACGTTATTAACATAACTGACCCTATCCAATACATACCTTCCATTGGCTAGGTGAATAATGGAGTCATCCTTAATCCTGCCTGACGTTAATGTCTTGTAAGGATTTTCCTGAGAGCCGTCTCCTGAATCATTTTCAACACTTGCATTAAAGTAGTAATCATGAGAAACATTATCCTCCCCCACAATAACAGTGTCATTATCCATTGCAAAGCTTGTAGGGATTACAATAAACAAGCATAATATTGAAAACAATGCAAATATCTTAATTTTATTCAACAACATTCCTCCACTTAACAATTTAAACACATGTTTTTGGTTAAATTGTATAGAATATTGTTATTTCTAATTTTTATAATATAAATAATGTTTGAAAAAATACAAAAAAAGAAAAGTTAATTAATGAAGTTAACCTGTTCTTCATTAATTAATAAATAGTTAATCAAGTCAGTGGAATCCAAATCCTCATTATTTAAGCTAACAGCAGTAATCTGAGAGTTATTATAAGTCCTGTAATATAACACCGCCTTATTGGTGTTGTAGCAGGAAGTGTAGATTGTATATTCATATAAGTTAGGGTCTGAAATGAATGTGCATCCGTTTTGCTGTTCAACAGAGCCTAAGATATGGAAAAATTGGCTGACACTGCTTGCCTCATCATCTCCGGAATATGAATTTGCACGGGTAAATGCGACCTTTGCAAATCTTGAAGCTGAAGACAAGTCACCAGGAAGACCAATGCCTCCCATTCCCCTTGAATACTCATCCAAATCTATATCCCCTCCAAATGTATTTTCAGGGCTCTTATTTGATAAATTTCTATAGTTATTTAAATAAAATAACTGCTTATCGAATGGAGGGTTGTTTGTTAAAACGCCAACAGGATTATCATAGACTTTCAAACCATCTTCAAGAGGTTCAACCACAATCGCTTCATTTTCATCAGATATCATCCAATGAAGGGGAGATAACGGAAGCTCATCAGCGAAGTTGATGTTGACAAGATTAATATCTGAGAGAAGTTCACGTGCCTCAGCCACATTTGCCGCCTTTCCAAGCAAATATGGTATGAACTCAAAGGGAGTCACATTGACCATTCCTTCCTCAAATTCCTTGTAAACAGCATTTCCTGCAAAATTTAACCCTGCAATAGCCAATCCCTTTTCATTGCATGCGTCATAGTACAAAGGATATGAATCAATGCCTGCCGCTATTCCGATTATGGCATAGTGGGATTCGATGGAATCTATTTTTCTAAAGTCAAACTTATAATTTCTTGGAGTAATTGTTACCCTTTCGTTGTATGAAATCTCATAGTCAAAATTACGGCCAAAATAATGGCCATCTGTTATATAATTGCTTGCAGTGCACATTTTATCACATCATAAATAATTTGAATAAACTAAAGCCCTTCTTTTAATATTTGCAAAATCATCATCAATTAACAATTCACCATCCCTAAATACAGTTTGTAGACAATCTTCACCTTCATCATCAATCGAAACTGTTTTAAATGAATTATTTTGATTAATTAATTTAAATCTGCCAGTTTTTGATTTTTTGCTTGAATCAAGAGGGTTTTTAAATATATCATGCCATTTTCCATCCCTCAGTTGGGCGGAACATTTAAATGCATTTCTTTGAGTATCACGATTTACTGCGGTGTGGAGGCCTCCACCCATACCGAATATAATATTTTCAGCGGCCCAGCCATTTGATTTCATCGCAAATAGGATATCCCTTATCTTTTGATAATTAAGACCGTCACCCCATAAAAGACCAATATTCAAGTCAAATACATTATATCCTTTTGAAGTTAAATGGGATCCAAAACCATCAGATAGTAAATTCAGACAATCAATTGTTGTTGATACCGGATCTCCACTATCTGGCCTGAATACAACCTTATTTGTCTCTCCATCCAAGAAATTCAAAATAGCTTCATTCAACTCGCTTCCTGATTTTCCAGCCTCTTGCAAGAAATTCCTGTAGTTGTATGAATCAATAACCAAAGACAGCACTCCATCTTTGGCCTTTTCGATGACATTTAGAATTTGGGATAGTTCCCCGTCAGGACCCAATGAAGTCATTACGCTATGTTCTGTAGCCTGGACAGAAAAACCATATAATTGAGAGTCATTATAGTAGTTTTCAGGTATTGAAAGGGAAGGAATTGTGTCAGTTCCTGAAAAACTAAGCAAATGCGCCGAACCGGACAGCATTGCGGATTCTGTTGAAGATGCTCCCCTATATCCAAAATCATGCAACATGAAATCCAGGTTATCCTTGCTGGAGCCTGTCACCTCCAGATAGAAATTTGCGAGTTTTCTAACTTCAGCGGAAAGAGTTGCAACAGTTGACGGATACCAGACCTGCAAAAGCAATGGTTCAAGGTAATTTGGAAGCCAATATGATTTCTTGTCAGTATTTTCAACAGTCATCAACGCATTGCTTACATCAACAGGAGTCCCTTCAGCCACTGCCTTAATTTCGATTGGAAGCTTACCACAGTGTTTGTCTAAAATATACTCCCATCCTTCCTTGTTGAATATGCCTTCGCCAATGTGAGATGAGATTATCTTATCTGCCTCATCAATTTTCTCCTGACTGACGACTTGGCCTTCCAGGTACTTTTTGATAATATATTGAAGTCCATAAAAAATAGTTTTATTAAATTCGGCACCCACTCTACTTTCAAGATACGAATAGATTTTTTCTGTGCCCTTTGGATAGAAATAGTGATGAGTTACCTTGTAACTATCGGTTAATAAACAAATATTATTTTCAATCATAATATCCCTTACTGATATGTTAGTAAGATGATATTAATATAAATTATCAAAAAAAGAAAAGAAAATGAAAAAAAAATTAGATATAACTTTCATCCTTTTTTCTAAAGTGGGCTTGTGGGTGATCGCATAACGGACATACTTCAGGAGCATCGGTTCCATAATGGATGTATCCACAGTTATTGCATTTCCATGCAATTTCCTCATCTTTCTTAAATACTTTACCTGCTTTAATTTTAGCGGATAATGCATTGTATCTGTCTTCGTGTGCTTTTTCAGTAGCGCCGGCTGCATTGAATAGTTCTGCTATGTCATCGAATCCTTCTTCACGTGCAACTTCAGCAAATTCTTTGTACATGGAAGTCCATTCTTCATGTTCGCCTGCAGCAGCATCTGCAAGATTGGTTTCAGTGTCAGGTACTTTCCCATCGTGCAATAATTTAAACCAAATTTTAGCATGCTCCTTTTCATTGTCAGATGATTCCTGGAAAATGTCTTTTATTTCCACATAACCATCTTTTTTAGCTTGAGATGCATAAAATTCATATTTTACACGTGCTTGAGATTCGCCTGCAAGTGCAGCCATCAAGTTTTGTTCAGTTTTTGAGCCTTTTAAATCTGTCATTTAAATCAACCTCTAAATTATGATTTAAATTAATTGAGTATATAAACATTTGGTGAAAGTTTGGTAACTAGGAATTAAAAAAAAAGGAATGAAAAAGAGTAAAATTATTTATAATTTTGTGCTCTTTCTTCAAAGTGTGCTTTTGGAAGTCCGCATACAGGACATTTTTCAGGTGCGTTAGGTCCTGAGAAAACAAATCCGCAGTTTTCACATTTCCATTCAATGTCTGCTTCTTTGTTAAATACCTTGTCAGCTTCGACATTAGCTAGTAAGGTTCTGTATCTTTCTTCGTGTTCTTTTTCTATTGCACCTACTTTTTCAAATAAGAAAGCAATCATTGGGAAACCTTCTTCTTTAGCAGTTTCAGCGAATTCTTTGTACATTGAAGTCCATTCTTCATTTTCGCCGTCAGCTGCAGCATTAAGGTTAGCTATTGTATCTGGAATTTCTTCATCATGCAACAATTTAAACCAGATTTTAGCATGTTCCCTTTCGTTTTTAGAAGTTTCCATGAATATGTCATGGATTTGAACATATCCTTCTTCTTTTGCTTTAGCAGCAAAATATTGGTATTTTGTATGTGCTTGAGACTCACCAGCAAAAGCTGCTTGTAAGTTTGCTTCAGTTTTTGTACCTTTTAAATCAGTCATAATATACATCTCCAATAATATTAGATATGGTTGTTATTATTTAAAAGGTTTGTTAAAAAAAAATTGAATGAAATTTAATTTTAAAAAAAAAGAAGAAATGATAGATGAAAATCTATTCATCTACGCCAAAGGATTTTTTAAGTAAATCTGCGTTTACGAATCCTTCCTTATAAATTTTACCAGTGGTTAAATCGTTGATTACTACTTCTGCAGGAGCAAACATTCCTTTATCGATTTTATAGAAGTCAAATTCGGCTTCTTTAAATACATCAAAGAATGGTTTACCATATCCGTCAGCAGCGGAAGATGGTAATTTGGCTGCTACATCAGCAACATCATCGTTTTCATCAGATTCAACATAGTAATAAGTTCTTCCACCGAATAAAACAGCATCATTGGTTTTACCCATAGCTTTAAGTCCATCTGGGTCAACCGGTGCAATTGGAGCGATTCCGGCAGCATGTTTTACTTTGGTTACGTCGAATTTAATAGCTTCCAACATTTTGTAGGTTCCGTTTTCAACAACTCTTCCGGAAATTTGGATGGATCCGACAAGGGAAGAAGTAGGAGCTACAAGCAAGTATACATTTTTAACGTCAACTTTACATTCATCAGCAATATATTGAGCGACATCTTCACCAGGCAATACATCAGCTTCCAAAGTTAAGATTGCCAAATCAGCTTCACTATCTTCATAACCGATTTCTTCATAGGTTTCTGCTGGCTTTAAAGCAATTGCTCTAGCAGGTCCTGAACCTAATGCAAAGAAATCTCCTACAGATACAGACCAGCCTGCTTTTTGAGAACCTAATGTTGAAATGGAAGGTGAGTCAGTTTTAATTTTTACTGAAGGAAGTGCGAATTTTTCAGATAAGTCTCCAGGAATTGAAATTCCTACATCAGCAAGTCCACCAAGACAAACTTTAGTATAAAGTTCTCCTGCTTTAAAGCTTCCATCTACATTTACACCACAATCTAAAACAGTAGCACCATTTCCTAAAGTTTCTACAGCGATGTTCAATTCATCTGCTTTTTCAATCATTACATCTACGGTTTTTTTAGCTTCTATGTTTACACTTACCATAGTTTAACCTCATAT
>Ga0129307_1002243_pt1 | contig 16103 bp, 16 predicted proteins | sample P1105metagenome_FD_94437 | JGI IMG/M metagenome (GOLD analysis project Ga0129307, IMG submission 94437) | Capybara group fecal microbial communities from Wisconsin, USA - P1105 metagenome | ecosystem: Host-associated > Mammals > Digestive system > Large intestine > Fecal | place: USA: Wisconsin... | reverse complement strand
TTTTCGCAATCATCAATTTAGATGAAAAACGGCTATTTTTAAACCCCTCCGCAACACTTTATTTTACTTGCATCAAAAGGGATTTGAATAAATTATATCGGAGTTACTGCGGAAACTAGGTAAAAATAAATTATTGCGTGAAAAGAAAATGTTTTTTTTTATCGTAAATGAGACGTGTTGTTATAAAATTGATGGAAGTTCAACATTTTTTTTGGAAAGTGTATTTTTTTACTTTATTTACTTGTTTAAAAGTGATTTTTATTCTATATTAAAAAATAACATATCAAATTCAAGGAGATAAAATATGTTTAAAAAAGTTATTCTTGCTGCTCTCGTTGTAACGAGCGCCGTATTTGCTCAGTTTAATGTCAATGTTGGTGGTCGTGCTGCTGCAAACTTTGGCACCTATGTGGGTGACGATGTGAAGGATGCTAAGTGGGGCGTTGGCTTCAATGCTGGTGTCGCTGCAAAGCTCGACGTTCTTCCGATTATGTCTGTTGTTGCTGGCGTGGAAGCAGACCTTCGTCGCGTTTCTGAGAAAAAATCTGAAGAAATCTATGGTCATGAATATTCTGCTGAATATTCTATAAATATGTGGTATTTGGATATTCCGGTAGTCGCTCGTTTTAACCTCGCTCCGATGTTCCATGCTGATGCTGGCGTTGTCCTTGGCATTAAGTTGGCCGCTAATCAGACTGTAGAAGTTACTGCTGATGGTCACTCTGAATCAACATCTGAAAGTATTGACGAGGGTATAAATGCCTTCGATGCTGCTGTGACTGCTGGCATTGGTGCCTCTGTCATTCCGGGCATGTTGGATGTTGATTTCCGCTTTGTCTATAGCCTTACCAGCTGGGCTGATGGTGCAAATGCCAAGCATATGCGTATGCAGCTCGGCGCAACCTACTGGTTCATGTAATAGCAATCTAGTTTAGTCGCTAGTTTATGGAATAAAAAAACACCTCCATCAAATGGGGGTGTTTTTTTACTAGTCACCCCGGCCATTGTGTGTGCCGGGGTCTGTTTTTTAAACAGAACAACCGATGCCGGAATAAATCCGGCATGACAAAGTATGCTATGTCATACGGCTCTCATTAACATGTCACCCCGGCCATTGTGCCGGGGCCAGTTTTTTAGAATTTGCTTTTGTCATTTGCTATACATAGGCTTAATAAAGTTGTAATTATTCTATATTGGTAACAAAATTATAAACAAGGAGATGATGCATGTTTAGAAAATTCATTCTTGCTGCCCTGGTGGTGACAAGTGCAGCCTTTGCGCAGGTTGGTGTCGGCGTGCGTGCGGCAAGTAATGTGGGGACGCTTTATGGTGATGATGTGAAAAATACAAGTTGGAACGTCGGCTTTAATGCAGGTGTTGCCGTAAAGTTCGACGTCCTTCCGATAATATCGATTATATCTGGATTGGAGGTGGATCTTCGCCGTATTCCAGAAAAATACAAAAGAGTTGAAGAATATGACGGTAAAGATCTAGGGCTTGAAGATGTAGGGGTGTTTTCAATTGACTGGGATGTGGAGGAAGATCTAACGATGTGGTACTTGGATATCCCGGTATTTGCTCGTTTCAACTTCATTCCGATGTTCCATTTTGATTTTGGTGCTTACTTTGCATTTAATTTGTCTTCTAATATTCATTATAAGCAAGTTGCGTCGTATGGTGTTTCTTCAGCATCGGAATCTGGCGATGTAGATATATCAAAGGAAGTAAAGACGTTTGATGCTGGCTTGCTTGCTGGTGCCGGAGTGTCTATTTTGCCGGGGATGTTGGATATTGATTTCCGTCTAACTCTTGGTTTTGCTGGCGTTGACTTGGCTGGTAAAAATGACGAAGCGGTATGGGTCAATCACTTGCGTATGCAGCTTGGTGCAACATTCTGGTTCATGTAATCTAGCTTGAGTCTCAAAGTTTGAAAATCTAATCACCCGGCACCAAGTGTGTCGGGTAATTTTTTTGAGAACTTATACTGTCGTATCCTTTATCCTGTAAAAAAAATATACTATATTACGATAAACATATAATTAAACAAGGAGATTAAAATATGTTTAAGAAAATAATTCTTGCAGCTCTCATTGTGACCAGTGCTGCCTTTGCCGACTTTTTTAATGTCGGTGCCCGTGCTGCGGCAAACTTCGGTACAGCTTGGGGTAATGATGCGGATTATGCAAAGTGGGGTGTTGGTTTTAATGCCGGTGTCGCTTTAAAGATTGATATTCTCCCGGTGATAACGATTATCCCTGGATTGGAAGTGGATTATCGCCGAATAGGAGAAGAAGAAAATCGCTCAGATGGATCTTCGTATGAATATGTTACTGATGGAACTTATGGTATGTGGTATTTGGACGTTCCTGTCTTAGCTAGAGTCAACCTCATCCCGATGGTCTATCTTAATGCCGGTGTCCAGTTTAGCTTTAATTTATCTGCTAATTTTAATTTTGATGAAACTGAGACTTATATAAAAACTGGCGAATCTGAAAAAAGATCTGATGACATAAGTGTATCTAAGTTAGTCAATACTATGGATATTGGTTTGATTGTTGGAGCTGGAGTCTCCCTTATGGACAAGTTGGATATTGATTTCCGTCTAGTCCTTGGCTTGAACAGCTATATGGATGAAAATGATGAAGGCTATTCCATGAGTGTGAAGCACATGCGTATGCAGGCCGGTATTATTTACTGGTTCTAATTTTAAACAGAACAACCGATGCCGGCACTATGGCCGGCATGACAATGTACGCAATGTTACCCCGGACTTGTTCCGGGGTCTGTTTTTTACTTCAATTCTATTTTGAATTTTTCAGGAGAAATGAGCTTTTGCAGGAATGATTTTTCTTCAGTCGATGACGGGTTTTCCAATTCTAAAATGCCGCTTAGGTAAAGGAATATGATTCTTTGCGCTTGCTCTCTGGCCCGCTTTTTTAGTTCGTCGTAATTTGTCTGTTCGTAAATTTTTTGCTCGTAAACGAAAAACTTTTTAAAATCTTCGAATTTGATATCGTTGAACCATCCCTCTTTTTCCATAAGAACTTCAATGCTTTCAAAGTCTATACTATGGCTTAAAATCTTTGGTTCGGGTAAAGTGATGGTAATCGTCTTTGCGATTTTATCGACATAGATTTGTATATCCTTCATGTCGTATCCGAGCTTGACATCGCCTTTATAAACAAGAACAAATTCTTTGATGGATTTGTTGATTCTCCAAGCGGGGAGGATATCCACCAACTTTGCGACATCTTGGTAAGATGCCATTTTGCGGTATTGGTGGTGAAGCGTGGCTAGCTCAGATATTTCTTGTATTTGATGCTCGATGTATTCGCTTGTAATGACTTTGTTTGACGTTCCGAATAAATCAAACTTGTTGATGATTATATAGCTTACGATGGAGCAAATAAACACCATCGCGCATATAAGTGCTGCTATCAACAGAATTTTTACGGAACGTTTCATAGGCGAGTTTTGGACATTAGGAAGTGATTAAACCAAAAACTAGAATTTGTAGAGGAGGGCTACTCCAATTCCAAATGGCTCTTCATAACCTTTCCTTGTAAATCTGTCGCCTGCTCCAATCTCGATGTGGGCGTCCACGGTTAATTGTTCGGTAATGTTGAATTTGAGGCCAAGCGATGCCATCATGCCGTTATTGCCGCCTTCATCGCTATGGCCAGAACCATAATAGCTTAAGTGATTTTCTTGGCCTATGAGGAAACGGAGCTCGCCGTAAATTACGAATTGACTGATTGATACTTGAAGTTCAGTTCCAAAATAAAGATACCGATTGCTCCAGGCATCGCCTAACATATAGCCGACATATTTTGCCCATGTGACGTGCGTGAAAAGGTTGGAATGCTGCAATCCGAATTCTGGTGCGAATTCGTCGGATGCGAGATCACTGTTGCCTGGAAAATGCAGGTCGAAAAAGAGACTGAATCCCTGTGAAACTTGAAAACGCAAACCCAATCGTGAGTTTAGGATTCCATTGAAGTCTTTATCGCCATTTTGGGTGTCTAAAGTGTAAAATCCGTAGGGTATGATTGCTGAAAGTTCAAGCCAGCTTAAAGGAGAATAACGCACACCGGCATTAAGTATAATACCTGATAATGGCTTTTGGGATGTGTAACCAAATTGAGCCGCTGCTTGACCAGAACCTTGCGGGAGTATGGGGATATTATCCCAAGCCGCAAAAGACATGGATGCACATAATGCGAAACAGGCAATCAATTTTTTTAACATGAAGTCCTCCTTTTGTTAGTTTCTACAAAATATAAAAATATTAAAAAAAGCCCCGCAGTGTAATGCGGGGCTTTGTAACCAATAACTAACTATGCAAGTATTCGATAATCGCGTCGTGGATTGTGGTGAACACGCTGCGGAGTTCGTCTTCATCTTCTTCCAACAGCGTCACGCGGAAGCCCTTGAGGTCCGTGCAGAAGCTCGTGCTCGGCACAACGCAGACTCCCTTCGCGCCCAGCAGGTAATACACAAAGCGGTAGTCGAGGTTCGTCGTCTTGCTGCACCATTCTTCGACTTTCTTTTTGATAATCGGATTGTCGATTTTCAAGGTCTGGTGGCTGTTGAGCGTGCCTTCGCGGAAGATGATGGTGTTGTAGAACGCACCGTACGTCGGGTTGAAATACAGTTCCGGAATGTCGGAGAGGATTTCGTTGATGATGGCACTGCGGCGGCCAATTTTTTCGTTGAGTGCCGTGCGGTGTTCAATGAAACGCTTGTCGCCGAGAACGCGCGGAATCGTCATCTGCGGGAGCGTCGTCGAGCAGACTTCCACCATCTTCGCATTGTCGATGGCGCGGCAGAATGCATCGAACTGTTCGTCCTTGTCGCGGTTGTAGTATTCCGCCCAGCCGCAGCGAGCGCCTGGCCACGGGTATTCCTTCGAAATGCCCTTGAGCGCAATACCCGGAACGTCACCGATGTATTCGGCAAGAGCGTAAGCGTGGGCTCCGTTATACACAATCTTGTTGTAAATTTCGTCGCAGATGATGAAGAGGTTGTAACGCTTGGCGATATCGACCATCTTCTGCAAGATTTCGAGCGGATAGACCATGCCGGTCGGATTGTCCGGGTTCAAAATCAGAATACCCGCGATGCTCGGATTGTACTTCACCTTGTTTTCGAGTTCTTCCAAGTCCGGGTACCAGTGGTTTTCGGGCTGCAAGCGGTAGGTGATAGGCGAGGTGTGGGCGTGGGCCGCTTCGGCGGAACTGTGCGTCGAGTAAGCCGGAGCCGGTCCGATAATGCGGGTGGTCATGGACAGGAGGCCGTAAATCGTGGCAATCGCATCGCCGAGTCCGTTGAAAAACAGAATGTCATCGACGTTAATCTGTGCACCGCCGAGCTTGTTGTTCTCCTTCACCAAAAATTCACGCGTTTCGAGCATGCCTTTAGACGGGCAGTAGCCGTAGCTTCTGTTCGTCTTGACGAGGTCAACGACAATGTCCTTGATCCATTCGGGAATTTGGCATTTCTTTTCGATCGGGTCGCCGATGTTTTCCCAGTGGATGGGGAGTCCAAGTGCCTTGAACTGGTTTGCCTTCTTTACGATTTCACGGATTTCGTAAGAAAGTTCCTTAGCACCTTCGCTCAATAGTCTTCTGCGCATTTTATGCTCCTGTATGGGTATCGAAAATTCAAATTTTACCATAGTAATTATAGAATAATATTTTTGTGAATTCTCGTTTTCCTTTTGGTTTATGGTTGATGTTTGGGTTAAAAAATTAGGGCAGCCCGTGAAAGGCTGCCCTTGAAACTGATTGTCTGGCTTATGCTTTACGCGTTCCAGATTCCGATTCCTTGGGACAGCCCAAAACAAGCTCGTGCTGCTGCCGGGCTTGCTGCGTTTGCCGCATTCGCTGCTGCGATATTCTGTCCAAGGATTTTGTTCATGCCCGTAAATATAATTCTGAATAAAGAGAATGTCAAGAGGCGCAAGAAGTTTTGAAATTTACTGTGTTAGATCCTCGATCAGGTCGAGGATGACACGCTCTCTGCTTAAAGTAACAATCTTTCGTCTAAACTGTCACTGGATCCTTCGTCCCTTCGGTCCTCAGGATGACACAAATGCCTCAATGCTATTCCGCTTGAATCCCGTCGCTGCGCTCCAGGATGACGCACTCACCGCTCAAAGCGAAGCGACCTCATAGCTCACAGCTCAAAGCCTTCTTCTATTCGCGGGGAAGCGGGCGTAGTACTGCTTTTTGTCTTCGTACATGCGAACATCTGCTTCGTGCATGGCCGTGCGGATGTCGCCGCCTTTGTCGTCGTAATAGAAACCCAGCGAAAAACTGACTTTGTTCGGCATCATCGAATATTCGTGGAGCTTTTTGACTTTCGCTTCGATTTCGTCTTTCGGCTTGTCTATAATGATGACGAGGAATTCGTCGCCACCGGCTCTATAGACTTCGCCGTCGTCAAAAGTATCTCTCAAGATAAACGAAGCGTCCTTGAGCAAATTATCCCCGGCATCGTGCCCTTCGTTGTCGTTCACGGGCTTGAGTCCGTTCAAGTCCGCGAATACGACTGCGAGCGATTTGTGCGGAACGGAACCGCTGATGAACTGCGAAACCCTGTTGTTCATGGAGTTGCGGTTCATCACGCCTGTCAGGAGATCCATGTTGCTCAGTTGTTCTAAACGTCCCAAAAGCTGGTAGTTCGCAATTTCCGAGGCGATGAAAAATGTCGATAATTCAAGCGTTTCCCTGATATGAATCGTTTTCGATGTATCGAAATTCGTCACCCAGATAAAACCGGATATTACGCTGTTGTATTCTAAAGGCAATAGGACAAGGCTTTCGACTTTTGCGTTTGTCAAAGATTGATACCATTGGATGTCCTTTTTTTTGACAAATTCCAGGTCGCTTTCGTTCTTGATCATGAGACAGTTGCTTTTGTTCATGAATTTCAACCAAGTCTTTGCGTAATCGACAAAGTCGTCCGTTAAAAATTCACGGATAGAACGCTGGTTCGAGCCTTCTTTGACGGAATCGCTGAACACAGAACATGTGTGCTCGTTAAAATCGGTCAACAAAATACAACAGTAGCTTGCTCCGCATAATTCTCGAATGTCCTGAATGACCTCGTCCATGGAACTTTGCAAATTTTTTGCGCTGCGGAGCTTGATGCAAGTCTTCAATACGTTCGAAGAAGTTTCTGCCGATAACTTGGACATTTCTTCGACATTGACTTCTTGTGACATTTCGGGCGAGAATGTGCAATAGCTTTTTTCCGGGTCGTCTATGTCCAACGGCAGCAAAATCTGGTTGATGCAGAAGTTAAACCGCTCCGGCCGGATATACGCATGGACTGGTTTTTTGTTGATGGCGCATTCATAACAAAAGTTTTCAAAGTTCAATTCCTTTTGCATGTAGTATTCGTAATTGCTGCCAGGAACAAACTTTCTGGAGAAAACAGGCGCTCCAGCGTTTTCGTTTTCCATGGATTTGATATAGGGCTGGTTGGCGGCCTCGATGCGGATAGTCCCTATTTTACCGTCGGTGCGTTTTTCGACCGAAAGTATGCTAGTCATGTTGTTAAATGAATCGACAAATTTTTGTAAGTCCATATTAACGCTTCCTGGCTTCGGGGTGTAACTCATAAAATAATTTCTTGTCTTCGTACATGCGTGTGTCCGCTTCGCGCATGGCAGCTCTAATGTCGCCGCCATTTTCCTCGTAGTAGAATCCTATTGCAAAACTGACCGGGTTCGGGTCGTCCGCTTTTTTTCGCAGTGCCTCGATTTGCTTTTCGATTTCTTCCTTGGACTTGCCCATGGAGATGACGAGGAACTCGTCGCCGCCGGCACGGTAAATTTCACCCCCTTCAAAGCACGACTTCAATGCGGCGGATGCGTTCTTCAAGAGGGTGTCGCCTGCATTGTGCCCGTCGTCGTCGTTGATGGTTTTGAGTCCGTTCAAGTCTGCAAAAATAACACCGTAATTGTTAGGCACGCGTTCACGGCCTGTCACAATCTTGAGCACGCGGTTGTTCATGGCGTTACGGTTCTTGACTCCTGTCAAAAGATCGGTGGAACTCAGCATTTCAAGTTTCTGCAAAAGCTGGTAGTTCGCAATTTCCGAGGCAACAAAGAACGTTGTGAGTTCAAGGGTTTCCTTGATGTGGTCTGTGTCTTTGGTGTCAAAGTTCGTGGCCCAGATGAAACCGATGTTTTCGTCGTTGTACTGGAGCGGGAAAAGTACGAGGCTATCGATTTTTGCCCCTTGCATAGAATCGAACCATTTCGGATTGCGTTTTTTAAGTTCCTCCATGTCTTTTGCGCTCTTGATGATAAGGCAGTTGCTACCGGCAATAGTGTCCAGCCACGATTTGACGATTTCGATAAAAGAATCGTCCAAGTAGTCCAAGAGGGAATGGTGGCCGATTTCGGGGGCGGTACTTTCGCTCAAGAGGGAACAAGTGTTGGCTTTAAAGTCGGTGAGCATTATGCAGCAGAAGTTTGCTCCGCATATTTTGCGGATATCCGTGATGACCTCGTCCATCGTCTTCAAAAAGTTTTTTGTGCTGCGGAGCTTGATGCAAGTTTTCAAAACGTCCGAAGTCGTCTTGGCCGAAAGGTTTGCCATCTGGTCCACATTAGCCTTGTTCGAGAGTTCCTGCGTGTAGGTGCAGTAACATTTGTGGGGGTCGTCAAAGTCTAGCGGGACGCTAAAAATGTTGAACCAAATGTCGAACCGCTCTGGGTGGATGTAGGCGTGCATGGCTTTTTTGTTGACCGCACTGCTGAGAATGAAATGTTCGAAGTTCAGGTCTTTGGGCAGGTAATGCGTATATTCCTGGCCTGGAATAAAGCGATTTCGCATTTCGACGCCTTCAACGGCATTCTGTTCAAATGTAGCACGATACGCCTTGTTGCCGACTTCGATGCGCATTTTGCCGTAACTGCCGTCTGGCAATTTTTCAATAGACATGATACAAGTCATCGAATCAAACTGATCTACATATTCTTGTAAATCCTGTAATTCCATAACATCTCCTTCTTGTACTTCTGCATTGGGTTCGCTACTTACAAGATTGATAATAAAAATAGTATGAAATATTTAGAAATGTAAGAATAAAATCCTTTTTTTTACGCTTTTTGTGATGTTTTATAGCCGTTTTCACGCCCCATAGCCGATAATTAAAGGCTATTGACCGATAACTAATGACTATTAACTAATAACCAATGACCAACCTGTAATATTCCAAGTTGTAGTAATCGTTGCTATTTTATGCCGTTTTTGGGTTTTTCTATATTCAGTTCGATGATTCACGATACGCTTTTTGATCCGATTCGCAAAAAAGAAGTTCCGGCGACACCTGAGGAACATGTCCGGCAGGCGACAATTCGTTATTTGCTCGACGTGGTGAATGTGCCGGAGCATTTGATCGCGGTGGAATTTCTGCTTTCGTCGGTGGATTCAAAAACAGCGGATCGCGTGGATATTCTAGTACACAATTTCCGTGCAGGGGCGCCTCTCGAAAGACCTTGGCTTTTGGTGGAATGCAAGGCTCCCGGCGAATACACGTGGCCTGTGCTGCAACAGCAGTTGAACAAGTATTTGCAGATTTTGACCCCGAATTACGTAATGCTTGCCTTGGGGGATTGCGTGCGTTACTTTGAACTGGATTCGGCGACGCGGAAGTTTAAGAAAATTGAACAACTGCCGGTGTTTGATGCTAAATAGGGACTATTGAAGTTCGGATTTTGAAAGGAACTGCGCTGAGTGCGCAGCATGAAGTCGAAGAATCTAGTTATTTTACCACTGACAAAATGTCCCCGTCGGCAAGTCGCGTCTTGATTGTGTCGCCGCTTTTGAGTTGGCTTGCCTTGCGGATGAACTTTCCGTTGGCATCAAGTGTGAGCGAATAGCCTTTGGCAAGTGTCGTCTTGGGGTCCGCGTTTTTGACTTTCTCGCTTATGAGGTCGAATTGCGATTTCACGAGGTCGAGAATTTTGCGAGAACCTTGCTTTAGACCTTCTTTGTTGCGGTCCAAACGTTCGTGCTCGGACTTAATATAAAATGCGGTGTCTTTTTTGATGGAGGCCGCGATGAGCGCATGCTTTGATTTTTCTGCCTGAATGAATCCGATGATTTTTTGTTGTAATTGGTTTCCTATCGTGCCGAGCAGTTTGTTGCTTTCGGTAAGGAGGTCGCGGGCTCCGTCTGCAATGTTTGCCATGGCTTCAGTCATGCGGTTCCAGCTGTCCGTGACGCGTTCAACGAGACGCTTTGCACAGTCTGTTGGTGTGATGCACGAGAGGTAAGCGACTTCGTCCAGAAGGCAGCGGTCGATTTCGTGGCCGATTCCGGTGAAGACGGGGAGGGGGTAGTTGGCGACCGCTCGGCAAAGCGCTTCGCTGTCGAAAAAGTTCAAGTCTGTCTTGGCGCCGCCACCGCGAACGATGCAGACAACATCTAATTCTGGAAATGCTTTAAGTTGTTCTAATGCTGCGATGACGCTTTCTTCGGTTTCGTTTCCCTGCATCCGTGCATAGACCGTCGTGACTTCGAATGCAAACGGAGATGCTTCGAGCCGCGTCGTGAAATCCTTGTACGCAGCCGTATTTTCGCCAGTAATGAGCCCTACGCGGAGCGGAACTTCGGCAAGTTCAAGTTGCTTGTTTTTGTCGAGTAGCCCGTCCATTGCCAATCGTTTTAAAATAGCGCTTTTGGTGAGGGCGAGTTCACCGATGGTATAGACTGGGTCGATATCCAGAATTTGCGCTTGCAGTTTTCCGTAGGGAATGTAAAGTTCTGCTCGCACGAGAAAGTTTACCTTCAAGTCTTGCCTGAGCGTAAACGGTTGGGATAAGTTTGAAATCTTGGCGAGAATGGAATCGTATTTAGCCGTGTAGCAGTAAAGGGCGAGGGTGGCCTTCGGTTTCACGTCTCCATCGTTGAAGTCCGCGATGCTCAGGTAAATGCCGGAGGGCTTTTCTGCAATTTGCGAGATGACTCCATGCACCCACACCGCAGGTGTCGATTCTACGGTGTTCTTGAGCGAACGCATGTATTGCGAGACTGAAAATGTGCGAACTTCTTGATCCATTTTATGAGGTTGCCGCCTTTACCTGTCATGTCCACCCTGATGTCATCCCGGACTCCGTTCCGGGATCATCTTTTGCTTTGTCATGCCCGCGAAGGCGGGCGTCTTCTTCAAGCGTTTTGACGTTAATTATAATAATAATTAAATTCTGTATGAAAAATTATGGATCCTCCTAGCGGAGGATGACGTAGAGGGAAAAGGAATCGCCGTGTCGAAAGTTGTTTCTGCAATGGATATGCGTCAAAATTTTGGGACGCTCTTGAACCAGGTCGCCATCAAGGACGAAGAAATTGTCATTGAACGCGCTGGCAAGCCATTGGCACGCCTCGTGAGCATGAATTCCGCAACGAGCGGCAAGCTCGACTTCCGCGACATTGGAAAGTTGCCCAACGACATTTGGGCAGAATAGCGGCCTTCGGACTGCTATCTTGCCTCCTTCTTAAATTTATAGTAAACGACAAAAGTAAATTCTCATAAAAAAGCCGACCCGGCATCCCGGAATAAATCCGGGACAGGCTCCAGCCGGGGTGACAAAAGGCAAAAGGAAAAAATTAACGTTGTTTACTATAATACGAGCCCTTGGCTTTTGATTTGTTTGTTATGATATGATCGTCGCTGATTTCGAAAGATTTGGTGACCTTACCGCTGTAATTGCCTATGCCGGTAAATGTTATCTACTATTTGCACTTTGGCCTTTAGTTGCTGTGACTGTGCCTCCGTTAATGGTAATATCTCCGCAAAATTCTTTGCAACCATAACCTCCACATCCGATACCCGAGCCGCCAGTTCCTGTAGCGTTAATTGTTCCCCCGTTGATAACAATATTGCCCGATTTTCTGTAGGAAGTACCTCCAATCGCGGCACCGGAGAAGCCTTTTGCATTGAGTTCGCCTTGACCATTGATGGTGAGTGTTTTGTTTTCTGGAACGTATATGCCGGGATATTCATTTGTGCCTTCTATAACGTTCTCGCTTTTGAGAATGATTGTGGCGTTGCCTTCGCAAGTGATGCCAGGTTCTGGTTTTATATTAGTGGTGTACGCATCATAGTGGGTGAAATTTTGGAGCGTTACTGTGGCACCATCGGCTATGGATATTTTTGCTTTTAATGAACGAGTGCCGGTCAGTATGTCGCCATCCTGAGCCACAATTGGCTCCGTTATGTTTGTAATATCGATGGTTTTTGCCCAAGATGTTGATGAAAATAATGTTGTTATGAGCATTATTGTGGAAGAGAACGCGAAAAAGCTTCTATTGAAGTGTCTTTCCATAAATACTATGTTCCTAAAATGTTTAGTTTGTATGTAAAAATCTTTTTTTTAATTGATTTACAAAATTAAAATGAAAAAAACACAAAATCCCGACCATGGGTCGGGATGTTTATGCAAATTATTGCCTTTGCCGCATATTGCGGGGCGAGTTTATATAACGCTGTATTACTTTACAACAACCTTTGCCGTACGGATTGCTTGGCTGCTTTCGATGCGGATGACGTAGTTGCCTTTATTCAGGTGGGCAAAGCTGAAGCTCCTGGAACCGTTTACGGGTTCGACGAGCGATTCCACCAGATGCCCTGTCAGATCGAACACTTGCACGCGAACCATCGAAGATGTCGGCTGTGCTACCGTCAATTTGTTATTCGCAAAGCCGAATCTGAAGTTTTGCACTGTGGCAATCGTATGGAGGTCCGTCTTGCTGTCCGAAGACTTCGCGTCAGACGATTTGCCGCTAGAAGAGGACTTCGCGCTTGAACTCGACTTTTCATTGCTCGAAGACGATTTTACGCTCGACGAAGATTTTGCGGAACTGCTAGACTGTTTGACGCTGCTTGACGAGGCGGTTATGGAACTGCTGCTCTTGGCGATTGATGACGAAGAAATTACAGAACTTGAAGATTTGTCGTTCTGGATGCTCGATGAAGATTTTGCAGAACTGCTTGCCACGCTGCTGCTCGACGAGGGTATAGAGCTGCTGCTTTGCTGCGGAGCAACGACATTGATTGTTCCCGTTACTGTTGTTTTGTTCGATTCTTGATCCAGCAATTCCAGCGTATATGTATATTCCTTGATTTCTGCGTCCGAGGCGACGGCTCCGAAAATCCTGAACAAATGTTCTTCCTGTATCAATTTGGATTGGACATCGTCCGGGAATCCGCCAACATTGATGCTTGCCAGACGTTCATAGTGATAAACAATCGGGACTATGGAATCTCCTGCAACAACCGTCTGCTTGTCATTGCCTTCGACGAGTTTAAACTCTAACGGTAACGGATTCACCACGACCGTCGCAGAGGCCGTAGCGTTGTTATCGAGTCCGTTCGCATCGACTGTGATTGTACGATTGCCCTTTGCATTCTTGTTGAACAAGCCTATGAGAGTCGCTGTTTTTTCTTCTTGATTTATGACTAAAGAACAAGACAAATCTGTAACGCTGCGGGGTATAATGGATATTGCATTTTCAAATTTAAAGACCAGCGGCTTAATGGAATCACCTGCATTCACCGTTTGCGTTGCGTTGTCGCTGATGAGCTCAATTTTTGTCACAGCGGGTTTGTGAGTCACTTCAACCGTTGCAGTGGCCCTCTCGTCATTGCTAGTTCCCTTCGCGGTAACTTGGATTGTATAAGAGCCATCTTTTGTGCTTTCATTGACAAGTCCAAAAACGGTCAACTTATGATTGCTCTTATCGTTGCTCATCGAATATCTTCCGGGGAGGTTCGTCTCCAAATTGGGTTCCACCATATTCGTGTATTCGAACACAATCGGTTTGAGGGAATCGCCTGCCACGAGTTTCTGCGATGCGTTTTCGATAACTTTTATAGTTGTGGTTTGGGGAAGTCCCTGCACGCTGAACGTTCCTGAAACATCGAGCGTATCGTCCGTTTCTGTTACGGCTTTAACTTTATAGCTATATTCCCCGGTTTCAACAGATTCATCTATAGTTCCAGAGATTGTAATTGTATGAGCCTCGGAATTTGATTCGAATTTAATCCCGTTGGGGAATACGGGTTTTATGAATCTTTTTATGTTGTCGTATTCGATAACGATTGGCGATATGGCTTCACCAGCTTTTAAAGATTGATTTACATTACCTTGAATGACTTTAAATGCAGTTTCTCTCGGAAGCAAGTTGAACTTTATTTCCGTATAAGAGGAATCATCCGTTGTGCTTACAAGTAATATTCTGGTGGTTATATTTGCTGGAGCTTCTAGGTCTCTGTCAATTTTCCCAGAAATGGTGCATTTTTGTTCGGAATCTTGCCAAGATTCAGTCAAGCCCAAAGCTTCTATAAATTGAGACTTATGGCTTTTCAAATTCGTGTATTGGATAACAATCGGTTCAATTGATTCCCCGACGACGACGGTTTGTTCCAGGCTGCCGGACTGCACTTCCTGTTTCACCTTTCCTGATTCCTCTTGTGCAATCGCGGTCGTTGCAAATAGCAAAGCGAATACCAAACCGATAAATTTTTTCATACGGAACCTCCCACGAAGTTTGAGTTCGACCTAGTATCTTCCTATAAATCTAACATTTTTTTTGCGTTATTGCGAGAATTTTTATTTACATGGTTTTCGATAATATCCGTTTTCCGTTAATTGGGCAAATTTAAGTGGGAATTTGGGTTCAGTTTTTATATATTCAGTTGTATGAAACTGAAAACTCGTTTATCACTTGTGGCTATTTTCGTTCTCGTTTTGATCGCGTGCTCGAACAGCGTTAAAAACAGGACTATTCTGCCGAAATAATAAAGCAATTCGGTCCGATAGAACGGAGCGTTAATGTAAGTCGCGACTCGTTAGGCGGAGATTTTTGGCAAGAAGTAGAAAAAAATGAATTCGTCAAAATCTGCATAGACAGTAAAGTCCTTGCATGGGAAACATCTTTAAAGTCAGCGATTTTCAACGATTCATGTTTAGTTTTACAAGCACCGACACTTATAGGCGTTGACACGCTTAACGTGTATTTTTCAGACTCGGATAGTTCTCATAGAATCAATTTTGCTGTGGGAATGAAATATCTCAATTTACTGTGATAAACACTCCAACTACGGTTCCTTCAAAAAAGGCTATGATGGTAATTTTTCAGGTTTCCGCCTAATCCGCAACATCGGCAATAACGCCAAATGGACTGAAGTTACTTGCGCGTTTCGTTCGCCAGCGACATTTTCAGTTCAAGGACTTTGCTTTCGGGAAGATTAGAGTACTTGACAATCTTTTCAATAGGCTCGTTATCGGCAAGCATGTCGAGTGCCATTTCAATATGACCTTGTTCAAGCCCCTTCGCTAGTCCTTGGGCCTCCGCTTTAACCCAAATCTCGGCTTCGATATCTTCATCAGCATGTTTATCGAACATATGTTCCTCCAAGGCTTTAAGCAGTTCAGGGCTTATGCGACTTACGCGCAGTCGGTTAAGAGCATCTCTAAATATCGGATCCTTCGATTCGGAAACTTCAAGCGGGCCTTGCGATTAATATACCTGTTTTTAGCGAAAACGGGAAGTGCCTCTATTGTGCTGTCATGCCCGCCAGAGCCAGCCCTGAGCGTAGCCGAAGGGAGCGGGCATCTCCTATTTCATTTGTTAAATCACGCCACTCAGGATTTAACTTTTCTATCAAATCAATCTTCCATTTGCGATTCCAACGTTTTAAACGTTCTTCCCTCTTAATCGCATCAATAATATTCGAAAAATACTCGTAATAGACGAGATTATCTGCATTATACTTTTCAGAAAATCCTTGATTAATTTTCGCTTTATGCTCAAGAGTCCGCCTATACAAGTCGTTTGTTACGCCTGTATAAAAGACAGTTTTGTACTTGTTTGTGAGAATGTAAACGTAGTAATTGTGATTCATTGGTATTTCGGTTTATGGAGATTCCCGGTCAAGCCGGGAATGACAGTTCTTGTTTACAATCAAGTGGATTTTATCCTATTTTTGTATATTCCGTCGTATGGATTGAGGTGTGAAAATGAAAAAGACTTTGTTTTTAATTTGTGCTTGTACGGTTTTGTTTGCGGTAGCGATTCTTT
>Ga0129307_1002242_pt1 | contig 16104 bp, 16 predicted proteins | sample P1105metagenome_FD_94437 | JGI IMG/M metagenome (GOLD analysis project Ga0129307, IMG submission 94437) | Capybara group fecal microbial communities from Wisconsin, USA - P1105 metagenome | ecosystem: Host-associated > Mammals > Digestive system > Large intestine > Fecal | place: USA: Wisconsin... | reverse complement strand
TGCTTTTAGCGTCACGTCAATGGTTTTGCCTTGCGTCAGTCGGTTCATGTCCTTCCACGAAAGGTTCCAAAACTCGCACTCTGAGATGCCGAACTTCTCAAACTGCGGATTAATATCATTGGTGACCAAGTGAGATTTACTCATTTTATTCTATTAAAAGAAATTTTCTCCAAATTTGTGTGCAAAGTTAAAAGAAAAGTTTCATCTTTCAGTAACAAATCTCGTAAAATTATCATTTCTTAACAATTTTAGACCATCAAAAGTCTGATAGGAATATGCCATACTCTTTTCAGAAAAACCTTTCATATTTCGATTGATAAGGAAATTGAATGTAGGAAAAAAATAGTAATTTTGCAATTTTTTAATATTTTGTCTGCGTAATTAGACAAAAAATGTCTAACTTTGCAGACGAAATATTCAAATAGCAATGGATAAGGTTAGAAGCATATCAGACTGGATAGGTGAGAAGCCGTTGCGTGGGAAGTATACTTTCACGCATAAGGAAGTTCTCGCTGCTTTCCCTGAGATGGCTATCGGAACAATGTCCAGGGCTTTGACCAGAGAGGTGAGCAAAGGTAGAATCATGTCACCACTTCGAGGCTTTTACGTTATCGTGCCTGATGAATATGTTCTGCGTGGTACTGTGCCACAGTCTTTTTATTTGGATGATATGATGCGCCACCTTGGTCGCAAATACTATGTGGCTCTTTTAAGTGCAGCAAGTTATCACGGTGCTTCACATCAGGTGCCGCTTAGTTTTAGTGTCATGATAGAACCTCCTACTATGCGTGACAAGAAGGAGGAAAAGTACCGTACCCTGTTTTTCTGTAAGAGTTATATTCCAGAAAGATATGTGGAGAAACGCCAGACAAGGACAGGGTACATCAATATCTCTTCTCCTGAACTCACAGCTGTTGATTTATTAACTTATCAAGCTAAGACTGGTAGTGTTACCCGAGCAGCGACGGTATTGGCAGAATTGGTAGAGAAGATCGATTTCTCAAAAATGGATTTATCATTTTTGGATATAGCACCTATCAGCAGTATGCAGCGCTTGGGTTATATTCTGGATGAAGTCTTAGATGAGAAAGAAGCTGCTGCAGCAATATATGAATTGCTGAAGGAGGGTGGGGCGCATCTTCAGTTTGTACCTTTGAAGGCAGGCAAGGATGCACTCGATTACGAGAGAAATAGTAAATGGAAGATTATAGTTAACGAAACAATTGAAATAGACGAATTATGATACCTATATCATATATTACAGAATGGAGCGAGAAGGCTCCTTGGGTTGAGAACAAGTTTGTAGAACAAGACTTGATTATTTGCCGTGCGCTGGTTGCCATATATAGCGATGAGTTCTTGGCAGAGCATCTGGCGTTCAGAGGGGGAACTGCATTGGGTAAACTGTATCTCACGCCGCAGCCCAGATACTCTGAGGACATAGACCTTGTTCAAGTGTCAGCAGAGCCTATTAAAGAAACGATAGACCATCTGAGGGATGTGTTATCGTTCCTTGGTGCTCCTGTTGTTAAGCAGAAGAAACATAATAATACGCTACTTTTCAAAGTACAGCCCACCGATCCTGATGCAGGTGAGATTCATCTGAAAGTAGAGATCAACTGCAAGGAACATTTCAGCGTATTCCCAATGGTGAAGATACCATTCGCTATGGAGAACTCTTGGTTCAATGGCAGCTGCGAGGTGCTGACGTATGACCTGGAGGAATTGACAGGTACAAAACTTCGCGCTTTGTATCAGCGAAGGAAAGGCCGTGACCTGTTTGACTTGTCGAAGATTCTGAGCTTATCAGCCGCCCTCGATAAGGATAAGGTGATGAAGAGCTACGAGCGTTATCTTGGATTCACAGCATCACATTTGCCTACTTACAAGGAGTTTGTTCTGAATATGTCGGAGAAGTTGCAGGACGAAGAGTTCCTGACAGATACAGATATCATTCTTGGCCCACAAGTGAAATATGACCCACAGGAGGCATACAAACTGGTTCATGATGAACTAATCGTCAGGTTGATAAAGGAATAAGTTAAGCAAGCAGTTATGAAGATAATTGATGAGTCATTATTGAGTAGGGTAGGGAAGGAGGCGCAGGAATCGCCACGACTGAGAAAAAATTACAATTTTCACCAGTCTTTGGATGACCGCTGCCACCGGTTTTTGAATGCATTGTTGCCAGGGACGGTTATACCTATACATCACCATCCGACTAAGGATGAATCTTTCATACTGCTGAAAGGTAAGGTGAGAGTGCTGACGTATGATGACGATGGGAATGTTCTGGAGGATGTCGTACTTAGTCAGGCTGATGGCCGTTATGGTGTTGATATTCCCAAGAACACCTGGCATACGATAGAAGTTATTGATAACGCAATACTGTTTGAGGTCAAAGAAGGCCCCTTCATTCCTCATGAGCAGGAGGGCATCCTGAACATGAAAGCAATCAAGGCCGAGCATGTCGGAATTGACGAGATAAAAGCCATCTTAGTCGGCATGGACGTCCCTCATGCTGAGCTGGTTCATGCGCTGTTTAAGTTCGAGGTGGAATACGGAAGTCTCAAATGGAAGATTGAACCAGAGGATTTTGAGAAATACGAAGACTTGTGCTATGCCTTCTTTGGTAGGCAGAATGGCTTTTTTGGAAGGGATTTTGAGAGTGACGTATCTGTACTTCCAGAGTTGAATGATGAATGTGTCAAGGTCATCGATGCCATTCAAAAGGTAATAAAGGAAAAGAATGAACCTGAAAAATATCTCAACTACGTATTGAATAGGTTGAGAAATATTGCAAAGAGACCTGTCAAAACGTTCGCGATACATGAGGATTCGCCATATGGAATCATAACCGAGCGATTGGAGAAGGCTAAAAAGGCAAGAATGAACATCTCGGTGAAGAAATCCTTGTCACCAGTTTTGCATAGTATTATGCAGCAGATTCATGGTGGCCAATATGAAGAAGCTGCTGGAAATCTCTTTGCAGTTTTTAGTAGTCTGGAAATTATTAAGGATGCACATCATTCTTGGTTTGAGAGATGGCATAATAACGAGACACCATCAGAGGCTCGATGCATGTTGGGTATTGCTGCAGAGATGTACTGCCATTTAAGGCAGCAAGAAAATCTGCCAGAGGAACTGGCTGAAGACATGGATGCTCGATTAGCTGCAATCAATGAATGGACAACATTCTACGATTGGTCGAATGATGATTACGCAGACATGCTACGTGGCTATGGAGAGCAATACGGCGATCATACCAACATCGACCAGTTCAAAGAACTCCAGTTCGTTTTTTAGTAGAATCAGGAGGGGAGACCAGATGCATATAATTGGCCATAGTGCTATACTTGTAGCACCTTTTGGCCAAATATCGACAGCATCATACATTCAAAGCCTATTTATCATAACACGGATTATGCGCAATTTTTAAGACGTGTTTTTGGCTTTCCAATTTTTACCGAGAACCGCAATTATGATAAATAGAGTGTAAGCAGAACACCTAAAAGAATAGCGTTTATTCCGCTAAACATCGTCACAATTATGGTGCTGTAGCGAAATAAACGCATTCATGTTACTCTGGCTCAGACTTACAGAAGTCTATAGTGTTGTTGATGATTTCCTCACACTTTTGACTGTATTCTCCAGAAATCTTTCGGAGTTCCTCCAATGCAAATCGACGACGATTGTCGAGAACTATATCCCGGACTTTGTCATTAGAGAAACGATGACGTTCATCATTCAGGCTATAATCATCGCCAGGTTGGAGCAGATAATTGATGTTGATCCTGTCACGGAAATAGCATAGCACATCAAGCAACACTGATGCATAGACCATACCGCCATTCTCGAATTTAGACAGAATCGCCTGGTTCATATCCAAATCCTGTGCCAACTGTTTCTGCGTGATTCCTAACTCCTGCCGAATGAGTTTCAGCCGGGGACCTATTTCTGCTATTGTTACTTTACCATCCTTCATACCTTCTTTATATTAGGATAGCCCGTTGCACCATTCACAGGCTGGTTCTTAGTTAAAAAGCGTGGTGCCAATCCGTTCGCAACAAGGCTCGGCCAAGAACCTCTGACTTCACAGAAAGGCCCACGCCGGAAGATTTATGTTCTGTGAAGGACATAATCATCCATGGGCACATTCTATGTCAGTCAGTTTTCTTTGAAATTTGGCCGATTTCTGTTGCGACTTCAGAATGCGCTTTTGCTCATGCAATTATTCGCTTTAAACGAAATTATGCCATATTGCGAGTGCAAATATACAACAATAATTTCATTTAAACGAAAAATTATACCGATTTTTTATGGTTATCTGTGCAAATCCGTTTGTTGCACACAGTTTATTCCACAAAAACGAGCTGATTATGTGGATTGTACCTCCTTAATCATAGTCACAAGTTGGTGCTCCAGCTCTTGCATAAAGTCCTGCAGCGAATAGCTTCCTCGTTCTATTTGGCGCAGTTTGTGTTCCCACTGGCCAGTGAGTTCAGGACTCTTCAAAAGAGTTGAATGAATTTGTGCTATCAGATTTCGACCTGCTGGATTGGAAATCAGGTTGCGATGATCACGTCGAACATAGTCACGTTTCACCAGTGTCTCAATGATGGAGGCGCGACTTGATGGGCGTCCAATGCCGTTTTCCTTCATGGCCTCCTTCAATGTTTCGTCGTCGACGAACTTTCCTGCGGTTTCCATTGCTTGAAGAAGTGAGGCCTCAGTATAATGCTTGGGCGCAGTGGTCATCTTCTTATCGATAGAGGGAGTGTGCTGACCAGACTCGCCAATCCTGAATGACGGGAGGGTTACCTTCTCATTGCTCTGACTGTCATCGTCTATAAGCTCCTTACCATAAACAGCACGCCAACCTCCGGAGAGGATGGTACGACCTGTGACCTTGAACGTAAGAGAACCAGCATTGGCCAAGACAGTTGTATTGGCATATTCGCAAGCCGGATAGAACGCCGCACAAAAGCGACGGACTACTAAGTCATAGACTTTTTGCTCAAAGTCATTGAGAGTGCTAAGGTTTCGAGTGTCACCAGTCGGAATAATAGCATGATGATCTGTCACCTTGCTATTGTCGAACACCCGCTTGCTCTTCGGCAACTGGCGACCTACCAAAGGTCGTGTTCCAGCGCAAACATCCGTAAGGTTGGCGATAATGCCAGGACACTTGGGATAGATATCATCCGTCAGGAAACGGGTATCGACACGCGGATAGCTGGTCAGTTTCTTCTCATATAGGCTCTGCAGATTCTTCAACGTCGTATCGGCAGAGAAACCAAACTTCCTATTGCAATCGACCTGAAGCGCAGTGAGGTCATAGAGCTGTGGCGGTAGTTCACTGCTGCGTTTCTCCTGCACATCTTTTATAATTAAAGGACTGCGACGGGCTGCGGCCAAGGCTTCTTCAGCAGCTTGTTGAGTCTGGAAAGCCCCATTGGTAAACACCGTATCGCGGTACTTCGTGGCCAACGTCCAGTATGGTTTTGGCACGAAATGCTCAATCTCATTATCACGGGCGACGATCATCGCCAATGTCGGAGTCTGCACACGCCCAACACTAAGCAGCTGTTTGTACTGACCATACCTGAGAGTATAAAGTCTGGTGCAGTTCATACCCAACAGCCAGTCACCCTCGGCGCGAGCCAGTCCTGCTTCGAAGAGCGAGTCATAATTGCTCTGAGGTTTCAGATTCTGGAATCCCTGACGGATGGCTTCTTCTGTCAGTGAAGAGATCCACAGTCTCTTGACGGGACACTTCACTCCCGCGAGCTGCATCACCCAACGCTGGATGAGTTCACCCTCTTGACCGGCATCACCGCAGTTCACGATGCTATCGGCCTTCTTATACAGATCCTTGATAACCTTGAACTGCTTCTTAATACCTGGGTTATTGATAAGTTCAACCTCATACTGAGGTGGAATCATCGGCAACACGGACATGCTCCACTTCTTCCACTGAGGATAATACTTATCCGGCGATTTCAGTTCACACAAGTGACCGAAAGTCCACGTTACCTGATAGCCATTACCTTCATAATAGCCGTCTTTCTTCGTTCTCGCTCCCAAGACCTTGGCGACCTCTAAGGCCACCGAAGGCTTCTCACAAATACATACTATCATATCGTTTTTTCCTGCAAAGGAACTGCAAACCGATGGAACCATCTGCCTTACGAAATTATCATTCCTGGTTTAACAATTCAGATTGGATTCCATTCGTGAATTGTTAATTCACGCAAGAAAACTGAAACAGCAGGCCTGAGCCAGCAGATTGTTGTAGTTTTGCGCCGCGAAAGCGATAAAGAAACAAACAGCGAAATGAAACAGAGAAATCCACAATGGAAACGCCACCTTATTATATTAATAGGTGCAGTAATGATTGCAGGTCTGACGGCTTGCAGCAGTAAGAAACAGAAGTTCGAGTTCGACCACGCACAGGAGGCAATAGCCGCCTGTCATCAGGAGTTGGCGACAGTCAAGGCCCAGAAGGATGCCACCATCGACGAACTGGTGGCTCGCATCAACACCTGGCAGGAACTGCAGGACTCGACACTCACCCTCATGGTGCGGGATTCCACACTCCAGAACGATGCACGACTCGCCTCGGAGTTCTTTGCCGTAACCGACAGCTTCAGGATGGTTATCACCCGTCTGGCACTTGCCAAGCAGTGCTCGATGGCCGACGTGGTGAAACTGAAGGTAGGCACCTCCGCCAGCCGAAAGGCCATGCTGGCCTCCGATGAATTCCGTTCGGCGCGTCAGTATTACCTCGACTTTAACCGCCGCATCATCCAGAGCGCCGAGACATGCCGCAACGACATCAAAGCCCAAAAACCGTTGGATGTCAAGCAGTCGGCCAACTACCGATGGCTCCTCATTCAGCCGTTCCTGGCGATGGACAACTACGCCACAGCCATGCTGACCCCGCAGCAGGAGCAGACGTTGACACATTTGGCCGAGGAACTGCCCATGCTCCTTGCCTACGTTGACGGCAAAGACTATGCGCACTCGCCCAAATCGGAAACGGAAAAACTCTCCTCAGTGCTGAGCGAGTATTTCCTGAAGTGTTACCTCAAAAGCGTTTTGTGATGCTATTCATTATAACTGGAGAAGTCGATGAGCGCATAATCGCAAACCTGATGGGCTTCCTCGAAGCCACCGAGAGCATGGACAAGTTCAAGACCGATGACCTCGAACTGACCGCCCTAAACGACGGCAATCAGGCGACGGTAACCATCCCCCTGACCCATCAGGAAATGATAGACGACCTGATTGACCTGCTCGTCTCGAAGCTCCTCCTGCAGGTGCTCTACCTCTACAGCGACAAGGCCGGCAACAACTTCCAGGCTATCGCCTACTCCATGCCCTATCAGGACGAAATGTATGTGGTACGCATAGCGTCACGCCAGTGCGGCATCATCGACGAGATACACGTCGATTTCTATGCCTCCATCGAAACCGTCTTCACCTTCCTGAAGCAGGAACTGGAGCGACTGGAGCAACCGCAGCACGACCTCGACATCGAGGAACAGCAGCGTCTCGACGCATTGCTCATCAACTTCCTTTGACTGTCACCGGCAGCCACCTTTCAAACGACAAAAACCAACAAATAAAACGACTTAACAAATTCATAAAGCAACATGAGTATAATAGACTTGAAAATGATTCTGATGTTCGTGATGGCCGCCGTGCCGTTCACGTTCGCCATGCGCTGGCGACCTGCATTCGCCACGCGCTTCTTTGAGGGTATGAAGCGCAGCGACAACTTCCGCAAGTTCTTCACGCTCGTCATCCTGATGGTGATGATAGCCCTCGAGTTTATCGACTTCCAGGCATCCACAGCCATTGCCACGATGATGCACGACGGTCATCTGTCCGCAGCTGATGCCGCACAGACCATCGGCCTTTACGGCGCATTGATGACACGCCCCTACGCCACACTCCTGGCCGCAGTGATGAGCCTGGCCATGTTCTCGTACAAGTGGGCCGACACGGTGCTCACCTACCTCCACGACCACCCCAAGCATTTCCTCGTCGTGGCTGCCGTCGCCATGCTCGTCGCCATGGTCTCGCCCCGCTACATCATCGTCACCGAGATGCTGGAGATAGTGCTGCTTGCAGCATACATCTACCCCGACCGTATCGGCAACATAACAGGAGGCGGCATCCTGCAGTCCACTATGCGGGATGCCGTGCTGGCATAAACACAAAAGCATTACGACATGGATAAGGAAACAGTTAGAAACAGCCAGGTGCGAATTGTCACAGACATCGCTCTCTGGAACCTGCTGCTGCAGGGTGTGAAGAAACAGCCGAAGTACAGTCGCCTCGAAGCCTTCCGCGACCTGATGGAGCGTCAGCGCATCGCGCTGCTTACGGGTGACGGAAAGTTCATGAAAGGCAGCGTCCTCGAGTTCTCGAAAGCCTGGGGATGGGACCGCGATACGGTCAGCCGTTTCTTGGAGAAGTTACAGGAGCTTGGCATCGTCACCATGACCTTGGCAGGCAACCGAAGGGCAATTAAGTTAAACTATATCACAGACAACGATTATTAGGGTGTACGACGACTGAAGCGGAGAGCGCTTGCGCGTCTGCCCCAGGTCGTGCCACACATATTGAGCGTCATATATTTGTTTAAACGAAATATTTGCCGTACCTTTGCAGCCGATTAGGACGATAATTTAGCAGAGAAGAGAGTTATGGTTGACGGAGAATTACAAATCAAGGAGCTGGGGCCGCGCTTCAAGCTGGTGCGCGAGCACTTCGGCATATCGCAGAAGGAACTGGCCGAAGCGCTCGACATGAATCAGGCGATTTTGTCGAAGTTCGAGAACGGCGGGATGGTCTATGCCCGCGTGCTGCTCGAAGTGATGGACTATTTCAAGGACAGAGTGGACTTGAACTATCTGCTGCAACCCGAAGGATACTTCTCGATTGACGACAAGCGGGCTTTCCTCGTCACCGACGAGCAGACCAACGAATACATGAACGAGGTTGGCAAAGCGGATTTGGCCAATGTCCGCGAAATCATCGGCAAGGCGCATCAGGAGGTGGAGGACATCATCTTCCGAACCTTCAACAAGTGCATGACGGAGGGCGACTTGGACGCGAAATAGGCCGAAGCGGAACAAAATCATGCACATAGAAAATGACTGCTGCCCGAACTTCCAAATGAGGAAATTCGGGCAGCTATCATTTCCGCCGCTCTCCCCTCCCATCAAGGGGCGATTTTGTCCTTAAGCGGACAAAATCTTCAAGCTGGGGGTGGGGTCTGTATCTTTACTCCGGCGTAACGGGAGTTACCTCGCCGCCCTCGTCATCCGGCTCCGGCTGCGGCTCGGTGCCGTCCATCAGCAGGAGCGAGTACGTCTTCTTGGCATCCACAGCGTCCGTGGGCTTCACCGCCACGCCTTTCAGCGCGAGGTACATGCCGCCCACCTTCTTCGCCTTATTGTAGGCCGATAGGAGGCGGTTGTTGGCGGTGTCGATGGTGAAGTCCTTGTTGTATGAGGCGGCAATGTCGCTCCACTTGGCGTAGTCCGAGACCGAGTAGCGGTGGTTGCCGACGACGACCGAATTGACCAAGACCGTGGGGTTCTTCTTGCCCTGCTTCATCTGCCGCTCAATGTTTCCGAGGTCGGTGTTGTAGTACTCCACATACTGCGAAATGCTCTCCTCGGGGGCTATCTCCTGCAGTGCATTGATGTAGGTGACGCAGGCCACGTATTTCTGATACAGCGCCTCGCGTGCCGCCTTCAACTCGCCCTTCTCCACGCCCGCAGACTCCTGGTTGCGCTGGCTGATGAGGTTCTTCAGCTGCTGCGTGGTCTGACGCAGGCGCTGGTCGATGACCGTCAGGCCGAGGTCGGTCAAGTCCTGCTGCAACTGCTGTGAGGCGAACACTTGGAAGATGTTGTCGAGCTTCGAGTTCTCGGCCACCATCGACTCCCTCACGTCGAACTCGAAGTCCACGAAGGGCTGGTGAATCCTGCGCCCCTTCACGGCAAGCGTATCGTCCACATTCTTCAACTGCTCTGCCCAGATATTCGACACCTTCTCCACGATGTTGGCATAGTGGTCGCGAATCTCGTCAAGCGCGGCAATCTGCTCCGTCAGCTGGCTCTTTGCCGACCGTTTGTACGCCTCGTCGAAGGCCGTGTACAGCCTGTGTACCTCCGAAATCTCGGAGAGGAACCTCTGAGTCTCAGTCTCAACATCGCCCATGCGGAAATCAAAAGCCTGCATAGCCGAGTAGAAGTATGCCAGCGGCCACGATGCAAGTGATTTTTCATTAACTTTAGCCATATTTCTTGGGTTTTATTTGTTAAACATTCAGTACTTACATCATTCTTGAAATATTACGAATTGCGAGGGCAAATATAGGAATAATTTTTGGAACTTACAAATCTTTTAGACCTTTTTATGATTTCCGTCGTTGTCCTCGCAATTCAGCGAGGCCATATTTTGATGTTCAAAAACCTTCTCGCAATCCTGCGAGGCCATATTTCGATGTTCAACAACCCTCTCGCAATTCTGCGAGGCCATATTTTGATGTCCGTAAACCTTCTCGCAATTCCGCGAGGCCAGATTTTGATATTCAAAAACCCTCTCGCAATTCCGCGAGGCTATAAACGGACATTCAATCTCCATCTCGCAAATCTACTAGACTGAAAAATGAAACCAAAACTCGCCCTCGCAACTTTGCGACGGCGTTAAAGTGTAATAGGTTAGAGAATTTCAACCCAGTCGTCGCTATAATTTATCTGCCTCAGCGTTGCCTCAATATCGAGCATCGGTGGCTGCTTGATTTTGAACTTCACGGCGTTCTGCGGGACGCGGGTGTGGATGGTGAACTGCGAGCCGTGGGGCTGCCACGTGAATCGGGTCTCACCCGTCTCAATGTCGATGCCAACCAAATTGCCATTCTTGTTCTCCTCCCAGCGGTACTGGTTTGCAACATATCGATGGTTTTCTTCTTCGAAGAGCGTGTAGGTCAGCAAATCATTGGAACGGACAAGTACGGATGTGCGCAGGGGATTGTAGTAGTCCTGCGCGATGTTGACGCGCTCGTTCCAGATGTTAAGCACGGCACGGCCAGTTTTCTCGATGTCCTCGTGCGGGTCGGTGATGCCGTAGGAGTAGTCAGGCGAGCAACGTCCGCTTATCAAGCGCACGGAGGCCTCGTTGCGGTGAGGGTTCGGAGTCTTGACGGTCTTCATCGACCAAGCCATCTTGTGAAACACGACATCGGCGATGCCAACAGGCGATTGCAAGTGCTCGCCGCCAATGGCTTCTGCAAAGACATTTCCCCAGTCGTCGCCCGTCAAGTCCTTGTGACCGACGCAGAGCATATAGACGAACTTTTTGCCGATGAGTTTGATGACATCTTCTGGGATTTCGTTGATGGGGTAAGGCTCATGCGTTAACAACCGCTTTGAGTCTCGGAGCTTCGGATGTTCCATATTCTGATTTGTTTTTGATTATTGCGTCAATCTTTTTTGCAACCATTCGTATCATCGGCACGGCGACGGAATTGCCTGTCTGACGACGGATGTCCTGATGCGAGACAGCAATCTTGTACTTCTCGGGGAAGCCCTGCAAGCGCAGCAACTCGCGCGATGTCGGGCGGCGTACTCCATTGACAAGCAGGTAATTGTACGATGCTCCCGTGCGGAGGGCGCAGGAATAGTCGAGGATGCTTATGTTGCCCGCCTTGTTCTCATGCCATATTGAGGGATAGAATACATTCTTCCCGGCGGTCTTTTCCTGTCGCTTGGCAATGATGTGGTCGCTGGCGAAGAGCGTGGGGTCAACATCCTTGTCATCTTCGAGGATGTCGGCAAGGTTATAGGGCGTGTGCGGGATGTCGAAGGTGAAAGCATCGCAGTCGGCCTTGTCGAGGAAGCCGACGATGATAACGCGCTCGCGTTTCTGCGGAAGTCCGAAGTCGAGGGCGTTCAGCACCTGCCATTTGACGTGGTAGCCCAGCTGGTCGAGGCGTTCAAGGATGACTTTGAATGTGCGCCCGCCGTCGTGGCCTACCAACTGCTTGACGTTCTCCAATAGGATGTAGGGCGTGTGGTGATGCTTCAGGATGCGTTCGATTTCAAAGAACATCGTGCCGCGTGTGTCGGCAAAACCCTGCATCTTGCCCATGATGCTGAACGCCTGACAGGGGAAGCCAGCCAGCAAAACGTCGTGCTTGGGAATGCGCTCGGCAGGGATTTTGGTGATGTCGCCGAAGGGAACGGTGCCGAAGTTGGCGAAGTAGGTTTGGCAGGCCTTAGCGTCCCATTCGCTGCTGAAAACGCAGTGGTAGCCCATTTCGTCGAACGGGATGCGGATGCCGCCGATGCCTGCGAATAGGTCAATGAACGTGTGCTCGTAGTGCTTCGGACTGGGGAACGGGACTTCGTAGAACTCGCGGAAGAGGTCGAACTCCAACGGACGTTCAGCGGCTTTGGCAATGTCCTCGTCGGTGTAGTGCTGGAGCTGGTCTTTGTGCTCCAGGAACTCGCGAATCAATGCCATCAGCTCATTGCGCCGCTCCTGTACCTCGATGTGCGTTCCCTCAAAGTCGGTGTTGTGCAAGTAGTGGCTCAGCGTCGCTATCTGGTTCTCGTATGAAGTCTCGCCGTAAACCTTTAGCCCTTCCTCGGTAATCTCTTCGGGGAAGGCTTGCAGCTTAAGGTCGTCTTTGATTTCGTTCTTTGCCATGATTGTCATTTTTCGACGGCAAAGTTACGCATTTTTTCTCGAAAAGCATACGTTTATTCCAAATTATTATGAAATGTTAGTCCATCGGCTTACTCTCCCCTACCCCTCCACTCCCTTTAGAACTGGCCCGGCTGAATGCCAAACTGCGCACCCTCGCCATCAGCATCGCGTATCATAATCTGACGGATGTCTGGAACCAGTACACGGCTGGGATGGTTGACAAGAGCCATGCCGAGATAGCCAGTGAGGCGTACGAACGCTGGCGAAGGGCATCAACCGTGAGTCAAATATTGAATGAGTGATGAAGAAGCTATACTTGTTAATACTGTTGTGTGTACCGCTGAAGTCGGTGGCCGGTATCGACCCGGGACGTGTGGCTGCCATTGAATTAGCCTCCGACCAGGCAAAGAAAACCATCGAGTCGCAGGAGAAGGCTCAGCTGCTGATGACCACCGGCCACGTCTGGATAAAGGAGGAGGTGGAAGCCACGACCGATTTCCAGCGCGAGTTCAACGACTACCTGGATAAGTTCCACGATGTACTGTCGATTGCTGCAGAAATCTACGGCATCTACTACGAGGTGACGCAAACCTCGAAATGCGTGAAGGACTTGGGCCATGTCCTGGCGGACAGTCCTGAGAACGCCCTGGCCGTGGCTTTCTCCACGCGCCGTAATGTGGTCTATCGCAACATCGTGCGCACCACGCTCGACGTCATCATGGACATCCGCAAGGTGTGCTTTGAGAGCAGCAAGATGACGGAACAGGAGAAGAACAAGGTCATCTCGACCATCCGGCCCAAACTGCGCACCATCAACAAACAGTTGCGCCAGCTCACCCTCGCGCTCCGCTATACGTCGTTTCTCGATGTGTGGAACGAGCTGATGGAGCGGGCTTATTACATGAACCCCGCCACCAAGCACGACATCATCACCCGTTGCCGCCGCCAGTGGTGGAACAACGCTAAATCGGTAAGATAGAAATGGAAGAGTCGAAAGAGATACAAAGCATTTACAGCATATTCCGAGTCGTCATCTACGTCTCGCTGGTCGTTGAATTTTTCGAGTATGCCTGTAATCCTGAGCTGCTCGACACGTTCGCGGGTGTGCTGACCGACCTGCATGAGCGCATGGGACGCTGGGTGATTTACCAGCCCGGTCACCTCGCTTATAGTAAGATTGCCACGCTCCTGTTGGTCATCATCACCTGCATCGGCACCTGCAACAAGAAACAGATAGAGTTCGATGCCCGCAAGATGGTGTTCTGGCCCATCGTCATCGGATTCGTGCTGGTCCTGTTGGCCGTGTGGCTCTACTACACCGACTGGCTGCGCTACCGCCTGTGGATATTCCCGCTGAGCATCTGGCTCTACATGGTGGCCTCCATCGTCGGCACAGTGTGCGTCCATGTGGCACTCGACAACGTGTCGAAGTACCTGAAGGAGGGACTGATGAAAGACCGCTTCAATTTCGAGAACGAGAGTTTCGAGCAGAACGAGAAGCGCGTCGATACCAAGTACGGCGTGAACATCCCCATGCGCTACTACTATCACGGTAAGTTCCGTCACGGCTGGATCAATATCAATAACCCCTTCCGTGGTACGTTCGTGGTAGGTACGCCTGGATCGGGTAAGACATTTTCTGTCATTGAGCCGTTCATCCGTCAACACTCGGCCAAGGGCTTTTCGATGGTGGTTTACGATTACAAGTTCCCTACCCTCGCCCAGAAGCTCTACTATCACTACCGCATCAACAAGGCGAAGGGCAAGACGCCGCCGGGCTGTCAGTTCAACATCATCAACTTCGTGAATGTGGAGTATTCGCGCCGTGTGAACCCTATCCAGCATAAGTACATCGACTCGCTGGCCGCTGCCCAGGAAACCGCAGAGACGCTGGTCGATTCGCTGAACAAGGGTAAGAACGAGGGTGGCGGTGGCTCCGACCAGTTCTTCAAGACCTCTGCCGTCAACTTCCTCGCCGCCTGCATCTATTTCTTCGTGAACTACAAGCGCCTGCCCTACGACAAGGACGGCAACGAGCTGGTGCCGGAATATACAGAGGACAAAGAGACACACCACAGGAAACTGACGGGTCGCGTGTTCGACAAGGCAGGCAATACCGTCACGCCAGCCTATTGGTTGGGCAAGTACAGCGACATGCCGCATGTGCTGTCGTTCCTGAACATCGACTATAAGACCATGTTCGAGATTCTGCAGACCGACCCTGAGATATTCCCGCTGATTGCACCGTTCAAGTCGGCTCTCGATGGCAAGGCGATGGAACAACTTGAGGGTATGATTGGTACGCTACGTGTGCAGACCTCGAAGCTGGCCACCAAGGAGGCCTACTGGATATTCCACAAGGATGGCGATGACTTCGACCTGAAGGTCAGTGACCCCAAGAGTCCGTCGTACCTGCTTATTGCCAACGACCCGGAGAAGGAACAGATTGTGGGTGCCTTGAACGCCATGATCCTGAACCGTCTGGTAACGCGAGTAAACAGTGGCCAGGGCAAGAACATCCCCGTTGACATCTGTGTGGACGAGGTGCCGACGCTCTATTTCCACAAGATTGACCGTCTGATTGGTACGGCACGAAGCAACAAGGTTGCCGTCATCCTCGGATTCCAGGAACTGCCGCAGCTGGAGGCCGACTACGGCAAGGTGGGTATGCAGAAGATAATCACTACCATCGGTAATGTCGTGTCCGGCTCTGCCCGTAACAAAGAGACGCTCGAATGGCTCTCCAACGACATTTTCGGCAAGACGGTACAGCTCAAAAAGGGTGTCACCATCGACCGCGACCGCACTAGCATCAATCTCAACGAGAACATGGACTCGATGGTGCCTGCCTCGAAAATCTCGGATATGCCTTCCGGCTGGATCTGCGGACAGGTGGCTCGTGACTTCACCCCCACCAAGACTGGCCGTCATGGTTCGATGAACATCCAGAAGTCAGAGGAGTTCCAGACCTCGAAGTTCTATTGCAAGACCAACTTCGACATGGCCGAAATCAAAGCCGAAGAGGAGGATTACGCCAATTATCCGCTCCCCATCGCCTACGATTTCAAGTCTGTCGATGCCCGCGAGCGTATCTTATATATGAACTACAACCGCGTAAAGGCCGATGTGGACAGCCTGATTCTCGAAGTTGAACAAGAGTTTAAAAAATAAGATAAGCCCCGGCTTGCAACTGCAGGTCGGGGCTTAGATATCCCTAAATTCCGCAGCACTTTAGTTTAACTTTCTTTATAAGTTCCTGAGCAACAAAAAGTTCTTCGACGCGCGAAGCGGCAAAGCCGAGCGGCTCAGGATTTTGCCATGTCAGATTTTTCACTTACCTTAGTGCTGCAAATCAAGACAAGCAAAATC
>Ga0129307_1002240_pt1 | contig 16111 bp, 15 predicted proteins | sample P1105metagenome_FD_94437 | JGI IMG/M metagenome (GOLD analysis project Ga0129307, IMG submission 94437) | Capybara group fecal microbial communities from Wisconsin, USA - P1105 metagenome | ecosystem: Host-associated > Mammals > Digestive system > Large intestine > Fecal | place: USA: Wisconsin... | reverse complement strand
TTGAGTTGTGATGCAGTGTCCAGACCGCACCACAAATTTAACTAGAGGACTTTTTTCATCACCGCCAGAAGGCTTCTTTAGAACCACCAGCCCAGCTGGTGGTTTTCGGTTTATACAACAAAGGACTCCCGAAGCGATTGCTGCGGGAGTCCTTAATTTACTATTCGTTTTAGCTAAAGGGTTCTAGATTCGTCCCGAGGATCTTTCAACACCGGCACCAATCTCACAACTTTTGTCAACCTCTTTGAAGATAACAGCATATGTTGCACCATCAAGAGAACTACGTGTATATATACAAGTCGAATTAGCAGAAGAACAGTTTTTCGTAAAGCCTTCTAACCCAGAGGCCACAGACTTAAATCCAGTCAATTCCGAACATGGATAAGTAGTAGCTGCTTTACTCATTATCGTCACTTTTCTCCCGTCAAGAGTTTCTATATAAGCATTCCATTTCACATAGGAATCCAAGAAGTCGTAATTGCTGAGACGTCCCCAAGCTGTTCCGAACACCTTTATGTTAGTTGTCACGCCATTTGGCACAACGGCTCCGGAACCATAGTCAACCGATGTTAAGGTGACAACCACGGGCTTGGTTTCTTTGTCACTGTTATTATTTGAAAAAATCCAGGCACAATTATTGTTAAAGCTGCTCATTCGTCGCACCGAGGAACCATTCGTCCAAGAAATATCGCAGTCAAGAGCATCCTCTACAGACAGTGACGTTTTCGTCGAGTCACCATCAACATATATCTGAGATCTAGAAACGGTAAATTTAATGTTTTTGACAACGCCATTCAAGCAATACTGGGTTTCTGGATCGTAGGCCGTGTCACCGCAAGGTTCGCCATCTTCAACGCTAGAGCTGGACTCTTCGACGCTGGTCGAAGATTCCACAACTTCGCTGGAGCTGGATTCCTCGACGCTGGCCGAAGATTCCACAGCTTCGCTGGAGCTGCTGTCGTCGCCTTCGCTAGCGCTGGATCCTTCACCTTCGCTAGAGCTGCTGGTAGACGAGGTTGCAGTACCAGTCATGTCCAGCACCTGCCGATATATGTATAGATTTTGGTCACGCAGAACAATATTGTAAAGAGCATAATCATCGCCTTCTAGCATCGGGTCATCCGCACTGGAACTAAATAACGAATCCGATTCTAGCAGTTTTTCAATCTGCATAACAGTCTCAACTGCGCGGATCTGAGCCGCAGGAGCAGAAGCTATCATATCTTTGGCAGAAAAGCCACTCAATCCATTTTCGACGAGTTTTTTTGTAATGCTTCTGTCTGTAATGGTAGCCTCATAATGAAAAGCTGCCTTACAAGGAAAGTCAAGCATTATAGGGCAATCCTGGCTTTCCGCCTTTGTCCAAGTGACACCACTATTCAAGAAAGACAATCCGGCAGGGCCCGATACTTCCGTAGAGGTTCCTCCACCTGTTGAACCGGAGCTTTTTCCCGAGCCACTATCATCGCCCTTGCAATGACGACCGGTACATTCTTCCTCTTCGCTATCAGAACTTTCAGGTTCTTCGCTGTCACTGGATTCCACATCTTCGTCCGTTTTCTCACTACTGGAGGACTTGGGTTTTGCAGGAGTTGCAGGAGTGTCAGCTTTCAGAAGTTCTTCCAACTCTTCGAGCTTGGCCTTGACCTCTTCTTCATCCAGACCTTCCTTGAGCTGTTCCACGATAGCGCTGTCCTTAACCTCTACCCACTTGTTCTCGAAACAGGCAAAGTAGGCCGTGTCCACCTTGGCCACTTCCATGGAGCAGGAATCTGGGAGCGCGGACTCGTTCTTGTAAGAAGGGATTTCGAAGGATGTGCTGCTGGAACTGTCACCGCAAGCGAACATGCAGACCCCAGCCACCAGACTGGCTCCTGCCCAAAGAATCTTTTTCATAGTGTTATTCTCCTTTTCTTGTTTACAAACACAATGTAAGAAAAAAGAAAGCCGTTCTCCCGTTTCTTTTTTGAATTTTTCCCTGCTTAAAAACCGTTTTTTTGTAAAAAAGTCCTTCGTTTCGTTATAATAAGGGCCAATAACACAAAAAATGAAGCTACGAGAACTTGATTCTCGGGTCCACCAGCGTGTAGAGGATGTCGCTGAAGAGGCGGCCCACCATGGCCATGAGGCTGCTGAGGAAGATGATGCCCATGACCACGTTGTAGTCCCGGTTCACCATGGAATTGTAGTATAGCAGGCCCATGCCGTCGATGTCGAAGACCTTCTCGATAAGGAGCGCCCCCGCAAACATGAGGGTACAGATTTCGGAGAGGCGGGTGGCAATGGGAATGAGCGCGTTGCGGAGCGCATGGCGCACCAAGGCCTGCTTGAAACTCATGCCTTTTGCAAGGGCTGTGCGCATGTAGTCCTTGCCCAACTCTTCCAGGGCGGAATTTTTCATGAGGAAGGTCAGGAAGGCGAACTCGCTAATCATGTAGCAGAAAATCGGCAGAATCAAGTGGTGCCCCAGGTCCACGATTTTCCCGAAGAAGGAGAAATCCTCGAAGTCGTCGCTGGTAAGGCCCCCCAGCGGAAAGATGTCCAGGTAGGACCCGCCCGCGAGGAAAATAATCAGGAGGATGCCCAGGGCATAACCCGGCATCACGTAGCCCGAAAATATCAGGCCCGAGCTGAGGGAGTCCAGCTTGCTCCCGTGATGGACCGCCTTCCAGAGGCCAAGGGGAATGCAAATCAGGTAGCTCAAAAAGAACGAAGTGATACCGAAGAACAGGGATATGGGGAACCGGCTCACGATAACATCCCATACCGGGAGGCCGTAGGTGTAGCTTGCGCCCAAGTCCAGGTGCAGCACGTTCCAGAGCCAGGTCAGGTAGCGCTTCCAGGCGGGCTGGTCAAACCCGAAGTAGGCCTGGATTTGGGCAATCTGGTCTGGCGACAGGGCTTTGGACGCATCTACCCCGCCTTTCATGGCGGCGGCCTGCTGGGCCCTGGAAATCATCTCCTCAACAGGGCCGCCCGGCAACAGCTGGATGAGTATAAAGCACACCAGCGAAATCCCGATGAGGGTCGGGATCATGAGCAGCAGGCGTCGGAGGATGTAGGACCGCATGTTTAATAGGTATGAGGTATGGGGTCGCTCGTTTCACTCGCTTTGAGCTCGTTCGCTCCGCTCACTTTGAGTATTTCTCATAGCTCAAAGCACCGCAGGTGCGCGCCCATAGCTCAAAGCGCGTAGCGCGAGCTCTAACGCATTTTTCCAGAACGCAAAACGTCCATCATGTTGAAGGGTTTGGCGGTTCCGTTTGCGAGGTGGCATGCGAGGAAGTTCACCGCATCTACGGTGCCTTCGGCGTAAATCTTGCGACCGCAAACGTTGTGCTGGAACTCGAAATGCACGGTGCCGTCGGCGCTGTCCAGGCTGTAGGTGTGGAAAGCGTGTCCGCCCAGGTATTCTTCGGGCACGTGCATCCGTTCCACCTGTTCCTTTTCGTTACGGACCTTCTCGATGTCATCGACGGAGAAGTCGAATCCCATCTTCTGGAAGTCCCCTACCACAGCCTTGGCCGTGCCGCTGGTGTCCGCCTTGGTCTTCTGGTGGCTTTCCACCACGGAAAGCTTGTAACCGCTGAACGCCGTGGGGAATTCCTTGGCCAAAAATTCAATCATCATCTGGAAAGCCACAATCTGCTTGGCCATGTTGGGAGCAATGACGCTGGGGTGGTTGGCGTCGGCCACAAGCTTTGCAAGGGCTTCGCGGTCACCGCCGGTAGTGCCCATCACAAAGGGAATCTTGTGCTTCACATAGAAGGCGGCGTTATCGTTTACAGCCGTGGGGTGCGTATAGTCGATGCAGATCATTTTCGGGTACTTGGCCAGCACCTCGCCAATGCGTTCTTCGCGGTTGCTGGGCTTAAGGAGCTGGACGGTCTTGCCGGCCACCTCGGCCTCGTTTTCCACGATGATTTCGCCCGTCAGGGAATACGGGACCAGTTCCAGGCCGCGGGCCACGCAAGTTTCGGCCACGATACGGCCCATGTTGCCCGGAATTCCATTTACCATTACTTGTACAGACATTGTTACTCCTGTTTTTTTTTAAATCCTTCGTTTCTAGATCCTTCGATATTAACAAGCGTTCACCGAACTGTATGGATCCTCGCCTTGGTTCGACTTCGCTCACCACAGGTCGCGAGGATGACGCTTGCGACACCTCTCGCCCCGAGCCTCGAGCCTCACATTACTCACCACAACCTACTTCCCATAGTTTTCCTTCAGTTCCGTGAGGCGTTGCAGGGCCTGCAGTGGGGTCATCTCCTCCGGACGCAGACGGCAGATTTCCTGTTTCAACAGCGTCAGGGACTCGTCGGGAGCGGCGAACAGGTCCATCTGGGGCCTGTCCTTGATTTTCTTGTGAATCGCCTCGTCACTGGGGTCAATCTTCTGCTTTTCGAGACGGAGCAGAATCTTGCGGGCCCGGCGCACCACCGTAGAGGGGAGTCCCGCCATTTCCGCCACATGGATACCGTAGCTGGAATCACAGGCTCCGGCAAGAATCTTGTGCAAGAAGATGAGCTTGTCGCCTTTCTCCTGCACCGCCACCTGATAGTTCCCCGCATGTTCCAGGGAATCCACAAGGCCGGTGAGTTCGTGATAGTGGGTGGCAAACAGCGTCAGCGCCATGCGGGAAGGCTCGCTGTGCAAAGTCTCCACGATGGACCAGGCGATAGAAAGTCCGTCGAAGGTGCTGGTACCGCGGCCGATTTCGTCCAGCAGCACCAGGCTGTGGGGCGTAGCATTCCGCAAAATGTTCGCCGTCTCGATCATCTCCACCATGAAGGTAGAAAGCCCGCGGCTCAGGCGGTCGCTGGCCCCTACGCGGGTGAAAATCCGGTCAACCACGCCTATGCGGGCCGATTCCGCCGGCACAAAACAGCCCATCTGTGCCATCAGCACAATCAGTCCCGTCTGCCTCAGGTAGGTAGATTTACCCGCCATGTTGGGGCCCGTAATGAGCATCAGGCGGGTGGCATCGGGAGAAAGTTCCACGTCGTTGGGGATAAAGTCCAGGTCCGGATTCACCGCCACGATGACGGGGTGGAAACCGCCCCGAATCTCGATACCCGTGCCGGTATAGACCTCCGGACACACGTAGTTGTACTTGCGGGCGGCTCGGGCAAAACTGTAGAGCGTATCCACACGGGCGATGGCGTCGGCAATTTCCTGGAGTTCGCTGCGCCAACTGTTCACCCGGTCCCTGAGCTGACAGAAAATGCGGTATTCCAGCTCGTGGATGTTCACCTCGGCGTTGCTGATGACGGACTCGCACTCCTTCATTTCGGGAGTGATGTAGCGCTCGGCGTTGACGGTAGTCTGCTTGCGGATGTATTCGTCGGGAATGGGCTTGGTGGCCTTGGCCATCTGGGCCCTTGTAATCTCGATGTAATAGCCGAATACCCTGTTGTAACCCACCTTGAGGCTGGGTATTTCCAGGCGTTCCCGCTCGCGACTTTCCAGGGAGGCAATCCACTGGCGCTTATCCTTGATGTCGGCGTTCATGGCGTCCAGTTCCACGTTGGCGCCTTCCCGAATCATGCCGCCTTCGCGAACCGTCAGGGGCAAGTCGTCGTTGAAATTCTGCAGGAGTTCCTCTCCCCTGCCTTTGGCCAGTTCCAGCACCTGACGGAACTGTTCGAACAGAGGGGAATGCAGTTCCGAAAGCACACGGGCAACTTTTGAGGCCTGGCACAGGGAGCGACCCATACCGGCCAGGTCACGAGCGTTGGCGCGACCGCTCCCCACACGGCCCATCAGGCGTTCCATGTCCAGGATGGAGGTGAGGGATTCCTTCAGTTCGTCCAGGGCCATGGGGTTCCCTACCAGCTCGGTCACGGCCTCTTCGCGGGCCTTGATTTTTTCCACCGAAATCAGCGGGTGACTCACCCAGTCCTTCAGCACGCGGCCGCCCATGGCGGTAACGGTAAAGTCCAGAACGGAACACAACGTGCTGGAATAATCGTCGGCGTTCAGCGGGCGGACCAGCTCCAGATTGCGCAAGGTGCTGGGGTCCAGGGTCATGTAGTCGTCCAGATTCAAAATCTCGAGACCCGTAAAGTGGGAAAGCTCGGACTTTTTCTGGTCCATCAAATACTGCAAGAGGGCGCCCGTCACCGCCGTTTCACGGTCACGACCGTCCAGGCCGAGGCCTACCAGGGATTCCACCTTGAAGTGTGAAAACAGCACGTCCCGACCGTGTTCCGCCCCGAACAGAAAAGCGGGAATCTCCGTAATCAAGATGTTTTCGGAGCGGATAATGTCCATGACGCCCGAGGGGATTTCGCAACCTTCGGCCACCACCACTTCCTTGGGCATGCGGCGGCAGAACTCGCACTCGAAAGCCTGCACCAAACTCCTGCTTACCGCAAGGTAGCCCGTGGTCACGTCGGCAAAGGCGAACACCGACTCGTCTCCCGATTCCGCCGGCATGTAGGCACAGAGGTAGTTGGCCTCCTTGGCATTCAGATTGGTTTCGTCCATGGCGGTTCCGGCGCTGATGATTTCCACCACGTCCCGCTTCACGATTCCCTTGGCAAGCTTGGGGTCTTCTACCTGTTCGCAAATGGCTATGCGGTAGCCTGCGGCCACCATCTTGGGCACGTAGCGGTCCGCCGCATGGTGCGGAAACCCGCAAAGGGGAGTCTCCCCCGCCGCCCCGTTATTGCGGCTGGTGAGGGTAAGCCCCAAAATCTTGGAAGCGACAACGGCGTCTTCCTCGAACAGTTCGAAGAAGTCACCCATTCTAAAGAAAAGTATGCAGCCCGGATTCTGTTTCTTGATTTCGTAGTACTGCTGCATCAAGGGCGTAGCGGCCATCAGGTCTCTCCCATGGACAGCTCAATCTGGTCCGGAACTTCCTCGGGGGGCTTGGGTTCCTCCGGAGAACTTTCGGGAATCGAATACTGGGGCACCAGATTACCCGCCTCCAGAAGTTCGCTGAATTCCCGCAAGCGGGGCAGGTCTTCGGGAATACGGTTAATCCCGAAATACTTCATGAATTCCTGGGTGGTCACGTAGGTGTAAGGGTTTCCCACGGTCTCCGCACGGGCTCCCAGAGAAATAAATCCCTTGTCCAGCAGGTTACGGATCGGCCCATCGACAGAGGCCACGCCCCTGACCTGTTCAATGGCGGCCTTGGTGATGGGTTGCTGGTATGCAATTACGGCCAATGTTTCCAGGGCCGCCTGGGAAAGCCTGCGGGCGTTGGCTTCCGGGAACAACTTGCGCACCCAGGGGTAATACTTGGCACGGGTCCTAAAGCGGTAACCGCCGGCCTGTTCCACAATTTCGAAAGGAGACTGTATCTTGTTCAGGGAATCGTTGGCGGCAATCAAGGCCTCGGCCACGGTGCGGGCATCCAAGAAATCCCCCAGGATTTCCCGCAACTTTTTCAGGGTCACGATATCCGGAGACGCAAAGACCAGGGCTTGGATAATGCGCATCAGGTCTTCGCGGCTTTCCACTTTCGGAAGTTCCGCCGATTCCTCGGCGGCATCTTCTGCATTCGGTACATTCTCACTCATGTTTTCGAAAATAGAAATTTAACAGGAGAATCAAGGTGCAGTCCGTCAAAACAAAGCTCAAGAGCCAGGTAAACGTGCCTTTCTGAAAGCCGTAACTGTGAAGCCCCACGCCCAGAAGGTTGATTCCGAACCAACAGAGGAAGGTGACCACCACATTGAAGGCGTTGAACAGCACAAAGCCACGGCCTGTCACCAGACGCCCGGCTCGCAGGTGCAAACCCAGCATGGCCCAGAGGATTACAAAGAGGGCACCGCATTCCTTGGGGTCGAACCCCCAGAAACGCCCCCAGGCAAAGTCTGCCCACACGCCTCCCAAAAGAGTGCCCACTATGGTCAGGACCGAACCGAAAACCAGGGTGCCGTAGAGCAGGGACATGAGGGGCTCATCTCGGGGGATTTCCCTGCCTCGGAAACGGAACAGGGCCACATGGGCCACGATTCCCGAAAGAATCATGCCCGCAAATCCCATGGCGATGGTAAACACGTGGAGGGTAAGGAACACCGAAGAATTCAAGATAGCGGGCAGCGCCCGGAAAGCATCGCCGGTTTCCAGCACGAACCGCGCAAAGAACAGCAGCAGGGCCGCCACGAAGGCGATAGGCACCATCAGGGAGAACTGGCGACGGCGGCAACGGAAAAACGCTACCACCTCGAAGGACTCCAACAGCAGGGCCACCCACAAGATGATTTCGTACAAATTCGCCATAGGCGGGTGGTCCGTTACCGCAAAGCGCAACGCAAGGGTCAAGACCAGAATTACCGTGGCCATAAGGCCCGCCCCGTTGGCGGCTCGGTCCAGAGCCGTCTTCTTGAAATTCAGGTTCAAGAGGGAAAGCAAGAACCCGACAAATGCCGCCACGAAGGCCCACAGCACAGGGTCCACAAAATAGTAGGCCAGTTCCAGATTGACCCGCCGAACCGTGGGGCCGCTTTCTGCCTGGGCGGGGTCTGCCAGGGTGAAAAGTTCCTTCACCCGGGCGCTATCCCCCAGGGTCTCGAACAGCTGGACATTTTCGTAGAGCCGTTTCATCTCCAGAGTGGCGGCATGACCGTCATTTCGGCTGGCGTAGAGTTCCAGCAGGTCCCGGGCGGGCTGCAGCTGGCCGTAACTCACGTAACGTTCGCCTGGCGGCAGGTGCAAGGCTTCCGAAACGTCGCTCCGCAAGACCTTGAAAAATTTCCAGTCCCGACTTTGGGGGGCATTCTTCACAATTCCCAGGACCACCTCGGTAGCCTGCATCTTACGTGGGCAGCGGTCAGCTTCGCCGTCCTTGCACCGGTAGGACACCTTCCCCGAAAAGTTGTCCAGCACATCCCGCGCAAAGGAGACGAAGGGCCGCACCTCCCCCTGATAGACAACCGCCGTCGCCGAGCCCCGCAATTCTGTCCGCAGTTCCGGCCGCTCAGAAGCCCATGCCGAGGGCAAGGCCACAAGCAGGAGCGCCACGAAGAGCAGCGGCGCGAACAAAAATCGCGGGAACGGGCGCAGGAACAAAAAGTGCGGGAACTGTCCCGAAGAGAGCCGTTTCACGAGTCCCCCTTACGGGCGCGCACCACCACGACTACATAATGAAAAACAAGACTGACCAGCACCAGGCTCATGAAGGCGTAGGGCACAAAACGCATGGGGTCGTAGGTTACCGTATAGAGGTCGATGGAGGCCTTGGGCGACATGGGGAAACGCCCGCGATATTCCACATGGTAGGTCCAGCCGGCAGTTTCCAGAGGAAACTGCACCGCGACGGTCCCGAGGCTGTCTCCTGCGGGGAACATGGTCAAGGTTCCGGACTTTTCCGGCACGCTTTCGGGCGCTACGTTCTTGTAGCCGTTGTAGTCCCGCTGGAGGGCTCCTCCCACAAGGCTCCCCGCAAGCAGCACCAGCAGGGCGATGTGGATTCCGTAAAGTCCAGCAAACTTTAGACCGCGGGGCATACGAAAGATCATAGCGGCCACCAGGTTCACGCAGGCCAACACCGCCAAGCTTTTCATGGCAGGCACGGGAACCACGTCAAAAACCCAGACGAAATAGCTCCCGAAAAACCGTTCTACCGCAACAGACGCCGGCATTCCTGCCGCTTCGGCGTTTGCCTGTCCCAAGACGCCCCAGAATATGACCAGAAGGAACGCGACCAGTAAGAAAACGGTCAGCTTCAGGGACGAGAAACGAGAGGCGAGAGACGATAGAGTTTTCAAACCGGCGGCCCCTCCACCCACACGAACTTGCGGGCATCAAGGGTTTGCTCTCCGTCAAAGCGGTAGGCCACCATACGGCCATGTCCGTAAAAACTCCCGATGCTGTAATCCAGACAGCACACGTTTTTGCGGATAAGGGCCGGCTCGCCTTTAAGCCAGTAGTGCCCGAAAAACACGGGCCGTTCGTTTTCGCCGTAGAACTTGCGAGACCGAATGGCCTCGGGAACGGGTTCGTCGGAAAAATCTACGCCGGGCTGGAGGGCAATGTCCTGGAGGGTGGCGTTCTTCGGGTCAATCCACCAGCGGAGCCGCATCTTCTTGCGCACCACGCCTTCGCCGTCCTGGAAGGTCCCGCCTGCAGGCAGCTCCATCTCGGGGCCCTTCAGCAAGATATCCAGAGGGTGGAACAGGGAATCTTCAAATTCATTGTGGCTGTCGCAGGCCCGGGCAATCAGTTCGTCAAAGTTTCCGTCGGCAAAGCTTGTAATGCCCGCCTCACGCAGGGTCTGTACGCATTCGGCGTCATAGCAGGCATGTTGCGCCCGGAACAAGTCCGTTTCCATATAGAACGGCAATGTCTTCAGAAAGTCCAACATTTCCTGGAATTCCTGCTGCCGCCCGCGGTAAGATTCCACCGTCCGTGCAAGGATGGCCACCTTGTTGAAGGAATGGTCCCGCAGGTAGCCACCTGTAATAGTCTTCAGGAAATGCCCACCGCCAGCACCGTTCTGCTGCCAAAAACAGAGGGTATTGAATTCGTGGTTTCCCATAAGGGCGGTAGCAGCTCCGGCGTCCCGCATGGCGCGGACCAGGTCTATAGTCTCCCGGGATTCAGAGCCCCGGTCGATGTAGTCCCCGAGAAAAACCACCTTACGGGTATTTCCCGGATAGGCGAAAACACCACCCCGCTCCTCATAGCCCAGCTTCTTTAGCAGGGCCCGTAGTTCGGTTGCGTGACCGTGAATGTCGCCGATAAAGTCTATCATAGATCCACCATTGAATATAATAAAAAATCCTATATTTTTACCGTCGCGGATGGTCGCGACATCAACCCCGCAATCGCGGACACCTGAACGGAAAGGCAATTATGGAAATCGGCAAATACAATCGCGCCCGGGTCGAAAGCATCATGCCCCAGGGGTATTACCTGGAGCTGGAAACCGGAGGCAGGGTGCTGCTCCCCGGAAACCGGGAGGAATTTTCCCTGGAAGAAGGCGAAATCCTGGACGTGTTCGTCTATATGGACAGCGAGGACCGCCCTATCGCTACGCTCCAGAAGCCTTATGCCCAAGCCGGAGAATTCGCCGTGCTGGAAGTCAAGGATGTAAATCGCGTAGGAGCGTTCCTGGACTGGGGGCTGAACAAGGACCTGTTCCTCCCCTACAAGCAACAGCTGGGAGAACTCCAGCGGGGCGACCGCTGCGTGGTTTACATCTTGCTAGACGACAAAAGCAACCGACTGGTGGCCACCGAAAAAATCAAGAGCTTCATCGATACCGACACCTCCGAACTCCATGTGGGAGAGCGGGTGGAACTGGCCGCCTACGAAGTCACGCCGGACTACGTAGACTTTCTGGTGAACTACCGCTATACCGGGCGCCTCATGGTCACGCCCGGCACCAAGCGCATCTACATCGGCGACACCATGCCGGGCTACATCCAACGGTTCACAAACGACGGTAAAATCACCCTGAACCTTTCGCCCGTAGGCTACAAGGGGCTCATGAAAAGCGACAGCCCGAACGCAGTGCTCCGAAAGCTCTCCGAAGCGGGCGGGATCCTGCCCTACGGCGACCACACCGACCCGGAAACCATCCAGAAAGAATTCGGTATGTCCAAGAAGACCTTCAAGAAGATTCTAGGGACCCTCTACCGCGAAGGAAAAATCCTGATCCTGGACGACGGCATCCGCCTTCCTTAAAACGCGGCATTTTCAAGAAGAAGCTATTTCAGGCGGGCCTTCAGGTCCGCTACTTCTTTTTGGGACAGCCCCAGCTTTTCCAGGTACTGTTCCGTGGCCTTGGCCAGGTCAACATTTTCGAAATCTTCGATATCCACGCCCGCATCGGAGTAGGCCATTTTCATATTGCGGACAATCAGGGCCTGGAACCAGTCCAGCTGCGACTCCGTAAGGCGCTGCTGCTTGCCGTGCACTACGTTGTAGTAGTTGTCGTAGGTCTTCACGTAGTCCTTCTCCACCTCTTCGGCAGAAGCTCCCATCAAGGCTTCCAGCACGGCACTCACAAAGCCAGCACGGTCCTTGCCCATCTGACAGTGCACCAGATAAGGGGCCTCGTTTTCGATCATGAACCGTAGGCCCTTTACAAGACCTTCCTTGAAGAGGTTGGTAGTGAACGACGCCGGCAAAGAGAGATAAACCACTTTCTGCGTGGCGTAGTAGGACTTGTCAAAGCCTTCGTAAGCCTTGGCACCCTTGTCCGTATCCGTCAGGTTGATAAATGTCGCCACCTTGGCCGCCTTGGCCAGGGAATCCGCATAAGTGTTGCGGCCATCCACCGGGTCAATAGGGCTAGAAGAACGGTAGAGTACGCCCTTCCCCATTCCCGTGGTGGTAATTTCCCTGAAGTTGGCAAAATCCGCTACAGACAATTCAGGATAGTTATCCATGACCAGCCCGTAGTTCTGGTATTCCAGCATTTCAAGGTTTTCCTTGAAACCGCCCTTGTCCTTCAGGGCAACATTCACCTCGATGGGTAACTTGACGTCTTTCAGTCTGTAGGGGTATTCCGAACCTGCGGGGGCGTTTTCTGCAATGCCAAGGGCAACGGCAAGCTGCCCAAAGTTGATGCCCAGAGTCACGTGGGGCTTACCCGACACCACACGCAGCAACAGTTCCCCGGGAGAAACGGCATCGTAGTCCGGCACAACGGGAACTTCCAGAGTATCGTAGCCTTTCACCATCACCGTCACAATGTCCCCCAGTTCAAATACCGCAAGGAACGAATCCGCCGCCACGTCCAGATTTAGGCTGCCAAAACTCAGCATGTCGATACCGTCTTTCTTGACGGTGGTGCTGAGCAGCACCTGGTCTTCGTCACTAGAAGAACTGGACATAACCGGGGTTTCGTCGTCTGCGGAACTGGAAGCATTGCTGCAGGCCACAAGGAACAGGACTACGGCAAGGGAAAACAGAAATTTCAGGATTCTGTTCACAACAACCTCACTTTTTTCTTAAAATAAAAAAAGTAGTGGTATAAAAGCCGGCGGCAACAGCCTCGGAATCAAAAATCAAGTATTTGTGAACCTGGACAAGAACTGTGCCAGGCGCTCGTTGCCCGATTTGCGGAACACGTGGTCGGGGGTCCCCTGCTCCACGATGACCCCACCGTCCATGAAGATGACCTTGTCGGCCACATCGCGGGCAAAGGCCATTTCGTGAGTCACGATGACCATGGTCATCTTGTCTTCGGCCAGTTTCTTGATAATCTTGAGCACTTCGCCAGTGAGTTCCGGGTCCAAGGCACTGGTCGGCTCGTCAAAGAAAAGTATCTTCGGGTTCATGGCGAGCGCGCGGGCAATGGACACGCGCTGCTGCTGACCACCGCTGAGTTCGCAGGGGTAAGCGTTTTCCTTGCCCTCGAGGCCCATACGCTTGAGCAAGAACCGGCCCATGGCGCGGGCTTCTTTGCGGCCATCTCCCATCACGCGCACCGGAGCGAGGCAAAGGTTCTGAAGCACAGTCAGGTGCGGGAACAAGTTGAAGTTCTGGAACACGAGCCCCGTAGAAAGTCGGATTTCACGCAACGTTTTCGCCGGAGCGTACTTGACCGCGGGACCAGAGCCTAAAGGTCCCTGAGCCCGCCGAAGGGTCGGCACCACCATGTCCTTGCCGTCGACCTGCACCAGGCCGCCATCAACCGTTTCCAGCTGGGTAAGGCAACGCAACAGCGTGCTCTTGCCGGAACCGCTGGGCCCGATAATCGAGAGCACCTCGCCCGCCTTCAAGTCAAACGAGATATCCTTGAGCACATGCAAGTCGCCAAAGGACTTCTTGACATGTTCTACCTTGAGGATCGGCGCAGATTCATTCACGTTTTCCATTCCACGCCTCACTTGTAGTAATTGAGTTTGCGTTCCACGTAGGCAAAAAACACGCTCAGCAAAAGGTTCGCCACATAGTAGAATACGCCCGCCACGAACAGCGGGTAAATGCTCGCGTAGGCGGCCTGCTGTTTCTTGGCCAGCGCAAAAAGTTCCGTCACCGCAATCACCTGCGCAAGGGACGTATCCTTCACCAGGGTAATCACTTCGTTCGCGCTGGCGGGTACCACGCGCTTGACCACCTGCGGGAGAATAATGCGGAAGAACGTCTGCGTGCGGGTCATGCCCAGCATGTAGGCCGCCTCGTACTGCCCCTTGGGTATCGACTGGATGCCGCCGCGGAAAATCTCGGCAAAGTAGGCCGCATAGTTTATCGAGAACGCCACAATTACCGCCGGGAAGCGGTCAAAGGAAAAATCCACGCCTGCATATTCGCTCAGGTAGTAGGAGCCAAAATAAATCGCCACAATCTGGAGCAGCAAAGGGGTACCGCGCATCACCGAGATGTAAAACGACACCGGGTAACGCACCACACGCCACTTGCTCATCTTGAGGACTGCGATGAGCAGGCCCAGCGGAATCGAGAACAGGAGCGTAAGCCCGAAAATGGCGAGCGTCGTGCAGAAGCCGCCCCAGAGAATCGGGAGTAAATTGCTCAAATCAGACATGGATAGTCAATCCTACGCAAGGTTCGCTTCGGCAAGCTCAGCGAACTTGGCTCGCAGATCTTTATTTGCCGAACCACTTGGCAGAGATTTCGTCGAACTTGCCGTCGGCCTTCATGGCAGCCAAGGTGGAATTCACCGCATCACGCAGGGCCTGGTCCTTCTTGCGGAAACCCACGGCGTAGACTTCGTCGGAGAGACCTTCCTCGAGCACCGTGTAGTCCTTCGCGTTCGTCACAATCCAGTACTTGGCCACGATTTCGTCCAGGAACACGGCGTCGACACCGCCCTTGTCCAAATCCATGAGCGCCGTCTGGTTGTCGTCAAACGGGACGATTTCCTTGGCGGCCTTGCCCGCTTCGGAAGCATCCAAAAGCTTCTGGGCGGTAGAACCGTTCTGCACGGCAATCTTCTTGCCGGCGAGGGCCGCGAGACTTGCAAGAGACTTGTCCTTCACCGTGAAAATCATGCGGTTCTTGAGGTACGGGTCACTCAGGTTCATCGCCTTCGCACGGGCGCTGTCCACGCTCATGCCGTTCCAGATGCAGTCAATCTTGCCGGTGTTCAGTTCCTGTTCCTTAGCGTCCCAGGAAATCGGCTGCGTCTTGAGCTTCACGCCCAAGCGAGCGCAAACTTCGGTAGCGAGGTCGATATCGAAACCCACGATGTTGTTGTCCTTGTCGCGGAAACCCATCGGCGGGAAGGAATCATCGAGGCCGAGCACGAACTCGCCCGCCGCCTTCACCTTGTTCAGGGATTCATCGGCCTGAGCCTTGGATTCCGCCTTCTGGTCGTTACAGGCAGAAAGAACCGCGGCACAAGCAAACGCCGCAAACATCGCAAAAATCTTTTTCATAAGTGCTCCTTTTTCATTTACAAGAGAAATAAATTCTGTTCATTTTCAATCAAATCTTCGGCAAGATATTTAGCGTCAAGGTTTTCAATGCCCTGTTCGCGATTGGCTATTTGGGTAGAAAGTTTACTTTTGTAGTAAATGTCCATAGCCTTGCGCAAGTCTAAATTTTTCAGGGCAGCAATATTTTTTATGATGTCCTGCTCAAGATTTTCAATGTAGACAGCTTCAAGATCCGACATTTTACACATCCAACGCTTTATAGTCTTTAAATGAAAGAATTGTTGTCAGCGCTTCCTGACTTACAAAGCAATACTGGTCGTTCGGTTCGGAAAATCGCAATTCAGAAAGAGTCTTTTCTTTATCCCATAAGCCGCGAAAAAACATATCAACAGTTTTGAAAACATCGTCATCTGCAACTGGACCAGATATAACATCGTATTTACAATAATCTGAACCACCTTTGCGGCAAGCGCATACGAAATCAAGCCATGCAGACAGATTATCATGCAAATTCAAAAAAATAAATTTTTCTAAATCGCAGGTTTCCATTTCAAACGAATTGAGTATGGGACGATTACCATTACGCAGGGATTTACGTCTAGCCCAGCGTTCAGCCTGCTTTCTGTATGATGTTACATAGAATCCCTGACCAAAATCAAGGAATCGCTTAGAATGATTCACATCAGGAGTCTTGATAATTGAAGTCGATCCGTGATAGACAATCATTTCAACACACCCCTTTCACGAGCAAGTTCAGAAAGGTCATCGACCATCGCCTCTGCTCCGAGGGTATGCAAAAC
>Ga0129307_1002238_pt1 | contig 16137 bp, 13 predicted proteins | sample P1105metagenome_FD_94437 | JGI IMG/M metagenome (GOLD analysis project Ga0129307, IMG submission 94437) | Capybara group fecal microbial communities from Wisconsin, USA - P1105 metagenome | ecosystem: Host-associated > Mammals > Digestive system > Large intestine > Fecal | place: USA: Wisconsin... | reverse complement strand
TGCCGATGTCACGGTCGGTACGCTCAGCAAAGCCGTCGCTGCCGAAGGCGGTTTCGTGGCAGGCAAGCAGAAACTGATTGACTTTTTGAGAAACAAATCCCGCAGTTTCATATTCACCACGGCGATGGCCCCCGCGGTTGCGGCTGCAGCCTTAAACAACCTGAAATTTATCGAAGCTCACCCCGAAAGGGTACAGCAGCTTCGCGGCAATGTAGATTTCTTCTGCGAAAGCCTGCGACGCGAAGGTTTGAATGTTGCCACATCGCCCTCTGCAATTGTCCCCATTGTTATCGGCGACGAAGCCAAAGCGATGCAGATTTCTGCGACACTCCAAGAACATGGAATTTTGATTCCGGCAATCCGCTACCCGACTGTCGCCAAGGGGAGCGCTCGACTCCGCGCAAGCCTAATGGCCACGCACACCCATGAAGAACTAGAACGTGCCGCAAAGGAAATAGCAAAAGCAATCAGTAATGAGCTAAGAGCGATCTGCCATGAGTTTTGAGCATTCAGCAGTAAATATAAAGTAATATATAAAACAATCATGAATAACGGATATAAAGAAAAAACAACTCATACCTCAAAGTTCGTCGAAGACGAACAGCCTCATAGCTCATACCTCAATGGATATTTCGTAACAGCCACAGGAACCGATGTCGGAAAAACTTTCGTCACGGCCCTGCTCGTAAAAAAGTGGCGCGATTTAGGAATTGACGCAGGCTATTACAAGGCAGCCCTAAGCGGTGCTGAATTGCGTGACGGCAAATGGATTGCCGGCGATGCCGATTACGTAAAGCGCATTGCAAACCTCCCCGACACTCAAGAACAATTGGTGAGCTACGTATATAAAGAAGCGGTGTCGCCGCATCTTGCCGCCCGCAAAGAAGGCAATCCCGTAGAACTTTCAAAAGTCCGCGAAGATTTTGAAGCCGCCTGCGCACGCCACAAGATCGTTTTTGCAGAAGGTTCCGGCGGAATCATCTGCCCGATTCGCTATGACAACGAGGCCGCGGCATCCAACGCCGACAATGCCGACAATGCCGCTAATACTGCCGATGGAGCAAAAGCCGTGCCAAATACTGCGCCGCAAAAAATTTTCCTCGTCGATATCATCAAGACGCTCAACTTGCCGCTCCTCGTGGTGACAACGGCTGCACTAGGTTCCATCAACGCCTGCGTGCTCACGGTAGAATATGCAAGAGCCCGCGGCCTCGAGGTTCGCGGGATTATCGTGAATCGCTACGGCATGAGCGGAAATTTCGAAATGGAAGATGACAACATCAAGATGATGCAAGATTTGACAGGACTCTCCGTACTCGCGAAATTGCGTGAAGGAGCAAACGACTTGGGCGTTAGCGAAATTTTCTAAATTGGGCGCCGTATGAATTTCTCTAGCGAAAGTTTTTCAAAAAAGATTGCGTTCGATAGCGAACATTTGTGGCACCCTTATGCCGCACTCAAGAATACTCCCGCTCGTTTCCTCGCAAAGTCTGCGCACGGAACGACAGTCGAGACCGCCGACGGCCTAAAACTCATCGATGCCGTATCCAGCTGGTGGTGCATGGCCCACGGGCACAATGCTCCCGAAATCGTAGAAGCGATTCAAAAGCAGAGCGAAAAGATGTGTCACGTGATGTTCGGCGGATTCACGCACGAGCCCGCCATCGAACTCGGCGAACGCCTCGTAGAATTTTTGCCGGAAGGCCTGAACAAGATTTTCTTCGCGGACTCGGGAAGCATCGCCGTGGAATGCGCCGCCAAGATGGCGGTGCAGTACCAGCATTCGCTGGGCCGCCCAGAACGCTGTAAGTTGGTCGCCTTGAAGGGCGGCTACCACGGCGACACCGCAGGTGCGATGGCCTTAAGCGATCCCGACGGAATGCACGTACTTTTCCGCGGAATCATGCCGCAGCATTATTTCGCCGAGCGCCCGAATTGCCGCTTTGACAGCCCTTGGGACGATAGCGATTTCGCCTCGATGGAGCGCGTCGTCGAAGAACATGAAAACGAAATTGCAGCCATCATCTGCGAACCCGTCTTTCAGGGCGGAAACGGAATGTGGCTTTACAACGCTGGCTACTTAAAACGCCTCCGCAAGCTTTGCGACGAAAAAGGCATCTTGCTGATTCTGGACGAAATCGCCTCGGGATTTTTCCGCACGGGCCCGCGATTCGCAATGATGCATACCGCCGACGCAAACGGCGACTACATCAAGCCCGACATCATGTGCATCGGCAAGGCGCTTACCGGCGGAAGCATCACCATGGCCGCCTGCGTCGCCTCTGACAAGGTCGCAGAAACCATCACGAACAGCAAGATTCCCGCATTCATGCACGGCCCCACCTACATGGCAAACCCGCTTGCATGTGCGGCAGGCATCGCCTCGCTCGATCTGTTCAAAAGCCGCAACTACGCCGAAAACGTCAAGCGCATCGAAAGCCGCCTCCGCAAAAATCTCGAACCGCTCCGCAGTCTCGAAAATGCCGCCGACGTGCGCGTTCTCGGAGCCATCGGTGTCTTGGAACTCAAGGCAAAGCCTTCTGCTGACGACATCCTGAAAGTCATCAAGGACACCGGCGTTTGGCTGCGCCCCTTCTGCAATTACGTTTACACCATGCCCCCGCTCATCACCACCGACGCCGAAATCGACCGCATCTGCGAAGCTATCAAGCGCATTGGCGAATGCGAGCCCGCCCCGGTCGTAGAAGGCGAAGACGAATTTCACGAGTAGTGCTATGGATTATTACAGTTTGAAAATGCGCGCCTCGCAGCAAGTGGGCGAAGGCGACCAGAAACACGAACAGCACATTTCCGGTGCGGAACGCATCGTGAGCCGCGACGCTGTCGAAGCTGTCTGTTCAGCGATGGCCCACCGAGCCATGACACATTCCAAAGGCGACCCGGACTTCATCAACATCAAGATTGAAAAAATCAAAGAAAGCGATATTCAAATTTTGAAGGAGCTGCCCGTCACCCGCATCGATGTGGACTCTTGGCAACAAGGGCTCGACAAAGCTTTTGAACTCGTCGGCGAAGCAGCCGCCGGCATTCGCGAAAAGCTGCCGGAACTTCTTCGCGAAACCTTCCCCATGCGCGGCGCCATGCTTTACGACATCGCGACAGGGACACGCCTGGAGCCCGACCAACAGCGCGGCGTACGCGCCACCTACATGGACGCCCTCCACTCCAGCACCGTCGATAGCTGCAAAAACCATTTTAACGAAGCCATCGTCCTCGCCACAAAAGTGGCGAACGCTCCCGGCATGGTTGCAGAACTCTGCATCTCCGACGACCCAAATTACATCACGGGCTATGTCGCCAGCAAAGAACTCGGCTACGTCCGCATCATGAAAATGAAGGAAATGGGCGACGAAAACGGAGGCCGCATTTTCCTATTCGATTCCCGCAAAGCGAAAGCCGAAGATTGCATCGAATTCTTGCAGAAAAAGAAGGTGCTAGTAGATAAGCTATAGCGATTTTAAGCAGAGCGAGGCTTCCCTGTCCAGCCGAGTTTTTCGCGGAGTGCGCCTACAAAACCCGTATGACGCATGCGAATGAATGTCGTCACGAGTTTACTTTCAGACAACATTACATATTCTTCCGGCTTCATCTCAAGCGTTATGCGACCGTCAAAAACGAGGTCGAGCGAGCAGTTCACCGCCGAAGCCACACGCAATTTTTTGTCCGTCAGCGAAAGCACGAGCGGTCGCACAGAAAGGCTGCTCGGAGCCACAGGCGTGAGCACTACCGCAGGCGTCGAAGGATGGATAATCGGGCCTCCTGCCGCTAAGTTGTACGCAGTCGAACCCGTCGGTGTCGAGACGAGAATCGAATCAGCCCAATACTCCGTAAGGCAAGTGTCGTTGTACGCAACATTAATGTTCACCATGCGTTCCGGAGCGTGCGCACGAACATGGACTTCGTTAAGCACGGTCTGTTTTGCAATGCACTTTTTGCCGTGATACACAGCCGCTTCAATCATCATGCGTTCGCGAGTCGAAAAATCCCCCGCAAACAAACTGTCAAGAGTCTTGGTCAAGCCTTCGACACGCGTTTCCGCCAAAAAGCCCACGCGGCCTGCGTTCACACCAAGAATCGGAATATCGTGACCAAGTGCGATATGAGCCGCTGTCAGCACAGTGCCGTCACCGCCAATCGCCATCAGCAAATCCGTCTTTTGCAATGCGGATTCCTTCACGACGCGGATGGGCTTTTTCACCAGTTCTTTCAAGGAATCCAACGCACAAAACTTCACTTGCGGATGTTCCAGTGCCCAAGCGGTAATCTGCTTCAAGGCACATGCCAAATCCGTGCTTTTGTCCTTGAATCCGACAATTCCAATGTTGCTGAAAGACTTGTTCATTTTCATCCTCAAGTTTCGCGTTCACTCAAAGCGTTTGTTCCAATGCAATAGCCTAATTTATGGGTCCTATCCCTACGTTTTTCTTTGCCAGCCAAGAAGGAGATCCCGGAACGGAGTCCGGGATGACAAGCACAGTACATTGCCAATCCGGGATGACAAGCACTGTGCATCGCAAGTCCGGGATGACAGGCTGGATGACAACAACCATCTGTCATTCTGGAGCCACAAAGTGGCGATAGAATCCATAAAAGAATACATCTTATTCCTTCTTCTCGGCGTGTTCTGCGACAAGCACTTTCTTCAACTTTTCGACAACACCGGGGAACACCGCTTCTACCTTGTCCATATTCTCGACCGGTTCGTCGTTCTGCAAAGCCACCGACAGGACGCTCAACGCAAGCCCAATCTGAGCCGATTCGCCACCGTCAAAATCGCTACCGTTCACAATCGTCTCTAAACCGCGAATCACAAGGCCGTCGTCATAAACGCCCACTTCGGCACCCGTCTTGCGGAGATTAATCGCCAAAAATTCATTCTTCGGGCGCATTTCCACACGCACTTCTTTCGGCACGCGCAAAATCGTTTCGCCTTCGGCATAGCAAGCCGCCACCGCCAAAAGCGGATATTCTTCGAGGCCAGTCGCAATCACGTCTTCGCTAAAGCGGCGGCCCTGCAAACGTTTGCCAGACGCAAGCGGCTTGATTTCGACATCGCCAAACACATCGCCATACTTTTCGCGACGGCTCACCGTTTCGATGTTCGCCCCCATGCGTTTGAGGCACGTCAAGGCCCCCGCACGGCTGCTGTTCAAATCCACATTCAAAAGCCTGATGACGTTATCCTTGGGAATATTGCCCACAGTCGCAAGTACCGCAAAAGCAGTCGCTTCGGTCGTATCGCCCGGCACATAGTATTCACGTGCCGTAATCACCTTCGTCTCCGAAAGTTCCGTGAACTGCGTGCGTTCAATCTTCTTGCCTTGAGCAATCATCAAGCGGCGTTCGAATTCGCTCAGCTGCTCCATGCCGCGGCCTTCATACTTTACCGCAGCACCAAAGTAAATGAGCATTTTTGTCCACTGGTCATGCACCGTTGATTTTTCTTCAAAATTCAAATAATCATTACGGATAAGCGCACGGAGCAAAAGCCTATTGCGCATCGCGTATGAGACGTTCCCCAGCGAATCCTTCTTGACATTCAGTTCGTCCCGCAAGAAATTAAAGACAAACTTTGCGGGTTCATCTTTCTGAATTTTAATCTTGAAATACTTCTGCAAAGTCTCTTTGGCGTTATTCACGCGGGCTATTCCCGCATCGTCAACTTCGGCTGCGAACGTGTAAAGTTGTTCGTCATCCTTACTTGCAAGCGTCCACAACAGCACATTATCCGCTTCATTAAACTTGAACGGAAGCATCGTCGGAACAGGGTATTGGAACCCCTTGCCGTTCAGCACCAACTGGTGCCCCTGCAATTCATAAGACAATCCAAATTCTTTAAGAGCATCGGCATAACGTTCACTGCCACTCGCCCACGCGAAATCTTCCAGCACGGTGCGGCCATTCACCAAAAGAGCCATCACCAAAGTCAAGTTCATCCGTTCACGGTCGGGATTCATCAAGAATTCCATCGTCTATTCCTTAAATTTCTCAACAAATTATCGTCTTTCTTTAACTTCGTATTCCAAGTACTGGAGCGTCTTTACAGCACGTGCCGCTTCTTCTTCGGTCTTGAACGCAAGCAACAACGTGCCGGCCACATTTTCACGAACCTTCATGAGTTCGATATCGCGGATGTTTATTCCTTCTTCGGCAAGCGGCTGCATCACGCTCAAAAGTGCACCTGGCTTGTCCTTCAACTGCACCGTAATTTCAAAGAACGATGCCGTATTCCGGCCCGGAGCAAACAAACTAGCGCGGCCTTCGTTCCCCGCCTTGAATATATCGGCAAGGGCTTGCGAATTATCCGCCACGACGCTCTGTTCGTCATTTTCAAAATTGCCAGAAGCGGGCTTGCCATCCTTCACGACGTTGAGTCCGTTCATCGCCGCAATCGTCTTGTCGAGGCCGTCACGGACTTCGCAAAGCGCACGCGTCGTCTCGTCGCGATTCGTCACAGCGATATCGTGCCACATTCCCCAGCCCGAAGCCGCAATACGCGTCATGTCGCGGAAGGCGCGGCCAGCAAAGTGCTGGTAATTGTGCGAAAGCAAACGCTCCGGCAAATTGCCCGCAAGCGTAGAACTCAGCATCTGCGGCATGTGGCTCACCCACGCCATCGTACGGTCATGATGTTCCGGCGGGAACACCACAGGGTTTGCCCTCACAAAACGGATCATCTCCAAAAGCGAAGCATAGACAGATTCTTCGGTGCCTTCGGGCGGACAAACGAACCAATACGCATTTTCAAAAATCGCAGGATCATTGTATTCGCAAGTACGTTTTTCGGAACCTGCCATCGGGTGGCTGCCCACAAAGCGGAACGGACGCGGCAAACGCACACCGGCCTTGCAAATTTCCACCTTCGTCGAGCCGATATCGCTCACCAAAATTTGACGATCCGCAGACCCCGCCCACGAAACACGGCCCAAAGCATCAATCATCTTCAAAATGTGGACAATCGGCGCGCAGAGCAAAATCAAGTCAGAATCTTTCGCCCATTCTTCGGTTTGCTCGTACTGGTAAAATTCATCGGCAAGTTCGAGTTCTTTTGCACGCTTGAGCGTCGAAGGCGAACTCACCGCACGGATGATTGTCGGAAGTTTCGCTTGTTTGATGGCTGCAGCAACGGAACTTGCAAGCAAGCCAAAACCCACCATCGTAATGCGTCTAAACGAGAGACGACCGCTAAAGCCATCAGCCATTATTCTTCCACCTTGCAGGTTTCATCAATGATAACCCGAAAAATATTCCTGAACGATTCCGGAGACAAAGGCCCATCAGCTTTCGCCGCCTTTTCGGCAACGAGATTCAAGACGGCCTGTTCGCGGCTAGCATCCAGCACGGGCAAGCCCTTTTGCTTTTTTATCTTCCCGATTTCAGCTGCGAAAGAAGCCCTCTTGTTGAGGAGAGCGATCAGTTCATCATTCAGTTCGTCAATTCGAATACGCCAATCATTAATATCCATATTTACGAATGTAGAAAAAAAACGCCAACACTAGAAGAAGTTTACGTTGAACCAACCTGTCTTGCCGTCAGCGGAAAGCGCAATGCCGCAGGCGACGGTTTTGTAATTGCCCTTCATGTTAAGATAATGGCCAATGTAGGGGTAATCTTCGTCTTTATTCGGGTCGCGTTCGCCACTTGTGACGAGGGCTTTTTCGTCTTCCCACATCATTTTGAGGTAAGCGTCGGAGACTTCGATTGCGGTTTTGCGCCAAGAAGTATTGAAATTCGGGCCGGAGTTCTGCGCCCATTCGCCGCAAGCGTTGAAATGACCGTGGGCCTTATTTTCGGCGAGGTCGTCACCGGCTTGCTTGTCGGTACAGGTCTGCTTTTCTTCGGGGGCTAATGAGAGCGGAGCCAAATTTTCGGTCGCACGGTATTCGTTGATTTTATCGAGGCAAGCTTGACGCCAGTTTTCGCCGAAGAAGCTGTTCGATGTTGCGGACGATGCAGGCACTTTCGCCGAAGAAGAACTAGCAACATTCAAAGAAGAACTGCTTGCGATTTTTGCAGAAGAAGATTGAGCGACCGTCGCGGAGGAACTCACGGGTTTCGACGCAGAAGATTTCGGAGCAGCCGCAGACGAAAGAGCAGCAGACGATTTTGGGGTCGCCGCAGAACTTGCAAGGACTTTCGCAGATGAACTACTTGCAGCCTTCGCAGAAGAAGATGTCTGGCTGTCCACCCCCTGCTTTACAATCAAAGTATCTCTTACTACAGTTGCTGAACTACTCAACACTTTCGCTGAAGACGATTCCACAACATCGTTCCCCGATACCGGATTTGTCCCTCCATCAGAATCGTCAGAACAGCACATAAACGCAAGTGCAATAGAAAATACTGCGGCAAACTTTGCAGTTTTTTTCAATAACATAAAAACCCCATATTCCTAAAAATTATTGTTCTAATTGAAATAATAACATTTTTGAAAAGGAGATGCCCTAGCCCCCTACAATCCTCCCCCATAATTTACTATCTTTGGCGCCATGCTTAATGTTTCTAATGTCAGTCTTCAATATGGTAGCCGCGTCCTCTTCAAGGAAGTGAACCTTTCCTTCAAGCGCGGCAATTGCTACGGTGTTATCGGCGCAAACGGTGCCGGCAAATCAACCTTCCTCAAAATTCTTTCGGGCGAACTCGAACCGAACACGGGTGAAGTCACGAAGGACCCGGGCGAACGTATCGCCGTCCTCAAGCAGGACCACTTCGCCTACGAAAACAACACGGTTCTCGAAACTGTAATGATGGGTTTCCCAGAACTTTATGAACTGGGCAAAAAACGCGACGAACTTTACGCTCTGCCGGAAATGACCGAAGAACAGGGCATGCAGGCCATGGAAATCGAAACGCGCTTTGGTGAAATCGGCGGTTACGAAGCCGACTCCAACGCAGCCGTGCTCCTCAAGGGCCTCGGCATTCCCGAAGAATTCCATTACAACTTGATGTCGGACCTCGACGGCGGCCAGAAAATCCGCGTGCTCCTCGCCCAGGCTCTGTTTGGCAACCCGGACATTTTGCTCTTGGACGAACCGACGAACCACCTTGACTTGGAAACCGTCGGCTGGCTCGAAGACTACCTCGAACGTTTCGAAAACATCGTGATCGTGGTGAGCCATGACCGTCACTTCTTGAACGCTGTCTGCACGCACACATGCGATATCGACTACGGCAAGATCAACATTTACGGCGGTAACTACGAATTCTGGTACGCAGCAAGCCAGCTCGCCCAGAAGCAGCGCAAGGAACAGAACCGCCGCGCTGAAGAAAAGATTGAAGAACTCAAGGCGTTCATCCGCCGCTTCGCTTCTAACGCCGCTAAGGCCAAGCAGGCCACTAGCCGTAAGAAGCTTTTGGACAAGATGACCGTCGAAGAAATGCCGGCATCGAGCCGTAAGTTCCCGTGGGTGAACTTCAAGATGGACCGTGAACCGGGCAAGATTGTGCTCGAAGTCAAGAACGCTACTGTTGACGGCGGCGACGGCATCGTCTGCAAGGGCCTCAACTTCTCGCTCGGCAACCAGGACAAGGTCGCGCTCGTCGGTGAATTCGACACGCTCAAAACAGCGTTCTTCCAGCTCATTGCTGAAGAAATCAAGGCACCGGATGGCGTGCTCAAATGGGGCAACACCATCAGCTACAACTACTTCCCGAAGAACAACGACGCTTACTTCAAGACAGACCTCTCCCTCGTGGATTGGCTGCGCCAGTACAGCAAGGAACAGGACGAAACGTTCATCCGCGGATTCCTCGGCCGTATGCTCTTTACCGGCGAAGAAGCTTTGAAGAGCGCGAACGTGCTCAGCGGTGGCGAAAAGGTGCGTTGCATGCTTTCGAAGATGATGCTTTCGAACGCAAACTGCTTGCTCCTCGACGAACCGACGGCTCACCTCGACTTGGAAGCGATCACCGCTTTGAACAACGGTCTCAAATCATTCCAGGGCCCGGTCATCTTCTGCTCTCAGGACCATGAATTTGTCCAGACCGTCGCAAACCGCGTTTTGGAACTCACGCCGAACGGTGTTGTTGACCGCAGCATTACCTTCGACGAATGGCTCGAAACCAAGAAGACGAAGAAGAAGTAGTATAGGTGTTAGGTAATAGGTATTAGACTTTAGGATTTTTGATAATTGCAGCTAATAACTGTAGCAAAGCCGCCTAATTACTACAAACTATAAATTTAAAAGCTAAGATTTCCCTGTCACAGCAAGTGGCAGGGATTTTTTTTCTATTTTTCATTCAAGACTTTCGCCAAAACTCATCTTTTTAATGACTTTTGGCGAAAATTACGCACGTTTTTCGCCAAAACTCTACTTTTTGTTGACTTTTGGCGAAAATTATTATAAATTAAAGGCATGGCATTCATCGGTAGAAATTCAGAAATTTCCTTATTGGAACAATATACAGCATCAAGCAATGCTGAACTCATAGCCCTTTACGGCAGACGCCGTGTAGGAAAAACCTATCTAATTAATCAAACCTTCAAAGATAGATTAGCCTTTTCAATAACGGGGATCCTCGATGGCAACAAAAACGAACAAATAGACGCCTTCATGGACGCCATGGATATTTTCGGATATTCTTGCCCAGAACGCCCCAAAAATTGGATGGCAGCATTCACCCAGCTTCGTAAAGCTTTATCGACGAAAGTCAAAGAAAAAGCTCCTTGCATTGTCTTTATTGACGAAATTCCAAGCCTAGACACACAAACTTCGGGATTTACCAAGGCACTCGGCCATTTTTGGAATAGCTGGGCATCGAACCAAGACAATTTCAAACTCATCGTTTGTGGATCAGCAACCTCCTGGATGATAAAGAATCTGATTGACAGCAAAGGTGGTCTCCATAACAGAATCACGCACGAAATTAAGCTAGAACCATTCACCCTAAAAGAAACCGAAGAATACCTAGAATCAAAGGGGTTTACATGGTCACGCCAGCTAATTCTGCAAGCATACATGTTTACAGGCGGAGTCGCCTACTATCTGAGCCTTTTCAACACAAACGAAAGCTTTGCACAAAATATCGACAGGCTATACTTTTCAGAAAACGGAGAAATGCGCCGTGAATACAGGCGGCTTTTCAAGACGCTGTTCAATGCAGCAGAGCCCTACATGCGACTTGTCGAAATTCTAGCCCAGAAAAAGCAAGGCTTGACACGCAAAGAAATTATCAATGCCATAAAAACTGAAAAAGGGGGCACTCTTTCGGAACAGTTACAAAATCTCGAAGAATGCGGTTTCATTCGAAAATACATGGTTCGCGAAAAGAAAGTCATTAAGGAAAACGGCAGCATCTATCAACTTGTAGATCCATTTACGTTGTTCCACTTATACTTCGAAAGTAAGGCAAAACGAGATTCCCGTTTTTGGGAAAATCATCTGAACACGCCCGTAATAAACACATGGCTAGGCTTATCATTCGAAAAAGTATGCTTGCTCCATACAAAACAAATTAAGGAAGCTCTCAAGGTTGATGGAATTTCTACACAGCAATATTCTTGGCGTAGCAAAAATTCAGACCCAGCTGTTCAAATAGACTTAATTATTGACCGTGCGGATGGAATGATAAACTTGTGCGAAATAAAGTATTCAGGAGCAGATTACACATTAACTGAATCAGAATACAAAAAAATAGAAACTAGAGCCGCTGCATTCGCAAACGAAACAGGAACTCGCAAAGGCATTTTCAAGACACTCATTACAGCAAGTCCCATCAAGAAAAATCAATACTCAGAATCCATCCCTATAAAACTCACTGCAGATAGTTTATTCAAAGACTAAATTGAAACACGGATTTCATAATATACAAAAAAAATTTTATGCGCCGGCGTTTTCGAGGCGTTTTACGTGGCAGTAAGCCAACTCCTTGGTCTTTTCATCGCGGAGATGCAGGCTAGAGCCTTCGCAGTAACGCCAGAACTTGCAATCCTTGCATTCGCCGGTCTTTGCCCAACGGCGGTCGCGCATGACCTGGTAGCGATTCTGCCACACGTCCCAGAAATCATCTTTGTAAATGTTACCTTGGATGTAGTCGCCGCGTAAGCTTGGGCATGCCGAAATGCTCCCGTCGCACAACACCGATGCGATATTCACGCCCGCCCAGCAAAAGAACGGATAGTCGCGAACAACTTTTTCGTAACTCCCGAGAAAGCCTTCGCAATCGTAATTCACGTTGATGACGTTGAAAGATTTCGCCTCACGGATAAATTCAAACACCTGACGGAATTCCTGATTCGTGAGCTGGAACAGCGGATTGTCTTTCGCACGCCCCTTCGGAAAAACGTTCGAAATCCTCCACCGCTTTACGCCCAAATTCACAAGGATATCCATAAGATGCGGGAGTTCTTTCAAATTCTGGCGGTTCACGCAAGTCATCACATCGAACGTAATATCGTCGGTATGCGCCGCCATGTTGATGGCCCGCAGAGCCCGCTCAAAGCTATGCGGGTTGCCGCGGAAATGGTTGTGATTGTCTTCGAGTCCGTCAAGGCTAATCGTAAGCGAACGGAGGCCCGCATTCAAAAGTTTCGTATAACGTTCAGGAGTTAACGCAAGGCCGTTTGTCACCATCCCCCACGGGTATCCGCGAGCTTTGATTTCTTCGCCGCATTCTTCAAGATCAGGCCGCATCAAAGGTTCGCCGCCGGTAATCACGACCGCAAAATCTTTAGGATCGATATGCGGAGCTAAGCTGTCCAAGACGCGCAAAAAATCTTCACGCGGCATGTCAGGAATCGCATCAGCCACGCAATCACTCCCGCAATGCAGGCAATGCAAATTACAACGCAGCGTACATTCCCAAAAGAAATAAGTCAGTTTATGAGACTTTATTTCGCCATGACGGTAAAAGCGATGTAGTTCAAACGCAAGTTTCTTTTTAAGACCCAGTTGCATGATTTAGACGAAAGACGAGTACCTGTTACCTAATACCCTACTTTTCTTCGTCGCAGGTGCCGTTGAACATGCAGGGCGGGCCGTAAAGAGCAGGTTGCATATCAAGCACTTCATAAGTCTTCAAAAACTCTTTTTCGCTCAATTTTGCAAATTCATTGACGTAAATCTTATTTCCCTTATCATCCGTGTCAATGGAGAAAGCTTCGCCATCGTCGCATTCCACGGAATCACCACGTCTGTAGCAAGGGATTTTCTTCCCTTCTTTCGAGATAAATGTAAGCATGTTATAACGGGCCTTGAATTCCGCTTCGTTATAAACCTTGCCATCAGAGCACTTGTACGTTTTTTCCTTGATGATGACGACACCGTATTTTGCACAAATTTGATCGCCAGAACAGCTTGGGAGTTGCGTGTTTTCCGTTACAGATTCAACGCAAGTCACGCCCCCCGTACACGAAAGCGTGGAATCCCCTTCTGCTCTCGTACAAGTTTCATTTAAAACACCGTATAACGGAACAACATCTATGCCACTGCTAAATCTTTCGAAAATCGGAGAAGAACTGGATGAGCCGACGCTACTGCTGCTGGATTTTGGTCCGCAAATATCGGATGGACAACCGTAAAGATCGACGTTCTGGTCTAAGCTGCTAGAACTGAACCTTTCTTTTACAGAACTAGAACTGGATTTTGCCGTTACAGAACTGGAGCTGGACTTAGCCTCTACTGAGCTCGAACTAGACTTTGCCCGTACAGAACTGGAACTTGATTTTGCAGCTGCACTGGAAACGGGCTCTTTCGTTGCGGAACTAGTCGCATTAGCGGCAGAACTAGAACGAGATTCTTCAGTTTCACTAGAAACCGGCTGGGCGGCAGAACTCGAAGTAGGTTCAATATTCGTTCCCGAACTTGAATCTGGCGTAATTTGCGAAGAGGTCGGCGAAGTGCTATTGTCGCATGCGTTCCAAAAAAACGCAGTCACGGCAAGGACAATTTTTTTCCAGTGCTTATACATCATGATAATCTTCTCCAACAGTAAAGCCCATACATCCCTAATATAAATAATCACGTTCCAATCTGCAATTCTATAACAGCCCCCATCAAACGGGAATTCTCTATTTTTCTATGAAAAAAAGCAAGTTTTTGGGGTGATTGTATTATATACGCCATGAACGGCGAGACTGGAGCAGTAAGATATACGAGAGTGGTGAGATTACTTCGTTTTTCGAGTCTTTTCGCGGCCAATATACGTGCCGTCTTTTTTATACAATTCGTCATAATCAATCCAAATCGGATCACCGTGACTCAATTCTTCAACAGTGTATGAAAAGTCCTTTAAATCAAAGCGGTACAAAACAAGCCAACCATAATTAGGCGTTGCGTTATCATTTCTGCGAACCAAGGCGGAAAGTTCACTGCAATGTTTTCCGTCCTTTGAATTGCAATAATGTTTGCTGGACATTCCATCCAAAGCGAAATCGTTCAGCATAAAGCATCTCTGGTAAGTGACGGCGACCAAAGTATCCCCTTCTTTTTCTATAGCTTTCTTTATTCGAAAATAATACTTTTGGGTCAAATTACAAGGTGTCGCAAAGCCGTTTTCATAGCACATTTCAAATGGAATCAAGGAGTCCTTTTGATTCATTTGATGTTTGCGATGTGACATATGATATCTGCGTTCAAGGCGTTCTTCGTAAATTGAAGAAAGAAAATCATCGATTTTGAAATTCTCGGTAAAGGCAGATTCATCAATGCGAATATTGAATTGGCTCCTTGGCCAATTCGTAGAAAGTTCCGCCAAAACATTTTCAGGGAAAATCTTCTTGTAAACAGAAACATGCGCGTAGAGGTCGTCACATTTTTTCCCGTCTTTTGACAAGCAGTTTGTTTCAATAGAGCCATCTTCGTTCAAGAACATTTCCGAGTAGTTCGCATATTCAGAAGATATTGAATATGAAATAAAGTCAATTTCAATTTTGAGTGCTTTCGCAGAATCGCTGAAATTCAGCTTTTTCACAACGCTTACAAGCAAGGTGGAATCTAAGGAACAAGGATGTTTCACTACGAATCCATCAACATCAGAAAAGCAAACTTTATAAAAAATTTCTTTGCCTATCGTATCTAGTTTGTTTTCTGCGTAATTGAATTTAACGGGAATCTTTTTTACATCTTGCAAAACTTTTCTGATACGGGCTGCATACTTTTCATTTTCATCATTCAATTCAAAGAACTCGCTAAGGTGCGCAGAATCTATCACGTTGTAGGTTGTCAAGGAAACTGGCTTTGCTGGGGCCGTATTTTCTGCATCCATTGCAACAGAAAATTTTGCTGCTGACAATTTTTCGACTGATAATTCCTCAGTCGCCGTCTTTTGGTCCATAGCCTCGCCTTTCTGGCCACAGCCAACCAGAGCCATCACGAAACAAAAAATCAAAATTCTAAAAAAAGATCTAAACATTTTTTCCTTGAGGAAATGCGCAGAAACAACCGGCTTCACGCCATTGCAGTGCATTTCCTAGCCACCAACCACTGTTTACTCGCCACTAATTTAAAATTTTAACGTTCTCAAGTCTTACTCTTTCGCATTCCTTCTTTCGTCTTTGCACTTCGTGCTAAATGCTAGGCTCAATCATGTCAAAAAACAAGTTTTTTGCCGCGATATTCGCCTTACGCATTTATCGTCTTTCGTCTAAAAAAGCTACATTTACGCCGTTCAAATTTAACAAGGATTAACAATGAGCAAGAATTACAAGATTGCAGTGCTTCCGGGCGATGGTATCGGCCCCGAAGTCATGAAAGAAGCTGTCCGCGTGCTGGACGTCGTTTCCAAGAAGTTCGGCTTCGACGTGAACGCCGAATGGGCAAACGTCGGTGGTGCCGCCTATGACGAAAGCGGTTCTCCGCTGCCGGAAAGCACCCTCAAGCTCGGTGAAGCTTCTGACTGTATTCTTTTCGGTTCCGTGGGTGGCCCGAAGTGGGAACACCTCCCGCCGAACCTGCAGCCGGAACGCGGTGCACTCCTCCCGCTCCGTAAGCACTTCAAGCTTTTCTGCAACCTCCGCCCGGCCCGTGTGTACAAGGAACTCGCAGGCGCTTGCCCGCTCCGCGCCGACATCGTGGGTGACGGATTCAACATCCTCACCGTCCGCGAACTGACGGGTGACGTTTACTTTGGCCAGCCGAAGGGCCGCGAAGGCGTTCCGGGCTCCAAGGAAGAAATCGG
>Ga0129307_1002237_pt1 | contig 16141 bp, 17 predicted proteins | sample P1105metagenome_FD_94437 | JGI IMG/M metagenome (GOLD analysis project Ga0129307, IMG submission 94437) | Capybara group fecal microbial communities from Wisconsin, USA - P1105 metagenome | ecosystem: Host-associated > Mammals > Digestive system > Large intestine > Fecal | place: USA: Wisconsin... | reverse complement strand
GTGCTTATGAAAGCTTCCAGAAACACTTCTGATTTGGAAAAAACAATAGAACAGGATGAAAGACAAAAAGAGATTTATTCCGTGCAGAACTGCACACGTGAAAACGAAAAGATAATAGAAGGATTTTCCAACGAAAAGCCTTATCTAACAACAACAATAATTAAATTTGAAGAAGATCAGTAACCCGTAATCCCAAGGGGTTCAATCTCGAATACGCATTTTTCATCACCCATCGTATAGCATTGGGTTTCAATGACGCTAACTGGGAGGTTGAAAAATTCCGTGAACAATCCTTCTAGGATTCCTGTGTCCAAATAACAGGCAGGTTTTCCAGTTCTTGGAAGCAATCCGCATTCAAAGCAATCGTATGTGGTAATCTTAATGATTTGGCCTACATCAAAAGTGATTCTGCCTAAACCGTTCTCTTGCCAAAAACCGGCGATGTTTTCCATGAACACATCCAAATCGTCATCATACACTTTGTCAAAGATGGACCTGCCAATGCTGTTTCCTGTGGACTGCAAAATCGGATCTATATTTATTCCTTCCTGAATCAGCATGGCCTTTAGAGTATGGAACAGTAAAGTGGAAAATTCGGCGTCCTCATCCACGATGTTTCTTACAAGGTAATCAGCCTGGGTTTGCTCAATTTCCTTTGGCTCGGAAACGTCAACAGACCCTATATATTTTGAGTTTAAATAAAATATTTTCTTTCTATTATCGACAGGATGAACCTTATAAGATATGATTCCACTTTCCCTTAAACTTTTAAGATGAACTGAAACTGTGGATTTTGATTTACCTGTATTGCTGACTATTTCATCGAATTCCAGGTCCCTATCTCTGAGCATTTCTAGAATTGTAAGTTTTACTGGACTTTTGACAACATTGACTCCAACATTCTCATTGGAATTTGAAAATATTTGGATGGGTTTCTGTTCGCTCATTTTAATATCTCCCATAATTATAACTATATTAGTAATTTATAGGTTTATAAATATAACTATAATTCAAACAAGCCATCTTGTTCAATAAAATAAGGGAAAAACTAAACAAATTAAAATGCAAATTAAAAATAAATACGAACTGTTCGTTTAAATTCATATAAAATAGTTCGTATACCATCTTCTATGATTACCGCCCAAAATCCAACTTCAATTGCATTCCGCAATGCAAAAATTTTTTTATGATTGAAATACAAAAATATGTTACAATGTATAGTTTTATCATTTGTTTTTTAGCGTTGATTGCATCGTACTTTGTTTATGGAAAGATTGTTGAAAGGACTGTGAGCGTTGATGAGACCAAAGAAACCCCAGCATATAGACTGCAGGATGGTGTTGACTATATGCCTATATCCAGAATCAGGGCTTTTTTAGTTCATTTTTTAAATATCGCCGGTTTGGGACCAATCTTTGGAGCAATACAAGGTGCATTATTCGGTCCGGCAGCATTTTTATGGATTACATTGGGTACAATCTTCATTGGAGGAGTTCATGATTTCTTCTCAGGGTTCATGTCCCTTCGAAATGATGGGCTGACAATGCCGAATATCGTCTCAAAGTATTTGGGAAAACAAATAAAAGGTTGTTGCGATTCTTATTGTGCTGACCGGTATTTTCGTTGCGGCCACTTTTGCAACAGGAGCTGCGGATTTACTTGCCGACCTGACTAATGTCAATCTGCATATCTGGTTAATAATAATATTTGCTTACTTCTTAATTGCAACAATATTTCCGGTTGATAAAATTATCGGAAGAATATATCCTATCTTCGGTGCATTGTTCCTAATCATGGCAGTTTTGATGACAGGAGCATTGATTCTAAATCCGGGATACACAATTCCAGAGTTTACAACACAGGGATTGTATCTGACTGATAAAACTATTTTCCCATACCTATTCGTCACCATTGCCTGCGGAGCCATTTCCGGTTTTCATGCATCCCAATCCCCGATTGTCGCAAGATGCATAGAAAATGAAAACGATTCAAGGCCAGTGTTTTTTGGCGCAATGGTATTGGAAGGCATAACAGCCCTTTGTTGGGCAGCCATTTCCATGGCCAGCCACAGCTTGCAGTAATTTACGGTTCAAGCCCTTCAGTGGCCGTTTATGAAATGGCAAAAACATTGATAGGACCTGTCAGTTTGATTTTAACCATTGCTGGAGTTGTTATCTGTCCAATTACATCAGGAGACACAGCACTCAGAAGCTCAAGAATAACAATTGCCGATCACTTCGATCATGGCCAGGACAAGTTAATTACAAGGCTGAAAATAGGATTGCCTTTGGGTCTGGTGGCATTTGCCCTAACCTTTGTTGATTTCAGTTTGATTTGGAGATATTTTGCCTGGTCCCAATTGATAGTGGCTACAATAGTGCTATTTGCTGCAACCGCCTATCTGATAAAAAAGGAAAAGCCGTACATCATCACATTAGCTCCGGCCGTCGTGTGCACTCTAATTGGATTTGCATATATCCTGCAAGCCAAGGAAGGTTTGAGACTGCCTTCAATGACTGCAAACATAATTTCGGTTATTGCGACAGTCATCGTCACGGCAATCTTCATTAAAAAGTATAGATAGCAAAAATCACATGAAATACGAACAATTCGTATGAAACTTCTGATGCTTAGGTTCACCACTAACTTTAATAAAAAATTGTCATAAATTAAGTATATGAATGAAAATCTCTATGGAATGTTTGATAAAGTCTTAAAATCCGAATTTTCAATTATAGAAGAAGGTCCAAAAAAAGACAATTGAACTGGGAAAAGATGCCGAATATGGAAAAATGGAAACTTACTCCCTATTTGATGGAACCGTCATCGCTTTCATGAACATCAATATTGACAATATGGATAATGTATTTATCGAAGATAACCTCTCCTCCCGTCTGCTTCAAATCAATCACTGTGCTAAAGGCAGATACGCATATGCGGTGGGCGATGATAGCGAATGTTGCTAGAAGCTACAATTTAGACCAGATGGTACAGAATTACATCGATAATCATGATAAATGCAATATTGTCAATTTGGGAGTGGGTCTTGAAACATCATACTATAGGATTAATAGAAAGAATTCTATGTTTTTTGAAGTTGACCTACCTGAAGTGATTGAACTGAGAGAAAAATACCTTGAAGTGGGAGAAAATGAAAAATTCATTAAAGGAGATCTATTCAAACTTGAGTGGTGTGAAGAATTAGACACCACTTCACCAACATTAATGATAGTTTCTGGAGTGTTCCAGTATTTCCATGAGAACGATGTTCTCAAATTCATCAGTGCCACTAAGAATATCTTTGAAAATGCGGAATTAATCTTTGATGCCACCAACAAATTTGGAATTAAATATACAAATTTCTATGTTAAACGAACCGGGAATTCATCAGCAATTATGTATTTTTATCTGGAAGATGCCAATGAATTTGCAAAAAAAGCTGATTGCCAATTGATAGAATGTAGGGGATTTTATAAAGATGCAATCAAAATGTTAAATAAAAAAGTAGGATTGTATGCAAAAATTTCAATGAAAGTTGAGGATAGGCGAAAAAATGCTATGATTTTGCATTTAAAAATTTAATTAATTAATTAGCAAGTACTTATTAAAGCACTTACTAACAATAATGATTTATTTTTCAAGAACAGCAATATAATCCATTCTTTTTCTCAACATTGGAAGCCATGTAACTATCCTATAGTGTGGCTTATAGACATTGACCCCCTCAAACAGATTAACATCCTTAATCCATTTGAAGTTATGGTTAAATTCTGTCAATTCATGACCTTTTTCAACGCCCCATATGAATTTGGAGTCAGTATCCTCTATTGATTCCTCTTTAGTGTTTTCAACTGAAATTGGAGGCATTATCTCCATGAAGACTGTGCATTTATCAAAATTCTCATCTATTATGTTAATGATGTCCTCCACATCCTTCTGATTTAGATACATTGTCAGTCCCTCAACAATGAATAGGACATCATTCCTTATCAGGATTTCTTGAGCCCAACCTGAATCCATTGCTTAATAGGCGAGTGTTTTTACCCTGTCTGTATCCTCAATATATTTCAGCCTATAATTTGCTGAGTTTTCCAAATCCACATTATACCAATTGATTTTGCCGTTATCCAGCCTGTTGAAACGTGTATCCATTCCAGATGCAATATTCACAATTGTGCATTCAGGATGGGCATTGATATAGTCACCAACCATTTCATCCAATACGATTGTCCTTGCGATTGTTCCAAGCTGCATGAATTTGTCCTTTTCAGCTATGCTGAAATCATAATCAACTTTTGAAATTACTTCTATAGCCTTTGAATCATAGAATTTATGATTTTTTTGCTGTGAATGCTTTGCTTTGGCAAATAATGTTAAAAGCATTGTTTTTTCTACGCCTTCTAAATTCATAAGTATACCTCCGTAGGTTAATTTGATTTATATAATAGTTGTGTGGAATACTATATAAATTTTTAGGCATGCCTAAATTTTTGAATTAGGAATGCCCAACATTTGCATTAATTTAATTACTATCAAAATCAATAATTAATAAAACAATACTTGAAAGCATTAATATGTCAAGAGATAGTGATGATAAAGAGATACTGAAAGAACTAAGAGCCTTAACAAAAAATAAGGAAAGCTGGAAAGAAAATATAGATGATGTTGCAGTTAAATTGAATGAAAATCCTTCAATTGCCGTGAAAGCAAAGGCACTATGGCTTCTTGGAGAGATGGGACTGGAATATCCTGCCAAAATAGAGGAGTATGTTCAAGATATTGCCGGCCACCTGGAAGCTGACAATCCCAAATTGCGAGAAAGGTCAGCCAATGCAATGGGAAGGATAGGTCGGGCAAATAAAGATTTGGTTATTCCATATATTGACAGATTAATGAAAATGAAAGATGATGAGTCATATAACGTTAGACATGCATTCATCTGGGCATGTGAAAACATTGCAATGAACGCTCCGGAATTGTTTTGTGAAAAACTGGAGATTTTCTACCAAATGATATTTGATTCGGCGGAGAAAGTCAGAATGGAAGCACCGGAAATGTTTAGAGTAATTGGAAAAAGAAACCCTGATTGTGTAAAACCTTACCTGGATAAATTAGAATGGATTGCAGAAAATGATGAACATCCTGTGGTTCGTATTCACACTGCCAGTGCAGTTCGCATTACAAAAAAGCAATGACCTCCACATTCTAAAAAAAACATAAATTTCTTAATGAACATCGAAATAATATATTAACATGACTTTCATGAACAATGGTGGAAATATAAAGCAGTTTCAATTGGTTAAATTTGTGAATGAAAATTGTGATGATGACCATGTGATATCAAAAATTTCAATTGTGCTTCGCCGAGACAAAATCGAAGCTCCTTATTATATGGATACCAAAATCAGACTGTCTTCCTGTATTGATAGGCAAGATACTGGAATTATTCATGCAATGGATATCTTAAACCACAATAGAATGTATAATTTAACTGAAGATAAATATAATGAAATCAAATCATTAATTCTTGATGCATTCGATGACAATAATGAATCAGACCAAGTGAAAATCTTTAAAGAAGACAAGCGGCTGAAGATAGTTTTGATGTCTAAAAATGATGATGAAATTGTGAATCTTTTTGAAAACTATCATGAGCTTTTTGAAATAATAGATAATCTTATTGATTAGTGAACACGGGAAAACGAAACAAGACAATGAAATAAAGGAATTGAATGAATTGAAATCTATCCATGACGAAAATGCTGAATTAAAGGATTTTGATTAAAAATAAGTAAAGTGACAAGGGTCACAACGAAAAATGTAATTGTTACTTTTTTGAGTTTCCGATAAGCCATTAGTTTTTTCGCTGGACCTAATCTCTTTCTATCATATACTCGATTACTAAAAAAGCACCTAACACAGCACTAAAGACAAAACCAATCAGTCCAATTGCTGACATGTCCCAAATTTTTGGACCTGCCCCTCCTATAATCGCCAATGAGGACCCTATAATCATTGATGACAAAATTAATGATACTGACAACTGATTTGCCAATTCGTTGATTTGTTCATGTCTTAATTTTACTTCAAGATTCCCATCCTCTATTTTAGTGGCCGTGTTTCTGATGGTGTCTGGCAAACCCTTTGCCAAATGTTCCAGTTGCAGCAAGTAGTTTATGCCGACTTTGCTCATCCTTTTTGGCTTGAATTTGTTTGTGATTATTTTACGGGATAGTTTTTTCAATTCGGCTGCGGCATTGAAGTTCGGGTCCAATTTCTTACCTGTGTCTTCGATGATTGCTATTCCACGGCCGATCATGACGAATTCCTTTGGAAGGACTATGTTGTTTTTAATCATTACATTCAGCAAAGCCTCCATTGCCCCATCCATGTTCCTCAGTTCAGCACCGTAATATAAGTTCATTAAACTGTCTATATCATCCTGCAATTCAGGAGTGTTCTGTGATGTGGTGATAATGTCCATGTAGATTAGCTGATTGATGATGTTGCTTGAGTTGCCGCTTATCATCAATAGAATCAACTCCGCCAAATCCTCCTTAAAGTCATCGTTCAGAATTCCCATCATTCCCGCATCGATATAGCATAGCTTTTGGTCTTCGGTTACAATCAGATTGCCGGGGTGAGGGTCTGCATGGAAAAATCCATCAATCATCATCTGCTTAAAGTAAGACTTGAGGCCGTAGTTTGCTATTTTTTTCTTGTTGATTTCAGGATAATCTCCATTGATTAAATCCGTGACTTCAACTCCCTTTATCAATTCCATCGTGAGGACCTTTTCAGTGCAGTAGTCCATATATGCATTGGGTATTTTTATGTAGCTAACACCCCGAAAGTTTGCTGAAAGCCTTTGCAGGTTCATCAGTTCTTCTGTGAAATTAAGCTCTTTAAGGATGCTGCGATTAAATTCATCGACCATGGCAGGGAGGTTGTAAACTCTGGAGGACGATATGAATCTGTCAACTCTTGTTGCTAAAAATTTCATTATTTTAAGGTCGGATTCTATAATTTCCTGAATGTTCGGTTTTTGAACTTTAATGGCGACTTCAATATCTTCTTCTTTTAATGTGGCCTTATATACCTGGCCGATTGATGCTGATCCTATCGGAGTTTCATCAATGCTTGAAAATATCTCGTCAATTGGGGCGTCAAGCTCCTCTTCAATCAGGGGCTTCATTTCATCAAAAGGAGTCACTGGCGTATTGTCCCTGAGTTGCTGAAGTTCTTCTGCAATTTCTATTCCAACCAAATCAGGCCTTGTGCTTAACATCTGACCTAGTTTGATATATGCCGGCCCTAGCTGTTCCAACACGTTTCGTATTCTTATTGGAACGGTTTCATCTAGAACCGCTACTTCTTCTTGGTATTTCTTATTTCTTAGGAATGGAAATTTTTTAAAAAAGGTATTTTCCTCTATTAAATATCCGAAATCATTTTCCTTAAGAACCTTGTAGATTTCATTTATTCTTTTTATGTTGTCGTTTCTTGAGTTGGCTGTGACCTTCATTAATTAATAATTGTAAAATATACAATATATCTTTTTAGAATTTTTCCACAATTAACTTTACAGTTTTACATATTATATTAAAAAAAGAAAAGGAAAAAATGGAGTTATATCATTCCAGTTGCAAACAAAGTCAAATTCGCAATAGTTGCAGAGCCGAGGTAAGTTCCAACTATTACAATTAAAGCAACTATGACTCCTCTCCAACCAATCCTCTTAAACTTTTCCCAATCCTTACCGATTGAAAAAGTTTTCCTAAACTTAATCCGCCTGAATCATCCCCCTCATCTTTTACATCACTTAAAATATTTTCATCATCAATATGCGCCTCACCTTTACCTAAAATTGGAGATAGCCATGCGTACAATTTTTCTGCTATAGGCACGGAAATAAACATACACATGTAAATTCATAAACAGAATGAAAGAATATTACTGCATCCTGCAAAAGCTTCCAATTTAGTGGCCATAGCAGGGTGCGAATGCACTAATGGAACCAATGCGACGGCATTCATACTTGCGCTTCCTATACCTGATGCCATTGCAAAGGCATACGGATGAAATGGTATGACTGAAGTACATATGCTTGACAATAAACTTATGAATGGAGTACCAATTATTGATCCTATAACAAAAACGGATAAAACTCCACATGCCTCTGGAGATTTAAAATCATATTTATCTATGATTACTCCCAAGTTAGGTTCACGACATGGAACTTGTCATACCGATAACTTCCCTTCTAAAACCTAAAAGCAAGGCAACGGGCAATGCTATGAGAGTGCCCAAATCACCCAAAAGCTGCAAGACTAAGGTAGGCCCTAGCTTAAAAATGGAAGCAATAGATTGGCCACTTGAAATGGCTAATTTAGCAAGCAAAACACCAATGAGTAAAACCATTACTCCCTCAGCTACTTTAGCTTGCTCGGGACCTATGAATTTAATGGATTTCGCCAAATAAAGAACTAATCCCATGACCAAAGAGTATATTAAAGGCAATAATAAGAAGCTGATAGTGTCTGTTATCTTAATATTTATAACACCAATGGCCATTGAGATAACGACTAAAACCAATATGGTTAATTTAAATCGTCTGCACTGAAAATATTGCTCAAAAATATGCAGCCATGACAAAAAAAGGTTCCATAATATAATTATAAATAGGAACTATGATAATAATATAATACGGTGATATTATTAAAAACAAATATTTAAAATTCTTTTTATTCACATCTGTTTTGTTTTTATGTATCGGATTGGTTTCCGCTCATGAAAATAATACTGGTGCTGATGGTGACTTATCCCTCAATGATAATTCGCAAAGTCACAACATTAAAGATTTAATAGATAAATGTGAAGATAATGGAACGGTCCAACTTGAAGAGGACCCATATTATCTTGATGCAGAAAATGAAACCCATATAATTCTGAATAAGACAATAACGGTTGAAGGAATCGAAGGAAAAACAATAATTGATGGAAACAATACCCATCTATTCCTTGACGTTAATGAAACAAATGATGCAATAGATATGGACACTCTAAAAATAGCACCTTGGCATGACGGTTACATTTTCAAAAATCTGGGTAAAAACGTTACCTTTAAAAACATCGTATTTAAAGACTTGACAATGACTACCTGGCATGAAATGACATTCAAAAACTGTCAGTTCATAAATACAACATTCACCAGCTACGAATTTGAAAATAAATTTGAAAACTGTAGCTTTGATAAATCAACTATAGAAATAGTGTTGTTCATCGGATATGAAACTGACATCTACGAGGACTATTCAAAAATCATGAACTGCAATATTTACGAGTCACTAATTACATGTAAACACGTGTACACTCCATACTACATATCAATTGTCGGAAGCACCCCATTTTTCACAAGAAACAGCCTTGATATAATAAACTCCACACTATGCCGTTCTGACATAAGGCTGTCCAACAACAATATCACAATCAAATCTTCTAATTTCAACAATACCAGTTTTATGGGAAGTTCCAACAGAGTAAACATTGAAAACACAAACTTCAACAACCAAACAATATGGTTAGGCCTTTCAGAAATGAATCTCAATCAGTCCAACATAACCGATGCAGGTTTTGACTTTTCAGGAGGATACTTCGGAAAAGGATGTCACATAGACATGGAAAACACTATCCTAAACAATTGCAGCATGGAAATTTCTCCTGATTATGGATCTAGGAAAAGCAGCTTGAAAATCAAAAATTCACTTGTCAACAACACTGAAATCGAATCAACCGGTGTACATGTTTTAATTGACAGTTCCGAGTTCAACAAATCTGAAATAGAATTCTTCTTCTCAGACGCCCAAATCAAAGGCTCCACATTCATTAATGATGGAAATATTACCGAAACAATCAAAACCAGAAACTACGTTACGGTTTGGGTAACTGATGATAATGAAACTTTCAGACCCGTAAAAGAAGAATGCCAAGTGAAAACCGATTACACTGTTGAAGACTCCTACTTCATAAACGACAGCGGAAAATATGAAATAACCTATGAAGACATCAACATGGACACCACATATAAAATAATAATCAATCAAAGCAGCGTTTATTATTTCAATGACAAATTGATTATCCGGGTGGTAAATTATACCGGCGAACCTGTAAGCGGCCTTGAGATATTTATTAGAGATTCAAACAATTACAAATATCCACTTCCTTCTGTAAAAACAGATGAAAATGGAATGGCCTCATATACATTAACAGATATCGGTAATTTAAGATTATATGTTTACTATACAACCCCTGGAATGCAATATCATGATGCAGAATATGGGGTAAACTTGAATTTGACTGTCAATCCAACAGTGACCGGCATCAAGATTACCAAAGTTAACTTTGCTTCAAACAAATATTCAAAAATCAACAGCGCATTGAAAATAAAGATAATGGCCAATGCAAGTGCTGATTTGAAGGGTCTTAAGTTTGCCTACAATGTATACACTAACGGCAAGGCAAAAACCTACTACTCATACGCTAATTCAAACGGAATAACCACATTCAAAATCCCTAAAACACTAACGGCAGGATCACATAAAATTGAAATTAGTCTTCTAAACACCAATATCAAAAAAACAATGACTGTGAAGATTGCCAAAGCCAAAACAAGTGTTAAAGCTCTGAAAGTAGTTAATAAATTTAAAAAATCCGGATACTTTAAGGCTACTGTTAAATATGCAAAAAAAGCTGTTAAAAATGTCAAAGTTAAAATTAAGGTCTACACAGGTAAAAAATATAAAACATATGCTGTAAAAACAAACAAAAATGGAATAGCGAAAATCAACACCAACAAATTAAAAGTTGGAAAACATAAAGTAGTTATTTCATCAGGAGACAGCAATTACATGATTTCAGCTGAAAGCATGATAACAATTATAAAATAAATTAAATGGAATATTATTTAAAAATAATATTCTTTCATCTTTTTTTTAAAATGGTTGAAAGCCACATTAGATGAAATGTAAGCGAAATAAACTATTTTAAGAGCCTATTCACTCTTAAAAAGTTAAAAAAACAAGAAATAGACGTGGTGGGATTCGAACCCACGTAGCAACTAATGCATAAGACCCTGAATCTTACTCCTTTGACCACTCGGATACACGTCTAAAAGAAATATCTGAAAAAGTAATCCATGTACTAGACTTTAACTATTATACTTTTTTTAGTATAAATATTTAATCCTATTCGCACCACGTTGAAAACCTACGAAATAGTTCCAATACTTATCTCTTTTACCACAAAAATTCTAATATGGAATTTATTTCCAGCAATTATAAAATTTTTGCAATGGATTCCAAATCTTAATTTATATTCTTAAAATGTAGAAACTTAATCAAATACATTAATGAAAATGTTTTGATTGGAATGAATAATACATCATCCTCTTTAACAATACTTTGAGTTTTATTTGAAATTACAATTCCAAAATCAGAATTATATTTATTCATAGCATTTTTTATCTGCCTTTTATTTTTATGACCAATACCCACTTCAATTGGAATTATATCCCCCATTATTGTATTAATTAAAAAATCAACATTGCTCTTTTTTCTTGAATCATAAAATATTCCAAAATCTCTTTTGGTTTTCTCTTTCATCATGAATAGTGAAGCGGCTACATAATTTTCCAATAATGATCCAAAATAGTCTCCTTTAGTTTGTGTTGATTGACCATTCAATTGATAAATGCAGGCTTTCATCTGAGTTGATAAAAAATAATATTCACGAGGATATCTATTTCTTTTAGTTATTGAACCGTAGGCATCAACACTGAAAATCAAATGAGCATTGCAAAATGATTCTAAAATATTTAAAACAGAGGTTTTAGATAATTCAAAATTATTCGCCAATTTTTGAACTGACAGAGATCCCGGTTTTTGAAGAGCAATAGTGTTTAAAATTGAATAAGAGGATTGGCGAATAGGAGTGGTGAATGACGAAATTAAATCCAAGTCCTTTTCAAGAACCCTATTTTTTATATCAATTGTAGTCTGGATAACTTCTTGAGGAGGTAAGTTAAATGAAGAAGGCAATCCACCAAATTGAATAAAATCTTGCCAAATTTTATCAGAATCACGTTTAAACTTATTATAAACGTTTAACTGAACTTGCTTCTCAATTTTTATGGAATCTTCTATGTCACCAGAAAAAATCATGTCAAAAAATGTTTGACTAACATTTTCAGGAATATTGCAATCATATTTCAAGTATAGATATTCTGAAAAATTTAGGGGATAAATTTCTTTCTTAATGGAACGTCTAGCGGAATCCATAGAATATTCTAGATTTAAGGCATCTGAACCAGTGAATATTAAGAATACGTTTTTATTTTCATCAAAAATTATTTTTCCAACATGATTCCAATTATCCGAATATTGTGATTCATCAACAAAAATAAATAACGGGTCTTTATTTAAATATGCATCCTCATTAATGTCCTTAATGAATAAATCCATGTAATCTAAAATATTGAATTCCCCTTGATCTTTAAGCCTATCTAAATCAAAGTATAACATCTGATTTGGATTGATTCCTCTTGTAGTAGTTAAGTAATCATAAAGCTGGAATAAAATAGTTGTTTTTCCAACTCCACGTAGTCCTGGCATTATGTAAAATCTGGCATCACTGGATTTATCAAGAAATAAATCTATTCTACTTTTTAACTCAAAAAAATCATTTCTTTTATTCAATTCAGGAGTTTTAATTGAATATTCTACAATATCAGGTGTTGTTTTTAAGATATTAAATAAATATTGCCTTTTTTCATTGTTTTCCATAATGCTTCCCCGAAGATTTTTTTTAGTTATATAATTATTAGATATTTACTATTTATATATTTTAGTTTTTTCAACGACCAATAATTTATATATACATAGTTTTTTCAACGACCAAATAATGTAGAGCATATATGACAATTATCTATCAAAAACTAACTTTTAAAAACATGATTAAAACCTGAAAAATACGAACATTTCGTATAAAACTTATAAAAAAGTCCCTATACTTATCATTTCGGCACTGAAACTTTAATTTAATATCTATTTTCAATTAATCATATTTTGAAAAAAATATGAGAGTTATTAATTCAACACTTTTCCCAGAAAGATTCAATTAAATAAATTATTCCCTGAATGAACGTGGAGTAGTTGGTCTTGGAATATCCTTATGGAATTCAAGAGCCAAATCCATGATTTCCACTGAGATATCCCCCATTCTTTCGAATGATTTCACAACACGTGATATGTAAATATAATAATTCGACATTTCAACATCATCAAAAGAAGTTTCAACCATCTGATTAGCGATGAGATTCATGGCTTTCTGTTGGGTTTCATGGATTTTCTCTTCCGTATCCATCAAATCTCCACGTAATTCTATACTACCTTTAATAAAAGCATCAGTTGCATATGAAATAGATCTTTGTGAATATTTATGCATTTTTTTTAAAATCTCTAAAAGTTCATCATCAATGGGGGACTTCTCATTGATAACAAATTTAGCAATATGGCCTGAATAATCACCAATGCGTTCATAATTGTATGCAGCCTCGCTGAATAACAAGATTTTAGAAAGTTTGGAATGAGGATCAACATCAACAACAGTTTCAACAGAGGAACGAACTTTTTCATACATGTTATTTGTTGTAAAATCTAATTTTAAAGCTTCTTCTGCTAATTTCTTATCATTATTTAAAATAGCATCAAATGACCTCTGGACCTGTTCCTTAACATGTCCGCTCATGTTGCCTAACATGTTTTCAATTAAGAAAAATGCGGAATGCTGCTTGATATTAAAAACTGGATTTGAAGAACCATATTTTTCATCATATTTATTTAAATCAATGACATACGCCCTTTTGACAATGTCTTCTTCAATCAACGGTTTAAGTAATTGAGTAACATATCTACGACTAATTTTTAATTTTTCAGCAATTTCATCTTGTGTAGATGGTTTATCATAAAAAATAATGTCCAGAATATCTTCTAATGTTTTATTGCTTCGTGCCATTGAAAAAAACCTCGCTCGTGATTAAATTAAAAAAATTAAACTTCAAGCAAATATTAACTTTTAATAGAAATACTGATTTTAGACTATTTAAACTTTCCTAAAATGTAAATTTTTATTCACTAAAAGTGAATGAAATTGAATGAAAAAGATATTTTTAAAAGTGACAATTCCAATAATGGGAATAGAAAAAATGCATATGAGTATTGAATTCAATTTTAATACTCAAAATATGAATTGTATTTATTAATATGACTAAATCGGACTCGTTTAATTCGTATTTTAGGAAATTCTGAGAATTAAATGATATTAATTTATATACTTATTTTTTAAAAGTGTATGTTAATCAGCATATTCATATGCCACAGGAGAGATGAAAGATTTCAAACAAAGACAATTCAACAAAAAATCATCCATTTCGTGAAAAGACTGATAAACGCATTTTAAAGAAAAATCCATGGCGAGACCATGGTCTGCACCTAACTGTACTTTTTTTATCAATTATTGCTATGTATATAGGTCCAATTGAAATAAACCTTACAAAGGGGATTAGTGTTTCAGTGATGCCTTTGCTGTACACAATGATTTTAGGATTAATATTTTACCTTGCAAAACCAATAACCTGGATTCAAAGAAAACAGTCCAGGATTGCTGAAGGTGCAATGATGCTTTTTATTGGAGTTTTAATTGCAAAATTAGCAGTATCCAGCGGCCAGTCAATACATTTGTTGTTTGAAATGGGTCCTGCACTAATGATGCAGGAGTTCGGGCACCTTGCAACAATTTTAATTGCACTTCCTGTGGCTTTGCTTTTAGGATTCAAAAGGGAAGCAATCGGCATGACCAGCTCCATTGGTCGTGAACCTGAAGTTGCAGTTGTAGTTGATAAGTATGGATTCGATTCTCCGGAATCAAGAGGAATATTTGCACTGTTCATTGTTGGAACAATGATTGGAACAGTATTCATTAGCTTTCTGACAAGCATTAGCGTTTCAGTTCTGCCGCTGCACCCTTTTGCATTTGCAATGGCAAGCGGTGTTGGTAGCGCAAGTATGAATGCCGCTTCCCTTGGACCTACACTTGCCGCATTTCCATCATTGGAAACTCAAATAGAAGCCTTTTCAGGATTCAGTAATTTGTTGTCCTTTTCTGTGGGAATGTATATCGTGATATTTTTGGCCTTGCCATTGACTGAAAAATTATATCAAATTTTAGAATCCAAAATTGGAAAAAAAGATACAGCCAAAGATGAGGTGGAATGAATGCCTAATCTGATCGATGAAACAAAAAACGTGTCTGTGCATGGTATTTTAAATTGGATATTGCTGTTATCCATATTTTCAATTATAACTGTAATTTGCAATTATGTAGGTTACAAACATCCCATAAGTGATTCTTTAGTAGGAATGTGTATTTTATCATTTATTACACTCCTAGGGGTTTGGATGGAGCGAGAATTGCCATTCAATATTTCATCAATTATTTATATTAGTGTAATCGGGATTATTATTGCATTTCCAGCAATGCCCACTTCAGAGTTTGTTTCATACCATGTCTCCCAAGTTGAACTCTTATCAATTGTCACTGTTTTTCTAGCATATGTTGGAATCGGCATGGGAAAAAGTTGGAATGAATTTAAAGCACTTGGAAACCGTGCAATTATCATTACAATTTTGGTTATTGCATCAACATACCTGGGATCTGCTATTGTAGCACATATTATTTTGGTTATGACTGGTGTTCCGTCATAATCTCTTTTTTCATTATCTTTTTGAATTCAAACATTTCCTGACCTGCCATAGGATGATTTTCATCCCAATCTTCGTCCGGATTTTTTCCGTTATAAAATTCAACTATATGAAATCCCAATCTGTTAACATAAAAATGAATATTCCTTTTATCAAAGTATGGCGTGCAAGTTTTCCATATTTCTGTATCGGGATATAAAGCTTCTATTTCGCTCCAAATTCTTTGTCCAATACCTTTGTTTTGACTGTGAACATTAACGAACAAGAAATCCAATTGGTTGTGTTGCGTTTTTTCATTTATTTCAACAACCACCCCACCAAGTATT
>Ga0129307_1002236_pt1 | contig 16146 bp, 12 predicted proteins | sample P1105metagenome_FD_94437 | JGI IMG/M metagenome (GOLD analysis project Ga0129307, IMG submission 94437) | Capybara group fecal microbial communities from Wisconsin, USA - P1105 metagenome | ecosystem: Host-associated > Mammals > Digestive system > Large intestine > Fecal | place: USA: Wisconsin... | reverse complement strand
GCTGGTGTTCCGTAGGGGGCTCGAACCCATGACCTTGTGGTTGTGACCCACACGCTCTCCCAGCTGAGCTAACGGAACATACTAGCCGGGTCGTTCCCGAACACGAGTATTGTATCACAAAGTATGCGCCAATGATACCCTCTATTTTGCGACAAACACGATTTTATCCCTTCCGGTCCGCTGCGGCAGCGCCGCTAATTGTCGCAATTCGGACATTGGAAATTGCCCACGGCGATTGCTGTCCAAATTGTTGAAATAGCAAAGCGTCATCCGTATAATGAAATAGATTCCAGAGACTTAGAGATACCCGCATCGTTTACATATCTGAAGTACAAAGTAAGGAAAGGAAATCATTATGGATTACGCCAAGGAATCGCTCAAGCTCCACGAACAATGGAAGGGCAAGATCGAAGTCATCGCCACCGTACCGGTCGAGAACAAGGACGACCTGTCTCTCGCCTACACACCCGGCGTAGCGGAGCCCTGCCTCGAGATCCAGAAGCATCCCGAAAAGAGTTATGAACTTACCCGCCGCCACAACATGTGCGCGGTCATCACAGACGGCACCGCTGTCCTGGGCCTTGGCGACATCGGTCCCGAAGCCGGCATGCCCGTCATGGAAGGCAAATGCGTTCTGTTCAAGTCCTTTGCGGACGTCGACGCGTTCCCGCTCTGCATCAAGAGCCAGGATGTCGACACCATCGTCGAGACCATCTACCAGATCAGCGGCTCCTTCGGCGGCATCAACCTCGAAGATATCGCTGCGCCCCGCTGCTTTGAGATCGAAAGAAAGCTCAAAGAGCGCTGCGACATTCCGATCTTCCACGACGACCAGCACGGCACGGCGGTCATCACCCTCGCAGGCCTGACCAACGCGCTGAAAGTCGTCGGCAAGAAGAAGGAAGACGTCCGCATCGTCACCTCCGGCGCGGGTGCAGCTGCCATCTCCATCACCAAGCTCCTGCTCTCCGCAGGCTTTGAAGACGTCATCATGACCGACCGCCGCGGCATCATCTACAAGGGCCGCGAAGAAGGCATGAACTGGATCAAGGAAGAGATGGCCGAGATCACGAATAAAGAAGGCATGAAGGGTTCCCTCGCCGACGCGCTCAAAGGTGCGGATATCTTCATCGGCGTCAGCGCCCCCGGCCTTGTCACACAGGACATGGTCCGCAGCATGGCCAAGGATCCGATCATCTTCGCCTGCGCGAACCCGACGCCCGAGATCTTCCCGGACGAAGCGAAAGCAGCCGGTGCTGCCGTCATCTCGACGGGCCGCTCCGACTTCCCCAACCAGATCAACAACGTCCTCGCCTTCCCGGGCATCTTCCGCGGCACCTTCGATGTACGCGCCAGCGACATCAACGAAGAGATGAAGATCGCAGCGGCGCATGCGCTTGCTGAGCTCATCTCCGATGAGGAACTGTCCGCAGACTACATCATCCCGAAGGCGTTCGACCCGAAGGTCGGCCCTGCCGTTGCTAAAGCCGTTGCTGAGGCGGCCAGAAAGTCCGGTGTTGCCAGACTGTAAAAGGCAGATATGGCCACGGCCATCTGGTAGGAATAGCACACAAAAGACCGGTTCAAAGCGAGCCGGTCTTTTTGCGTTCATTATCTTTTGCATTTCGCCCGTGCAGTTTCCGGCGCGCTACTCCCCTGCCTGACGCATTTCTGCGAGCCACGGCTCGAAGAGCTGCTGCGCCACGATCTCCGCGAAGACTTCGTGTCCCAACTCGGAGAAATGCACATTATCGTAAGCCATGGGGATCTCCCAGGCTGCGGCATCCATAAACCGGATGTCGTTTTCTTCCGCGACTTCGAACAGCGCCTGCGAGAGTTTGCCGTTCGTCGTATCGTACCGTCTGTAATACGGTGTGTCGTGCAGCGCCATCGCCGGAGGTGCGATCATGAGGATCTGCAGCGGATGCAGATGATTCTTTTTTGTCTCGTAAAGATGGCGTACAAAGCGGTCTGCACGCCAGGCAACGCCGTTCGGGTCCGGGTTTGCCATGCAGAGCAGGTCGTTGCTGCCCAGCATGAACACAAACATGTCGACCGGCGATTCCACGCGGATCCACTTGTCCACCGCACTCTGTCCGAATGGTGTGGCCGGGATCTGTCTGCCGTTCAGACCGTCCACAGACAGTGTGAAGTCATTCTGGTATCTGGCCGCCAGAATATCCGGCCAGCGGTACTTCGCATCGTATCTTCCGAAGGACCCGTCGCGCGGATCAAATCCGTATGTGTTGCTGTCTCCGTAAATCAGTATCTTTTTCATATCTTTTCCCATTTCGTTGTAACCGGTCAGAGGCTGCGCTCACAGGACAGCGAACTTCGCCGCGCCTTTCTTCTTCAGCCACACCAGCATCCCGGCGCAGACGGCCGCAAGAACGATGGCTGCGAGGAGCAGGTAGATGACCGGACCTAGTATCCTGCCTATTATAGCATAAATGAGCGCGAGGACGAACAGCAGCGCCCAATTGCCAAGAAGCGAAAGGATCGCCGCGCCGCTCTGTTTGATGGCCGTGATCTCGTCGTTCCACTCGAGGTGCGGCAGGCGCAGGTTGACGAGCAGTCCGAAGACCGCATCGAACAGGATATTCAGTACTGTCACCAGGACGATCAGCAGCATCAGCACCGTCCCGGGCCGGATGACCACGAATACCGCCGCCATCACGAGCACGGCCGGCGGCAGCGTCATCACCAGGTGCAGCTTAATCTTGCTCCAAAGGACTTTGAAGGGATCGACCGGCATCGACTGCAGGATCCAGATCGACCTTCCCTCCAGTGAGATCGCCGGGGCAGTCAGCTCATTGCTGCCGGTCAGGAACATGAGCAGTGCGCACGCAACGAGCGCTGTCATCTCCGGATAATACTCGAAGACAAAGCCGATCTCGGAACGGATCCAGCCCTGCCGGATGAACAGGAAGCACGCCGCCCCGATCATAAAGAGTGTGCCCATGCTGCTGTTGAGGATATAGGTGGAACTGCCGCGGTAATGCCGCAGTTCCTTCCGCATCAATGCCTTGGAGACACTGGCTGTCTTCATCGGGCCGCCGGTATAGACTTTTTTCTTCGTCTTCCCCGGCGCTGTTGCAAGATGCAGGAATGTGCCCGCCAGAAGCTTATAGACAAGGAACGAGACTACCAGCGTGATCAGTGTGAAAATCAGGAATGCCACCGCATTGCCGGTCAGCCCCTGCCCCATCTTGTAGAGCGGATAGACGAAGGCACGGATCTTCCCGCTGAGCGACGCCGTATTGGTCAGGATCATCTGCAGATAGGTATTCGCACGGAAATACAGCAGGAAGAAGAGCACCAGGAACAGCACGGAGATCAGGACATTAAACAGATTCTTATCCTGCATATGCCGGGAGCCCAGCGCGAGCAGCCAGCCGAGCACACAGGCGATCGCGAGTGCCAGCAACGGCAGCAGGATCACTGTCAGAATGAACAGCAGGATCTGCAGCACGGGCAATCCCGGAACTTCCATCACATAGACGATCTCCGCAGGGATCATGACCAGCAGTTCCATCAGCAGCACCAGCGCATAGCAACTGCCGAGCCGCATGAAGATGATCTTGCCCGGCGGGATTGGCATCGACAGAAGTAAATCGTTGTCCTTCGCCTGATAGACCTGACTCTGCACGTTGAAGATGCAGCCGTAGATTCCGGTTACAGTAGCCATCAGCCCCATGAACGCAAAATACAGCCATCCTGCGCCGGATGCCACAAGCGGCGGGCACAGCGCCGAGGCCACCTGCAGAAAAAGAAAGCCGAAGACCCCCAGTGCGTACAGCATGACGGCTGCGTACAGGATCATGGAGCCTTTGCCGCTGCTGCGTCCGGTTTTTTTATTTCTGCGCAGGAACACCGCCAGGAATTCCTGCAGTTGTTTCCGAAAGAGCGCTTTATTCATATGCCCCCTCCCGGCCAGCCTCTTCGAGTTCCAGGAAGACGGACTCCAGCGACGCATCGCCGCGGACTTCTTCCATCGTGCCGTGTTTGATCAGCACTCCATCCTTGATGATGGCGACTTTATCGCAGAGTTTTTCGGCGACTTCCAGCACGTGCGTGGAAAAGAAGATCGCCCCGCCCCGGTCGCAGATCTCCCGCATGGTATCTTTGAACAGCCTGGATGCCTTGGGATCCAGACCGACAAACGGCTCGTCCATGATGAGCAGTTTCGGATCGTGGATCAGCGCACTGATCAGGGCCAGTTTCTGCTTCATGCCGTGGCTGTACGCATTGATGGACTGCGCGAGGTCCCCCGTCAGTTCGAACATGGATGAATACCGGTGAATCCGTTCCTCTCTGTCTGCCCTGCTGACGCCGAAAATATCCGCCACAAAGTTCAGATACTGGATGCCGCTCATATAGTCGTACAGGTCCGGATTGTCCGGCAGATAGGCGATTTGGCGCTTACAGGCAATGGGATCCTCCTTGATCGAAGTCCCGTTGATGTAGATCTCGCCTTCATCGAAGTCGAGAATGCCGCAGCACGCCTTGATGGTCGTCGTCTTGCCGGCGCCGTTGTGCCCGATAAAGCCGTACAGCTCGCCCGGCTGAATGTGCAATGACAGATCATTGACCGCGACTTTGTCGCCGTATTTCTTCGTATAGTGTTCAATCCTGAGCATGTGAAATCCTCCTGATTTTATATTACTGAATCCGTTCTGCGTCTTCAACTTAATAAGTGTACAGGAATCGCTCAGTTGTTTTCTTTCAGCGGTTCCGTTATACTGTTCCTTGTCTGCGTCCGCCCTGCCGGGCTGAGGGAACCGCGGACAAATCCACGTATTACAGACACGATCGCACAGAGCGATTCCATAATAAGGAGGACATCATGGACCAGCGCATCGAGAAACTTGCACACTTACTAGTTAACTACAGCTGCCGCCTGCAGAAAGGCGAAAAGATCCTGATCGACTATGAGGGCAGCGAGGTCAAGCCCCTCATCCGCCAGCTCATCAAGGAAGTCTACAAAGCCGGCGGCCAGCCGTTCATCATCGAACGCGACAGCAGCCTCTTAAGAGAACTGCTTCTGGGCGCCACGGAAGAGCAGCTGCAGAAGGATGCGGACTTCAAGATGGCGCAGATGAAGGAAATGGACGCCTACATCGCCGTCCGCGGGGCGGACAACACAGCGGAACTCTCCGACGTGCCCTCCGCACAGCTCAGCATGTACAACCGCATCATGACCCCCGTCACGGACGAGCGTGTCAACAACAGCAAATGGGTCGTTCTGCGTTTCCCGAACAACGCGATGGCGCAGCTGGCCGGCATGAGCAAGGAAGCGTTTGAGGACTTCTACTACAACGTCTGTACGCTCGACTACAGCAAGATGGACAAGGCCATGGACGCGCTGAAAGTCCTCATGGAGAGAACGGATAAGGTCCATCTCGTCGCACCCGGCACCGACCTCACTTTTTCCATCAAGGGCATCCCGGCTATCAAATGCGCCGGCGAGTGCAATATCCCGGACGGCGAGGTCTACACCGCACCGGTCCGCGAGAGCATGAACGGCACCATCGCCTACAACACCCCGTCTCTGGAAGACGGCTTCACTTATGAGAACATCAAGTTTGAGATCAAGGACGGCAAGATCATCAAGGCGACGGCCAACGACAACGAGCGCATCAACGCGATGCTCGACACCGATGAAGGCGCCCGCTACTTCGGCGAATTCGCGATCGGCGTCAACCCGTACGTCCTGCAGCCGATGAAGGACATCCTCTTCGACGAGAAGATCTGCGGCAGCTTCCACCTGACGCCCGGCATGTGCTATGAGGATGCGCCGAACGGCAACAAGTCCGCTGTCCACTGGGATCTCGTGCAGATCCAGCGTCCCGAGTACGGCGGCGGTGAGATCTGGTTTGACGACGTGCTGATCAGAAAAGACGGCCTGTTCGTGATCGACGAGCTGCTTCCGCTGAACCCGGAGAATCTGAAATAGCAGACCCTGAATCAGCGGTCCTCCGCCGGAAAAAAGTGCATAAAAATCCCCCGGAACAATCCGGGGGATTTCTTTTCATGCTTTATTCCAGCCCAATCGTATCGATGATCAGCGGCTTTTTCTCAGGTGCTGTCTGCTCGATCCGGAATGCGTTCGCCAGGTCATTGAGACCGTCGCGAATCTTGTCCGTGTCGTTGCCGAACAATCTCGCCAGGCAGTCTCCCTTCTTCACCTGGTCCCCGGTCTTGTGATACAGATACGCGCCGGCGCTGGGATCGATCTCATCCTCTTTGCGCACTCTTCCTGCACCCGCCTTCTGAACGGCATGTCCGACCAGTGCCGCATCGACCGCAGCCACATAGCCATCTTCAGGGCTGCGTATTTCGATTGCCTTCGCAGGTCTTGGAAGCTTTGTAATATCGGACAGGATATCCGGATCTCCGCCCTGTGCTTTGATGAGTTCTTCCAGTTTGACAAGCCCGGACCCATCCTTCATTGCCGTTTCCGTCATGGTGCGCGCCTCTTCCAGCGTGGCAGCTTTCCCGCCCAGGAGCACCATCACCGCGGACAGATGCAGAGACAGCTCGGTGATATCCGCAGGCCCTCTGCCTTTCAGTGTTTCGATCGCTTCAACGACCTCGCAGCTGTTGCCCGCTGCGCAGCCAAGCGGCTGCTCCATACTTGTGATCACGGCCACGGTACGCTTCCCGGCGCCATTGCCGATGCGGACCATTTTGTCTGCCAGCTCTGCTGCGTCTTTTTCATCGTGCATGAACGCGCCGCTTCCGCATTTGACATCCAGCAGGATCGCATCGCTGCCGGAAGCGAGTTTTTTGCTCATGATACTGGAGGCAATCAGACTCGGCTCCTCAATGGTGCCCGTCACATCGCGCAGCGCGTACATCAGCTTATCCGCCTTGGCAAGGGTCGCGCTCTGCCCGACGACTGCAATGCCGTGCGTTCTGACGTTTTCCAGGAATGTTTCCGGTTCCACGGATGTTTCAAATCCGGGAATCGCACTCAGTTTGTCGATCGTGCCGCCGGTCATGCCAAGCCCCCTGCCGCTCATCTTGGCGATGGGCACGCCGCAGGCGGCAGCGAGTGGTGCAACAATCAGCGTCGTCTTGTCACCGATCCCGCCGGTGCTGTGTTTATCGACTTTGATGCCGGGAATGGACGACAGATCAATGGTGGTGCCGGACGCCTGCATCGCCTTGGTCAGCGTGAGCGTCTCTTCTTCATCCAGGTGCTGATAATAAATCGCCATCAGCAGCGCAGACACCTGATAATCCGGGATTTCCCCGTTGGTATAGGCCTGCACAAACCACTCGATCTCTTCGTTCGACAGTTTGCCGCCGTTTCTTTTTTTGATGATGATATCCACCATGTTCATAGAAATACCTCCATTCCCTGACTTGGTTTCTATGATTCTATTATACCTGCCTGATTATCGGTTTCAAGGCATGCGCTGCAGGCGCTCATAAACATGCCAGAACATCTCCAGCATGGATTTGTTGCGGTTCCAGGCGCGGCTGACGTTGCGCGGTTCCACCTTGAAAACCTCCGTCTCACCGCGGAAACACAGGCCGATATACGCGAGCCCGACCGGCTTTTCCGCACTGCCGCCGTCCGGCCCTGCAACGCCGGTCACGGACACGCAGATGTCACTGCCACACACATTGTAGAGGCCGGCCGCCATCTCCGCTGCGGTTTCTTCGCTGACAGCGCCGTAGGTATCCAGCGTCGCTTCCTGCACGCCCAATTCCTGCATCTTCGCTCTGTTGCTGTAGGTCACCAGCCCTCTGTCAAAGGCCGTGGAGATCCCGGGGATCGCAATCAGCGCCGATGCGAACATACCGCCCGTGCAGGACTCCGCCGAGGAGATCGTCAGCCCCTTTTCAAGCAGCAGGCCGCCGACCGTCTCCGGCAATGTACCACCGTCCGTGCTGTAGATGAATTCACCGACCAGCTCTTTCACCTGTTCAATTGCCGCTTCAACGCGCGCCTTGGCAGCCGCCGGATCCTTATCCTTGCTCGTGATTCGCAAATAGCTTTCGCCTTCCTTCGCATACGTGGCAAAGGTCGGGTCTGTCTGCCCGTCGATCAGCGGCAGCAGCGCCGTCTCGAGCTGAGACTCGCCAATCCCGTAGGTCATCACATCGCGGAAGTACACCATGCCCTCGGACATGCTTTCGAGGAACGGCTTGACGCGCCGCTGGTACATGGCTTTCATTTCGCGCGGCGGGCCGGGGATGCAGATGATGTAATCGCCGTCGTCCTCCAGTGCAAAGCCGGGGGCTGTTCCCTGATCGTTGTCGAACACCACCGCACGCGTGGGCATATAGGCCTGTTTGATATTGTTCTCGGTCATGTGCCTGTGGCGCTTACAGAAGGCTTCTTTCAGCGCTGCCATGGACGGCTCGTGCAGAACGAGTGTATCGTGGAACGCTTCACAGGCAATCTCTTTTGTCAGGTCGTCCTGCGTCGGTCCAAGGCCGCCGGTCGTGAGGATCAGGTCGCAGTCCTTTCTCGACAGGTCGATGACCTCACGCAGCCTGCCGGGGTTGTCCCCGACTGTGTGATGATACAGAACGTCAAAACCCAGCAGGTTGAGCTGCTGGGATAGATAAACGACATTGGTGTTGACCGTCTGCCCCATGAGGAGCTCCGTCCCGACACTGATGAGTGCGACACGCATGATCAGATGCCTCCTTTCAGGAAGACGCCGCGGTTCTCATAGACGTATTCCACACCGCTTATAATGGTCATGATGAGCTGCGCCCAGAGGAAGATCTGATCTCCAGGGATGCCGATGTAACTGAACGGCCAGTTGTTGAGCAGCAGCAGCGGCACCGCGATCATCTGCAGGATGGTCTTGAGTTTGCCGGTCTTGCCCGCCGCGATGACGGTCCCGTCGGCAGCAGCGACGGTACGCAGGCCGGAGACGATGAATTCGCGGAACAGGATGATGACGAGCATCCAGCCAGGCACGATCCCGATCTGGACCATGCAGATAAATGCCGAGTAGACAAGGATCTTATCCGCCAGCGGGTCCATGATCTTGCCGAAGTTGGTGACAAGGCCGCGCTTTCTCGCGATCTGTCCGTCCAGCATGTCGGTCAGACTGGCCAGAATGAACACGATCGTTGCGATGATGTTGTGCCCCATCATGTACAGCACGATGAAGACCGGAACAGCGAGGATCCTCGCCATGGTAAGTTTGTTGGGCAGGTTCATTTACATTAATCCTTTCAATAACTATTTATTGTTAAGTAATCGCAAAGCATTGATTTTTCAATCATTCTCACTCCGCGAGTTCTCCAACGAGATCATAATCAAAGGCATCGGTGATCTTCACAGGCACGAGATCGCCCGGCTGCAGTTCCCTGCTGCTCCGGAGGATAACATTGTTGTCGATCCCGGGCGCATCGTACTGCGTACGGCCGATATAGCACCCTTCGTCTTCATCCTCGCCTTCCACGATCACATCCAGCACGCGGCCGACTTTCTCTTCATTGCGGGACAGCGAGATTTCGATCTGCCGGCGCATGACAGCATCCAGCCGCTCCGCCTTGACATCTTCGTCGATCTGGTCCGGCATTTCCGCTGCCGGCGTATCCTCCTCCGGCGAATACATGAAGGCGCCGAGCCGTTCAAACCGCTGCTCTTCCACGAAGTCCAGCAGTTCTTCGAAATCCTCTTCGGTCTCTCCGGGGAATCCGACGATCAGCGTCGTCCGGATGTGCACGCCGGGGATCCCTTCTCTGATTTTCGCCAGGCGCTCCCGGATCATCGCCCCGTCGGAGCGGCGGCGCATGGCCTTCAGGATCCTGTCCGAAATATGCTGGATCGGGATATCGAGGTATTTGCAGATCTTATCTTCCTGCGCGATCGTCTCGATCAGCTCATCGGTGATGCGGTCTTCGTAGCAGTACATGATGCGGATCCACTCGATCCCATCGATGCGGCAGAGTTCGCGCAGGAGTTCTGCGAGTGCCAGTTTGCCGTACAGGTCGATGCCATAGGTCGTGGTATCCTGGGCGATCAGGATGATCTCCTTTACGCCTTCGTCTGCCAGATGGCGGGCTTCCTCCAGGATCTTCTCCTTCGGCCGGCTGCGGTACGGTCCGCGGATGCCGGGAATGGCGCAGAACGTGCAGGCGTTGTTGCAGCCCTCCGAGATCTTGATCGTCGCCGCGTAATGCTCGTCTGCAAGCTTCCGGCTGGGCGATTCCAGTTCCTCGGTATACGGACGGACATACATCGCGCGTTTGCCTTCGTACGCCTCCAGAAGCGCCGGCAGGCGGTCGTATTCGTTGACGCCGATAAAGAGATCTACCTCTGGCATTTCTTTGTAGAGTTCCTCGCCATAGCGCTGCGAGAGACAGCCGGAGACGATGAGCATCTTGCCGTACTCCGACATGGCGAAGATGGCTTCGATCGACTCGGTCTTGGCGTCGCGGATGAAGCCGCAGGTGTTGACCATGATCGCGTCGATCTGCTGCATCTCCTCCGACTCCAGATCAAAATCGACCTTGTCCGAGATGTCGTCGTTCGCCATGATCACGGTATGCCCGGCCTCTTCGAGGATCCCGGCTGCGACCTGGCTGTCGTTGAAGTTTTTCGGACACCCGAGGGTGTAGATCAGTATGTTCATAGGTTTTCCTTCATCTGGCGAAACTCTTCTTCCGAGAGCAGGACCTGTCTCGGGCGTGAGCCGTCCGCCGGGCCGATGATGCCCCTTGCCTCCAGTGCGTCGATGATCCTGGCCGCACGGTTGTACCCGATGCGGAATCGCCTCTGCAGCATGGAGACAGATGCCTGTCCGGCATCCACAACGGTCTCGATTGCATCCATGATGAGTTCGTCCTCATCGTCGTCAAATCCTCCCGCGGTGCCCTTTTCAAGGTGGTTGGTGAGCGCTTCATCGTAATGCGCCTCGCCGCCCTGTCTCTTGACATAGGCGATGACCTTCTCGACCTCCTCGTCGGAGACGAACGGGCCCTGAATACGCTTGGGTTTGTTGAGATCCTGCGGTTTGAACAGCATATCGCCGTTGCCGACGAGTTTCTCCGCACCTGCCATGTCGATGATGGTGCGGCTGTCTACCTGCGAGGAGACCATGAACGCGATGCGGCTCGGGATGTTGGCCTTGATCAGGCCGGTGATGACGTTGACCGAAGGACGCTGGGTCGCCAGGATCAGATGCATGCCGGCGGCACGCGCCAGCTGCGCCAGGCGGCAGATCGCATCTTCGACCTGGGAGCTGGCGACCATCATGAGGTCTGCCATCTCGTCAATGATGATGACGATCTGTGGCAGGATCTCGCCCTTCTGGCGTTCCTTCTTCATCTTGGCGTTGTAGGCACCGATATCGCGGACGCCCGCCTTGGCGAACTTCTTGTACCGGTCGGTCATCTCGGAGACCGCCCACTGCAGCGCTGCCGACGCCTTGGTCGGATCGGTGACCACAGGGATCATCAGGTGCGGGATACCGTTGTAGTTGCCCAGTTCGACCATCTTCGGGTCGACCATGATGAGCTTGACTTCTTCCGGCTTGGCTTTATAAAGCAGGCTGATGATGATCGAGTTGATGCAGACCGACTTACCGGAGCCTGTCGCACCGGCGATCAGCATGTGCGGCATCTTCGCGATGTCTGCCACGACCGCTTTGCCGCCGATGTCGCGGCCGACGGTGAACGCCAGCTTTGACTTATGATTCTGGAACTCTTCCGACTCGATGATCTCGCGGATGCCGACCATCTCGCGCTGCTCGTTCTCGATCTCGATGCCGACCGCGGCTTTGCCGGGAATCGGCGCCTCGATACGGATGCTGCGGGCGCGCATGCTGAGCGCCAGGTCATCGGACAGATTGGTGATGCTGCTGACTTTGACGCCCCTTGCAGGCTCGACTTCGTATCTTGTGACGGACGGTCCTGCGATGACATTGACGACCTTGGCGTTGACGCCAAAGCTCTCCAGTGTGGACTCGAGCAGTTCTGCGCGTTCCTGCAGCTGCTGCCGGCTCAGTCCCTGATTGCTGCGCTTGGGGATCGGTTTGAGCAGGCTGGCAGGCGGCAGGCTGTAGAAGACATTCTGATCCGGCGTCGCATCGACAACGCTGTCCTGGCTCTCCGTGAGGGATGCCGCCGTCGCGACGCTGTCGCCTCCGACTTCGAATTCCGCTGCACGGTGCGGCTGCGCAGGTGCCTGCGTTGCCGCGGGCTGTGCCTGTGCCGGTGCCGCAGTCTGCGCGGGCTGCGTCTGTGCCGGCTGGCTGGCTTGCTGTTCCGCCGCCGGTGTCTGCTGCTCGGGCGTCTGCGGGGCAGCCGTCTGTTCCGCTGCCGGGGCTGCCGCCTCTTCTGTACGCGGTCTGTAGGGCCCTTCTGTCATCTTGCTGTCGTCGAGAAATCCCCAGTGATGAGATCCCTGTTCCAGCGCGGCATCGTCGCGCGCTGCCGCTTCTTCAGGACTGATGGGGGCGATCTGCTCAACCGGCGCGTACGGCTGCGATGCCTTGCTGCCGGTCTGTGCAGTCGGCGTACCGAACAAATCTTCCTCTGTCACTGCCGAAGCTGCATCCGGTGCAAAGGACTGCCACTGCATGGCCTTATTATCTTTTTCTTTACCGGCCTCTTCCATCGCCAGCGCTTCCCTGAACGGAACGATCACCGGCTTTTCATGCGGATAGCCGACGCCGATATGATCCGGCACGGTATCGTCGAGCCCGAAACCATCCGGGATATCGCTCTCACCGAAGTGATCGCCGTCCTGGACCATCTGCAGGATGTTCTTTTTGTTGTCCGGCAGTTTTCTGAAGTCCTTCGCGTAGTTGGACTTCGGCGGACGCCTTTTGAGTTCTTCTTCAGGCGCAGCCATCTGCTCCGCGATATCAGAGAGCGGTTTATAGTCCATGCTGGTCTGCCGGCCGGCTTTGGCGACTTCCGCTTTCTTAGCCGCTTTCTCAGCCTCCAGCGCCGCTTCTTTCTGCGCCGCGATGCGCTCTTCTTCGCGCTTGAGTTCCTTACGTTCTGCACGGAGTGCTTTGCGTTCTCTCGCTTTTTCGAAGAACGCGCTGATTGGTGTATTGATGAGTAGCATCAGAACGATCAGGATGATCAGGACCGCAACGATATAGAGGCCCGCTTTCCCGACCAGATCGTACAGGCCGCCGCCGGCATACATACCGAACACACCGCCGTTCTCAAGCAGTTTTCCCTGTTCATAGACATCTTTGATGCCCAGGATGCCGAACTTGACGGTGCCGAGGAATCTGCCCGCATTGATCAGATCCACGCCCAGGAACAGGATCAGCAGCAGGACCGCTGTCTTCACACGGAACGGGATCGCCCCGCCGACCATCGCGAGGATCACGTACAGGATTAGGAAATACGGCAGGAAATAGGCACCAAAACCAAAGCAACCCTTCAGGAAGCCGCCGATGAAAGTGCCGACTGCACCGGCAAGATGCGTCTGCAGCGCGATGATCAGGAAGATCCCGACCGCCAGCAGCACGATCGAAGCGATGTCGTTGCGCACCATTTTCGCATTCGGATCAGCAGGCGCAGCCGCTTTTGTCTTTGCGTCCTTTTTGGCAGAAGAAGCGCTCTTGCCTGCCTTTGCAGTGCTTTTCTTTGCGGAAGCGCTCTTTGCCGTACTCTTCGCACCTGTATTCTTATTCTTGCTGCCGGGAGGTCTGCCCGGCCCGCGTTTTTGTTCAGCCATTTTGCTCCTTTTCTATATCAGGCAATGAACAGCCCGTAAATCACGACAAAGGCGCCAAGCACCCATGTGTAACCACTGAAAATCGTCAGTTTGTTCGCGACGACCGCACGGATCATCGCCTTGATCGCCGCATAGCCGGAGACCGCCGCTACCAGCATGCCGACGAGGACCGGTCCGAACGGAACGCCCTGCGTGCCCATCGCGATCGCATCCGGCAGTTCCAGCAGGAACGAGCCGAGGATCGACGGAATGGAGATCAGGAAGGCAAACTTGACCGCAAACTCTCTGTCGAGCTGTGTCAGCAGGCCGCCGAAAAGCGTCGAGCCGGAACGGGAAATACCGGGGGTGATGGCGATGCCCTGCATAACGCCGACAAAGATGGCATTGCGGTAGTTCATCTCCATGACATGTTTGTCGGATCTTCTGACGCGCTGTGCGAAGAACAGCAGCGTACCGGTAATCAGAAGACCGCAGCCGATTGCGATAAGGTTGGTATAGAACGACTCGAAAAGATCATTGAACAGCAGCCCGATGATCGCCGTCGGAATTGTTGCCACGATGATCATCACACCGAGGCGTCTCGTTTCATTCTTGTTGACCTGAAGCCCTTTCCCCGTACAGATATCCTTGATGACAGCGATCAGTTCCTTGACGAGTTCGACGATGTCGCCCCAATATGCGATGAAGACCGCCACAAGCGTGCCCATGTGCAGCAGGACCGTGAAAATCAGGACACTGTCCCCTTCGATGCCGAAGAAATACTGCAGCAGCGCCAGATGACCGGAGCTCGAGATCGGCAGGAACTCCGCAAGTCCCTGTACCAGTCCCAGAATGATCGCTTTCATGTATGTAAGTGCTTCCAAATCAATACCCCCTATTATCCGCAGTATACTCTCTTGAGTGGAGCGGTCAGTTTGTGTTTTGCTCAAAATAATTCATAATATTGTACCACATCTTGTGTTGATTGTGTACAGGAATCGCCCGGAAAGTGCGATTTTCAGCCGTTTTTGAGCACTTGGAAGACGCTGCCGGGGAGCCGGACATTTTTTGACTGTCCCCAGACGGATGAACAGCCTCCCGAAGGTGCGGAATGTGCAGGCTATGCGATTCTCAGAAAATATAAAAATCCGTTCTGCATCGCATTGTTTCAACGTTCACAGAGTGATATAATAATTGCAATTTCGATTTCTGACAGGAGGAACAAATGATGAATAAGAAACCTAATCTGGCAGTTGTAGGCGTCACCGGTGTCGTAGGAACCACGTTCCTCAAGGTGCTCGAGGAGAATGATTTCCCGTTTGAGAATCTCTACTTCATGGCATCTGCAAGATCCGCCGGCAAAACCATCACATTCAAAGGCAAGGACTACGTCGTCGAAGAGCTGACCGAGCATTCGTTCGACAAGCCCATCGATATCGCCCTCTTCTCCGCAGGCGGCAGCGTCAGCGAGAAGTTCGCACCCATCGCTGCGGCGCACGGCGTCACCGTCGTCGACAACTCCAGCCAGTGGAGAATGGACCCCGATGTGCCCCTCGTCGTTCCGGAAGTCAACCCGGAAGCGGTCAAGGACGTCAAGAAAGGCATCATCGCCAACCCGAACTGCTCCACGATCCAGGCCATGCTGCCCATCAAGGCGCTGCATGACAAGTACGGCATCAAGCGCATCGTCTACTCGACCTATCAGGCTGTCTCCGGCGCGGGCATGAAAGGCATCAACGACCTGAAGAACGGTCTTGCGGGCAACGACACCTGCAATGCTTTCCCCCACCCGATCGCGGGCAACTGCCTGCCGCAGATCGACGTCTTCCTCGAGAACGGTTACACCAAGGAAGAGATGAAGATGATCAACGAGACACACAAGATCCTCGGCGACGACAGTATCCCGGTCACCGCGACCTGCGTGCGCGTCCCGGTCTTCGACAGCCACAGCGAATCCATCAACGTCGAGCTGAACAAGCCGTTTGAGAGCATCGATGAGATCAGAGAATGCTTCGCGGCCTTCCCCGGCATCGTCGCGCAGGATGATCCGGCCAACAGCGTCTATCCGCTGGCCAGAGATGCTGCCGGCAAGAACGAAGTCTTCGTCGGCCGTATCCGCCGCGACTTCTCCGTCGAGAACGGCATCAACTTCTGGTGCGTCTCCGACAACATCCGCAAGGGCGCTGCCACCAACACCGTCCAGATCGCGGAGACACTGATCAAAGAAGACTAGTTTTTCGAATCACGCTCAGTACAAGGCCGGTCCTGCGGGGCCGGTCTTTTTGTGCATGGCGATGCTGCCACCTCGCCCGCATGGCGATTCTGCAACGAAAAAACACCCTCAAACGAGGGTGTTTTTCTTGTCTTGTCTTTTGTGCCGTCAGACTATCTGCCCGCCATGACGTCCTTGCCGTCATAATAGTTGCAGTTCGGACAAACTCTATGCGGAAGCTTAGGCTCGTGGCACTGAGGGCAAATCGACAGAG
>Ga0129307_1002235_pt1 | contig 16158 bp, 9 predicted proteins | sample P1105metagenome_FD_94437 | JGI IMG/M metagenome (GOLD analysis project Ga0129307, IMG submission 94437) | Capybara group fecal microbial communities from Wisconsin, USA - P1105 metagenome | ecosystem: Host-associated > Mammals > Digestive system > Large intestine > Fecal | place: USA: Wisconsin... | reverse complement strand
GTCCACTGAAGACAAGCTTCCGAAGATCTTCTACGTGAACTGGTTCCGCAAGGATGCCAACAACGAAAAGCTCCCGGGTGGCTTCATGTGGCCGGGTTACGGCGACAACAGCCGCGTGCTCGCTTGGATCTTCGACCGCTGCAACGGTGTTGACAATGCTAAGGAAACTCCGATCGGTTACATGCCGAAGGACGGCGCCATCAATACTGAAGGCCTCGCTGACTACTATAAGGAAACTCTCCCGGAAATCACGAAGGTTGACGTTGAAGGCTGGAAGAAGGAACTCGCTGACGTTAAGGAAAATCACTATCCGAAGTTCGGCAAGCACCTCCCGAAGGAACTCTCCGAAATCATCGACATGATCCAGGACCGCCTCAATAAGGCTTAATCAACCTTATCTTTCCTAACGGTAAATCCTTTAAAAATGCCCTTGCGATGAAAGTCGCAAGGGTGTTTTGTTTGTAAAACGTTATTCTGACCCACGCAGTGGGGAAGGTTCTCGAAGTAAGGCGGGAATCTATTTGCAACGTTCAGAATCTAAAGTGTCGTAACAGCCATATTCTCTTCTGCCGAAATACGATTTTGTAGTATCGGCTTTAGATTCGTCAAATTTGAACTTTGTTGTTATATCGAGCGTGTCTCCGCGACCGTATTGGTCCTTATAGACGAGCTTCCAAGTGATAGTCGTATCTTTATAGCTGTCCATGGACTCATTAAATAATAAGTAAGTATAATCTCGGATTTTTTCGGGTAATGACCATGAAATATACCAATCTGCATTTGCATCGTAATTAGATAGAACAAGTGGTTCCCTGACTTCACATTTTGATTCGTTTGTTTCTTTATTTGATTTTACATGAGCTTCGAGCCCCCATTCATAGCTATCTCTATTTTTCCATGAAAAACTTTTGGGGAGTCCGATAGCATCAATAGAATAATTAGATCTTATTTGAAAAATTTGGGAGCAATAGTTTCCGGACAAGTTTGACAAGGCCTTTTTAACGGCTTCTTTATCGAATGCGGGAATGTTTGCAACAGGGATGTAGTGGAGTAAAGCTTCATCACCGAAGTTTAAATTCTTATAGGTTGTATCGTTAATCGTGTCTTTATATTCGGGACATGCTATATCGTCACCGTTCGAATCGGTGCATAATAATAAACCAAGAGTTGGGCAATTGCCCATGCATTCACTCTTATAGCATGAAAATGTTGAATCTGCAATCTTGCAGTCAGATTCGTGCCACTCGGAAATATTGCCATAGTAATCTTTGATGCGTAAAATCGTTACATGTCTGTAAAGTGTGCTATCTGCAATTGAAACTTTATTTTCGACAGTCTTTTCTTCTGCCGGTTCTGCGTTATGGACGACGGTTTCATTATTTGCACAAGCCCCCAAATAGAGCGTTAGGCTTGTTAACGATGTAATCGTGAATTTATTGTACAATTTCATAACAACTCCAAGAGGAAACACCTTCTGCAAATAAAAATACATTAAGGCAACGGATTTTTTTGTTATAATAATAGCAAGGGTTGTAATCATTGTCGCTTTGGCGGAGGCTAGTGGCGGCATTTTGTTTGGAGTAAAAATGATCAAAAAATTCCTTATCTCTAGCGTCGTGCTCGGGGCTGTGCTCTGTACGACGAGTTTTGCGCAGGACAAAAACCTGCATATTTACCTTGCTTATGGACAGTCTAACATGTCCGGGCAGGCGACAGTAACCGATAAAGACCGTGCGCAGGACCCGCGATTCCTGGTGCTGCGAGCCGCGAACCATTCCAACCAGAAGGTAGGCGAGTTCTATCCGGCGGCACCACCGATGGGGCATAGCCAGTCCAAGGTGGGGATTGTCGATATCTTTGGACGCAAGATGGTGAAGGAACTCCCGGACAGCAGCAAGGTCGCTGTCGCGAATGTGGCGATTGGCGGGCAGAGCATCGACTTGTTCGACAAGGACCGCAACAAGTCTTACGTTCAAAGTGCAAAGAACAAGGGCGATACGTGGTGGATCCAGTACTTGGACGAATATGGTGGCGATTTGTACAAACGCATTGTCGAAATGGGCAAAATCGCGAAGCAGAAGGGCGTCATCAAGGGCTTCTTGTTCCACCAAGGCGAAGCGGACTACCAGATGAACGACTGGCCGAAACGCGTCAAGAAAGTTTATGATGACTTGATCAAGGAACTGGAGCTGGACCCGGAAAAGACCCCGATTCTCATTGGCGAACTTGCACCGACGGGTGATTTGGGTTGGCGTAACGATGCCGTGAAACAGGCGGCGGACCTCATTCCGAACGGTCACTTGATTTCGGCCCAGGGTTGCCCGGCACTTAAAGAAGCAAGTTATACTTTGCATTTCACTCGTGAAGGGTATGAAAAATTTGGCGAACGCTATGCCGAAAAAATGCTTGAAATCCTCAAGTCGCAGGAACCGCCTCCTGACACGAGCAAGAAAGATACGGTCGTGACGGATACATCCAAAACGGATACCTCCAAGGTCGATTCGGTCAAAACAGACACGACCGCGAAGGATAGCTCTGATGCAATTCGAAACCTGCCGAGCGTACGTTCTGTAGAATCGGAGTCGCCAAGACTTTATTTTGATTCTCGCGAACAAACGTTGTTTGTACGTTTCAAGAAAAACGGTGTTGAACACCGCTACCGCGTAAGTGGCAAGAAACAGTAGTAGAATCCTGTAAATTCTTGTCTTTTTTTGACTTTTTCATGGCGGACTTTTGTGCTGAGCAATGTCGAAGCACGAGCCGCCATTTTTTTGTTATCGGATTTCTGAGGCAACATCGAAGAAAAACGGTGTGTCATTTTTTTACTACATCATCCATTAGTTTCGTCATCGTCGAAAATTCGACATTTTCGTTGTCTCAAGACTACTATGCGTTAATTAAATCTTGCACTTGAGAGAACGAGAGTATATATTAGTAATACCTAGAATGTTCTAGGGTTGTTGATGGGTTGTGATATGAGACTATTTCCGCAAATTGTATGCGTTGCCGCCGTTGTCGCATTCGCAGACGTAAACTGGATTCCGCAGTGTGAAAGCAATGGCTTTACGCTGATTCGTTCTTCGGAACATTTCGAGGTTTGCAAAAAGCCAAAGACCGACGATGGTGCGGCGAATAATGTTTCAATCTCGACTTCTGATGCCGAGGGTGTGCTCCAGTCGCTAGAAAAGGTGTATTCGTTCTACATCGATTCGCTCGGCTGGATGTTGCCGTTCCCGAAAAGTTCGGATAAAAAGCTCAAAAGCAATATTTATGTGTTTGAAACATTGCCGTCCTTGTACGGTGGCCAGGATTATGTGAAGGCTTTGAATGGCGAGTATGGGCCTGGCATGTGGATTGGAGTCGGTTCGCTCAAGGATTATTGGGGGACTTCGCACGAGTTCGCGCATGGTTTGCAGGGCGTGGCGGGCTGGCTTGGCAACAACAGTCATTCGGGTTGGATGGCGGAATCGCATGCGAACTGGATGGCGCATCAGTACAATCCGAATGACGCTCATTGCTCGGAATATCTGATAAATTATCCGTATTTGTATTACGGTTCGACGCGTGACCGCTATTGCAATTGGCAATTTCTGGAACATTTGAAAGAAGAGTTTGGAGGTGGCTACAAGGGAGCGCACGAAGTCAACCGCATTTGGATGGAATCGATTCGCGACGGCGAAGATGGTCGCATGGAACAGACTCCGTTTAGTGCGATGATGATGGTTTACGGCTGGTCGCTGGAACAGCTGAATGATCAGTTTGGCAAGTTCGCCATGAAAAACGCGACGCTTGAATACGCTCCGGCAAAAAAGAGTTTGTACAAAAAATCCTATGGCGATTATGAATTTAAGACGCGTCGTGACGCAAGCTGGGGCGACAATTACCGTAGGCATACGCGTGTGACTATGCTGAACAAGATGGAGTGTGATGGTTCTGGTAATTCGGATGGGAACGTCGCGGGGGCCGAAAATTGCACGGACCGTTACATTTCGCCCTCTTACTGGGCTCCGCAGCGTTGGGGCTACAACCTTGTACGCATTTATCCGGAAACGGCGGGGAAGGTGACGGTCAAGTTCCGCGGAATCGTGCAAGAGAAGCCTACTGTTAGCGGCTATAAATGCTTTGGTGACAATACCGACTACTACAAAGGAAAAACGTACAACTGGTGCAATTACGCCCCGGACAAATTGCCGGATCCGGCTTCGGGCTGGACGGTTGGCCTTGTGGCGGAAGGTGCGGACGGTACGCCGCGATACAGCGAAATGAAACACGGCACAGGATTCAATCTTGAAATCGAGACTAAGGCGAACGATAAGGCTTTGTGGCTTGTGGTAACGGCGACTCCGACCGAAATGCAGACGATTTTGTGGGACCAGTTCTACTACAGCATTGTGCGCTACCCGTACATGATTGAGGTCGTAAACGGCGCTCCCGAAGGCTACAACAAGGATTTTTGGAAGCCTTCGAATGCAAGCGGCTACTCCAAGCATGCAAATGGTGGCGGCCTCGTGAGCAGCAAGGCGAAAGTGGCGGCAACGGCTTATGTGGGGCCCGATGCGGTCGTGAACGGCGGTACGATTTCTGGGAATGCCCGCATCGAGGATTTTGCAGTCGTGAATGGCGGAACAATTAGCGATAACGCCGTAGTTCGCGGGCGTGCGCTCGTGACTGCGGGAAACATCAGCGGCGATGCCGTGCTCGAAGAGGATGCTTGGCTTGTGAGCGGCACTATTAGCGGCAAGGCTAAAGTCGGTGCGATTTCGATTATCGTGAATACGACCGTGACCGACAACGCTCAAGTCTATGGCGTGATGTGGGCGGTAAACGGCAAGAAACTGTCCGGCACGGCTCAGCTTCGCGGTGACCTCGAAAACAACTTCGATAAGGAAATCTCAAAGGGAATTTTCTATGGCATGGTCAATACTGACATGCTGAACAATGCGAACTTTGGCGCAAACCTCACGACGCCCCCGACCGATGCGACCGCAAGCATTGAAAATGCCAAGTGGTACGCCGTTGCGGATGATTCGATTGCTTCGGGCGATACGTCGAGAACCGCAATTCCGGTATTGCCACGCGAAGCCGATTTGAATTTCGTGCACGCAAGTCTTCAGGTTTTCGATCTTTTCGGTAAAAAGCTTGGTACAATTCTCTCGACGGATGATTTAAAATCTTCCCTCGTTGCAGCCGGATTCAATAACGGCGTCTATATCGTCCGTAACCCGCATAGCAAGCGGTCGCTACGCATTCTCCTGAACCGCTGAAATTAAAATTTTACACCAGTCGATTATTTTAGACGCGATTTGCATTTGCTTTCGCGTCCTTTATTTTGCTATTTTATCCGTCAAGAATAAAAGTTATAAAGAAGGAATCATGAATACGACAACGCTTCTTGCACACCGCCTTTTGGGTGCGTTGGTCCTTGCACTCTGCTTTGGCAATGTGCATGCGTCCATGGCAAGGCCCAATTTGGACCATTTCTATTCGTCCAGGAACCGCTATTTGTACACTCCGAAAATCGTCTGTTGCAAGAATAATGCGAAGTTCAACGATCCTTCGACAGCCTTGAAACTTGAAGTCGCCAACGCGGATTCGAGCATTCCCCGATTTTATGAAAATTTTGAAATTCCGCATGTCGTAAGCGGTCATTCCTTGACGTTCTTCATTTACTCTTCTTATTTTGGGGGTCCTAGCGCAAATTTGAAAGTAGGCGATTATTGGTATAGTGTTTCTGAAATAATCGGTAAGGTCGATGCCGTGAGGACAAACATCATGCTTGCCATGAAGGGCAATATGAGAGAATACAAGGACACGCTGTTGTTGGACTTGCCTGGCCTCAAAAAGACGATGGATTCCTTGAATTCGAAGATGGGTTCTCGACTGTATTCCGATTTCTTTTCGTCGATCAATCTCAACTTGATGCATGATGCCGATTCCAAGGTGGAGTCCATTGATCTCCTGACGCTGAAAGAAGATTCTTGCATGTCGAACACGTATGCCAAATTGTCGGGCATCGATTTCAATCTCAATACGGATAGCGTATATCTGGATTTGGGACCCCTGAAAAAAGATTCTCCCCTCAATGCTGTTGTTTCGTTCGATTTTAAAATTTCGAAATTCAAGGAGAATCCTGAACTGAATACAAATTTCAAGTCATTTGTCCTGGAAATGCCAGGATTGACGTCCGAGGATACGAAAGGCTGGCCGGCTCGGATCAAGGAAGGCAATTACAAGATTTTCCTGTCCAAGGATGGGGCGAAGGATAACCTGGAGTTGATAGATGAAATAGGGGAGGTGTATTTTTCGCTGAAGGGTTATTATTGGGCTTTGGACATTGTCGAAATCCCATTTCTTGAAAAAAAGGAATTCTCCTATGGAAAGAGTAAATACAGCATAAGGGAGATTGTCGAAAATCTCGATGAGTATCTCCACATTGTCGAATATGGCGTGGATTGTGCTATTGGCGATGACAACAAGATAAATCTCTCTGATGCAAAAAAAGTAATGGATAGCATTTTCGTGAAAAAAATCCCGTTGGGCGGAGTGTCCATATTGAACCGCACTCTACGGGATGTGCGGAAGGAATATGACGAACGCGATTTTGTGAAGTTGTATGGAGATTCTTTGCCGACTGTTTCCGGTGGCGTGCCGTTGCATGAAGGGAAAAATTATATTGTTCTTAAAATTTCGCCCCAAAAGCTGATGTATCTCTCGAAATTCGATGTGGATATGAAAAATACACAACGTTTTGAAGCCGAAGTCGATGTCTATGTTAAAATTCTGATTTATCTCGCGAAAGGGGGCACTCTAGTCTATGACGCTATAATTCTTGACAAGGTGGATTTGTCGTTGTCCAACCATGTTTATTCCATGGGGGTCGGAATGTTTGATACCAAGTTCGGAGATGGTCATGAGGAAAATTATGGAAAGCTCCGCTACAATGTAAGTATAAATGCGAAAGATGCAGATTCTGTGATGAGGGCTCATCCGTCTATGGTCGTGGATTTTGATTCCCTCTCGTTCAAGGTTGGCTATTCTGTTGTTTTGCCCATGAAGAACAAAGGCGGCAGGGAAAAGTTTACTTACGATTTTAACCGTGGCGAATGGAATGTACCCGCTCCTTTAAAACGTTTTGCCTCGTTTACTGGTGAAGATTTGCTAGCCCATGTCTATGCCGTCGAGAACGCCCTGCGTGAGTTGCGCAACCATGCGGAAGGTTCTGCGACGGCGGATTCCATTGGCGAGGCTGTCAAGAACGTTGCGGCGGTTGTCGGGAAAATGGATCGTGTCATCTTCGTGGATACTACGAAATACAACAGCTACGGCCTTGTGAAAAATGTGGGTGCGAAGTACCGCAAGGTCTTTGGCGACGTGCAGGATTTTGCCGAAAAATTTAACACTGCCTGGAAAAATGTCTTTGGAACCAAAGGCCTGTGCAAAATCGAATTTCTCGATGCCAAGAAAAAATCGGTCGCTGTTGAACGGGACTTGTTCAAGGGGAAGGTCGCCTATGCAAAAATCTCGTTCGACCTGGACTTCGGATTGCGACCGGATTTCGGGCAGGAGCTGGTAAAAATCCTGCGTAAACGTCTGGCGGAATTCCCGATAAAGGCTCAAGTCGCATTCTCCCGAGACGGAAAATTGACCATCGATTTACTGGTTGAATTTAAGTAAGAGACTGATGTAGAAAAGCCCCGGACTCAAATCCAGGACATACAACAGGTATTACATTTGTGGCGACACCGATCAAATTGAAAGGCGTGAATGGATAATAATAAATTTATGTGGTAATAAATATGCATTATTCAGGACTCACTAAAAGAAAAAAATGTTGGTGCGTTGTTTTTGTGATGACTATTTTGCTAATGGTTGGCTTAAACGATGCGAAAATGAACGTTTCCTATTTAGCTGATTGGTGTGATGAAGGGTCTGGTTATAGACTGCCGGTAGAAGGGAATCCTGTTGTAAAGTTAAACATTGATACTTTAGATTCTTTTCCTGCAATAAGTGAAAATTATAAAATCCCGTATGTCGGAAAAAAGCTGAAAATAGCAGGAAAAGAGTATAGTGCTTATAAAATAATTAGAAAAATCGATAATGTTAGAGCGGATATTATGCGGTCTTTACACGTTCAGGCGAAACCTGGTATAATGCTTCGTGTGGATATGCGGGGGGTGAAGGCTGTTGTTGATTCGTTGAAAAAAACGGATATTCCGTTCTCTGCAATAAATCTAAAAATGAAAAAAAATTATTATTTGGGTAAGCCTATAGAAACGATTGATCTTTTTAAATATGATAAAGAATATTTTTTGTGGGATCCCGACGATTCTTTGAAAATTGAATTTGTTCTAAAATCAGATCGGCAGAATGTAAGTTTTGAAATGATTAAAGCAAAATCGCAAATTACGGCTACGTTTTGGGCTGATTTTGTATTTGCTAAAGAAAAAGGCGGATATTCTCTTGGTGCTAAATTTGACTCTTTTACGATGGATGTTCCTGGTATAACAAGGGAGAATACGCTCTCGTTACCTGGGCCTTATTTCGTTGAAGAGGAAAATTTGAAAATTTTTATAACGAAAAAAGAGGTGAAGACTAATATTCGCGATGAATCTCTTGTAGTGGATATTGAACTTGATAAATTGAAAAATGTACAACTACCTTTTTTTGGACAACTTGCGTTTTCAAGCGGAAAGAAACCTTTATCGTTAGAAGAAATTGTTGAAAGGATAAGAATGCTCAGTGTATATACGCAATATGCTTTGGATTATGGCATTGACCTTGATAAAGATGGTAATGAAGGAACCTTAGACCTTAACACCGTGAAGAAAAATTTAGCACGGTTTTCTAGAAAAATTTCTCCTGTAGGCCATATTGCGATATTGAATGAGTCTTTGAAATACATGTTTGATAAATATGATGAAAGCAATTTTTATGATATGCAAAACTCAAAAAATTTGAGTAAAATAAATAAAGCCAAATTGCATAATCAGTCAAATACGCTTGTGTATAAAATAACTTTAGATTCTATTGGTTTTGCAAATAATGTTGATTCTAGTCTAATAAATGGAAAGGGCTTTAACGCTAGTATTGATGCCTATATTAAGCTTGCTTTTTCCATAGCTAATGGCTTTATTATTATGGAGTCTTGTGTTGTTGAAAAGATTGATTTGAGAATTTTATCAGATGTAAAGGAATTAAATCTTCCTCCGCTTAAGGCTGTATTTTATGATGGTTTTTCAAAAAAATATGGCAAGTTCCGTTATTCTGTTCGTATCAATCTTGAACCCGCTTCATGGTATGATTCTGTAAAAATCCAAAATCCCGGTATGGTTGTTGATTATGATGCTTTATCGCTAAAGTATGGCACGCTTCCTTTGGATGGAAAATTCTGGAAAGATCAATTTGTCTATGATTTTGAAAAAGGGAATTGGATAATTCCTAGTTCTTTAGAATCAAATATCTTTTTCTCGGATGAACTTTTGTCTAAAACTTATTTTGTTGTGAATTTATTGCGAAATTTGCGAGAGCGTACTGAAAAAGAATCAAATGGATTTTCGGCAGAAACTGCCAAAAATGTTCCTGGTTTTGTTGAAAAGTTTGAACAAGTTGTTTATGGAAATGGCACGGAACAATGCAAGTATGGTCTTATTGAACAAAATTATGATAAACAGCGTAAACAGTTTGTCTATAAAAAACGCTATAGCGATTTATTTGATTTTGTGAAAAAGTATAATGAAGCATGGAAAATTGTATTCAAAGGAGATTCGCTTGAAAAACCTTGTGAAGTCAAGTATCTCGATGTAAAGAAAAATGAAATTGCTCTTGGTTCCACCAAGAAAGCTGTGTATATAAAATTGGTTTTTAATTTTGGCACGAATATAGATCCTGTTCTCGTAGAAATGCTGAACGAGCAATTGGCAGAGTTTTCAACAGATGGCAAAGCCCATGTCAATGCAAATGGAAACGTATTGCTTGAATTGACGATGGATTTAAAACGATAAAATCGTAAACAGAAAAACGCCTAAAAACTTTATACTTTGTAATATATGAAATATTTTTTTCACTTTGTGTTAAACTTTAAACAAGTGCTTATTATTTTCGTTGTAGTCATGCTTTCGTTTTCAATGAGTTATTCAAATAAGGTAAATTGGAATCCGGGCACTAATGAAGACTCCGATTTTTTAAAATCGTTGTGTTCGCCCACAAGTTATAAATTTAAGGTTTTTTGTTGTAATCATAATCCAATATACGATAACGCATCCAGCTTTAATGTAAATGATTCTTCCTCCACTGTACCCGTGTTAGAAAAGGATTCTTTGCTCCCGTATGTTGAAAACGAAGTTCGTCGTTCTGATTCTTTTCCTAAACAAGTGATATGGGTTGGTTCGAAACAGTATAGTATTTCAGAGATTTTGAATTCGACAGATGAGATTAGAAAAGAAATAATGCGTGCATTGCGAAACAACATCAAAGAACAGGGAGATTCGTTACAGTTGAATTTACTCGGTGTGAAAAAAATAAAATCTAGGTTTCGCTACAAACGCGTACAAAAAGGATTCTTTTCGTCAATAAACGTCAAGATGAAAAAGATTGCGGATTCGAAAGATATGTCGGTAGATCTTTTGTCCTTAAAAGATGATCCTTGCATGGTGAATGAACCTGTTGAATTGCATGGACTTGAATTTAAGTTTACAACGGATAGCATGTGGGTGAAATTTGGTCCAATCCGCAAGAAAATGCAACTCGAAGCATCAATTGTATTCAAATTTATATTTTATAAAAGCCGTTATAAAAAAAGTGGTATGTATGCAAAATTTGAATCGTTTGTTCTTGAATTCCCTGAAATAACTGCCGATGTGACGAAAGATTGGTTCCAACGTGTCGGAAAAGGTAATTTGAATATTTCTATTACACAAACCGGAGATTGTGTTAAACAAACTGTAATCGATGGTAACGTTGTTTTGAATCCTGATAGCGATGCCCCTTATTCTTTATCAATGCCTTGCTACAAATCTCTTGATGATTATAAAATCCCTTTTTTGGATAAGCAAGGTTTTTCTGTTGGTGGAATAAATTTATGTCAAATTCTCGAATCTCTTGATGATTATGGTAAAATTACCCAAGCCGCCTTAATGGATTACGATGATAATCTTATATCGAATTTTGCTGATGTCAAGAATATAATTGATAGTATTGTAGATAAAAAAATACCGTTAGGTGGAGTTGCGGTGTTGAATAAAGTATTGAATAACTTGGAGGATAAATACAATGACCATGATTTTATTGTGTTGAAAGGTGATTCGACAACGAAGGTTTCTGGAGAACTCCAATTGCATGAAGGGAAAAATGTCCTTGTGTATAAGCTTTGGCCGAAGTCTCTTAAGTATGCTAAAGATGTTGATTTTGTTTTGTTTAACGATTCTAATCTTGATGTCCAATATGAAGTCTATGTCAAATTTGTTGCCTATTTAAGCAAAAACGGACGTTATTATGAGGGCTTTATAGATAGGATTGATTTGAAATTGTCGGACAAGGTCAATTCTTTTGATGTTGGTGTTTTTAAAGCCACGTCTAGAAATGGGGTGATGAATTATAATGTGAGTATTAGTGTGGATTCACTTCATGAAATCCATCCGTCTCTATCTCTAATTTTGTCATCTGATTCTCCTTCGCTTAGTGCTGGCGGCGTGCAAATTTTGTTTTTGGGGAAAAGTAGTAAGGATGTATTTCGTTATGATTTCGACAGCGAAAAATGGATTGTTCCCAATCCTTTAAAGCGAATGGCTTCGTTTTCTAATGATGACTTGCTTAAACATGTTTTTGCCATTTCAAATTCATTAAATGAATTACTCCGTCGTGTGAATGTTGATACGCAATCGAAGATATCTTTTGATGCTGCAAATGCGGTTTCTGCTGCTATTCAAAATTTTGATAAAGTTGTTTTCGGTGACGATTCGGAGAATGATAAATATCGTCTTGTTGACACAACGGGTGAAAATTATAGAAAGACCTTTAGCGATATAGTCAATTTTGCAAGTAAATTTAATAAAGCATGGAAGAAAACTTTTGGAAATAATTTGCATGAAAATGTTTGCCGAATTCAATTTTTAGACTCGAATAAAAAGGACGTTCCTGTTAATGGTGCTCGATTTAAAAGAACGATTGATTATGTTAAAGTGTCCTTCAATTTAAACTTTGGACTGAAATCTGGTTTGGCTCATGAATTGGCAGAAATTTTGCACTCTCATTTGGTAAATCTTCCAACAGAAAGTAATGTTCAAGTTGGTAAAAACGCCAATGTGCTTTTTGAATTTGTAATTGATTTGAGAAAATAAAACGCTTGCGAAAACAGAAAAACGCCCAGCGATGTGCTGGACGTTTCTACGAAATATTCTTTCGTCTTTCGTCTGTAGCCACGTAGTGGCGTTCTTTAGTCTATTTTTGGAAGCTTTGCTAGGCTCTTCGCGATGTCTTCATCCGTCGGGATGTAGTCGCTCATTTCGCCGTCGTTGAACTTCTGGTAGGCGACCATGTCGAAGTAACCCGTACCGGTGAGGCCAAACACGATGTTCTTTGCTTCTCCAGATTCCTTGCACTTGAGGGCTTCGTCGATTGTGGCACGGATGGCATGGCTGGATTCCGGAGCCGGGAGGATACCTTCGGTCTGGGCGAAGAGCTTGGCGGCTTCGAACACCTTGGTCTGTTCCACGGACGTTGCACGCATCAGACCCTGATCGTAGAGTTCAGAGAGGATGCTGCTCATGCCGTGGTAACGGAGGCCACCGGCGTGGTTTGCAGACGGGATGAAGCTAGAGCCGAGAGTGTACATCTTGGCGAGCGGGCAAACCTTACCGGTATCGCAGAAGTCGTAGGCGTACTTACCGCGAGTGAAGCTCGGGCAGCTTGCCGGTTCAACAGCGAGAATATCGTAGTCTGCTTCGCCACGGAGCTTTTCGCCAACGAACGGGCTGATAAGGCCACCGAGGTTGGAACCACCGCCGGCGCAACCGATGATGAGGTCTGCCTTTACGCCGAGCTTGTCGAGAGCGGCCTTCGTTTCGAGACCGATCACGGACTGGTGGAGGAGCACCTGGTTGAGCACGGAACCGAGAACGTAGCGGTAACCCGGCTGCTTCACGGCTGCTTCCACAGCTTCGGAGATTGCGCAGCCAAGGCTACCCGTGGTGCCCGGGAATTCTTCGTTAATCTTCTTGCCGATGTCGGTCGTCATGGAAGGCGACGGCGTCACGGAGGCTCCGTAGGTGCGCATGACTTCGCGGCGGAACGGCTTCTGTTCGTAAGAAACCTTCACCATATAGACTTGGCAATCGATGCCGAAGAATGCAGAAGCCATCGAAAGGGCGGTGCCCCACTGGCCAGCACCCGTTTCGGTCGTCACGCCCTTGAGGCCCTGCTGCTTGGCGTAGTAGGCTTGAGCGATGGCGGAGTTCAGCTTGTGGGAGCCGCTCGTGTTGTTGCCTTCAAACTTGTAGTAAATGTGTGCCGGAGTGCCGAGAGCCTGTTCCAAGAAGTAAGCACGGACCAGCGGCGACGGACGGTACATCTTGTAGAACGTGAGGATGTCTTCGGGAATAGGAATGTACGGCGTGTCGTTGTCGAGTTCCTGCTTGATGAGTTCGTCGCAGAATACGGGCTGCAGGTCTTCGAATGTCACTGGCTTGCCGGTGCCGGGGTTCAGAAGCGGAGCGGGCTTCTTCTTCATGTCGGCACGGACGTTGTACCATGCCTTCGGGAGTTCATCTTCGTGGAGATAAGTCTTGACCTGACCATCGAGTTTAAGAGAGTTTCTCATCGTTGTTCCTTTTTTGTGTTGTAACAATCATCTCATTGCGGGTATCTTGCCGGGCATCCAAAATTTTGCAAAAAAAATTAGCTCCCTTTCAAGAGGAGCCTGCATTTTTCAAATACCGTAACAAAAAACAGACTCCTTGTTATAGAGCCGGCCACCACCAATAGTTGATGCTTGCTACGAATTTCATGCAAAGAATATATGAAATGAGGCAGGCTTTGGCAACCGAGTTTTGCAAGATGAGCTCGTCAAAAATAAGCTCGTCAAAAAAATGATTAATCACTTTTTTTAAAACTGAAAATACCGTTTTTCGCTCAAATTCGACGTTTTTTACGTTGGCACGTTATTTGCATATAAAAAGGCGACATCTTGTATGTACGGTCGTGGTGGACATATATTGGGTGAAAAACTTCAATGAAACGTAAAAGAGGGGAGATGAATATGAATCTTGAAAAAAATTATATATATTTCCCATATCACCATCAAAAACATTAGGAGCTCCTATGGCAATAAACCACAATCTCTTAACGGGACAGTTCCGTCCTCTTGGCGAAAACAAAGTTGAGCATTCCCTTTCTGCGACCCAGAAAGTGTTGCCCACGCATACGGGGAAAAAGGCCATGCGCCACATGACCCCGCGAAACCGAAAGCCTAAACTCGAAAAATCGTAACGATTGCCATCATCCTGGAGCGTGGTCCGGCAAACTCACTAACCTTGTAAGGTCCCTGAGTGGTACATTGAGCCTGCCGAAGTGCCTGTTGAAGGATGATTGAATTCATAGAAATCCTAGACGGTAGCAGTCATCCTGGAGGGAGCCTTGGGCGACCGATAGGATCCACTGCAATTTTCTATGTTTGCGATTGAGGCTTTTCGTGAACGTAAATCCCTTTGAACTTTTAAAGAAATCCGAAAAATCCAAGGCCCGTCTTGGGGTGTTGCATACTGCTCATGGCGACGTGACAACGCCCGTGTTTATGCCGGTGGGGACGGCGGCGACAGTCAAGGGGCTTACGAGCCGCGACATCCGCGAGATTGATGCCGAAATCATCCTTGCGAATACGTACCACTTGTATTTGCGACCGGGCACAAAGCTTATTGCCGAAGCGGGCGGAGTGCAGAAGTTCATGAGTTGGAATCGTCCGATGCTCACGGACAGCGGCGGATTTCAAGTGTGGAGCTTGAAACAGTTCCGAAAGATTACTGAAGAGGGCGTCCAGTTTAAAAGCCTGCTGGATGGCTCTCTTCATTTGTTTACGCCAGCAAGTGTGATGAATGCCCAGCGAGAAATCGGTGCGGATATCATCATGGCGTTCGACGAATGCACTCCGTATCCGAGCACCGTCGAAGAAGCGGAAAAGTCGCTGGCGCTCACGCTCAAGTGGACGCGCGAAGCGAAGGAATGGCTGGAGGCCAATCCGCCAATTCATGGCTACCCGCAGTATTTCTTTGGAATTGTTCAAGGCGGCATGCACAAGGAACTCCGCCAGAAGTCTATCGAGGCGCTCAAGGAGATTGCTCCTGACGGTTATGCGATGGGAGGGCTTTCGGTAGGCGAGCCTGTCGAAACGATGTACGATATCGCTGATTTTTGTACAAACTTATTGCCCGAGGACCGCGCCCGTTACGTGATGGGCGTGGGAACGCCGTGGAATTTGATTGAACTTGTAAAGCGCGGCGTCGATATGTGCGACTGCATCTTGCCTGCGAAAAACGCACAGGATGGATTAGTTTATACAAGCCGAGGCGTGTTGCGTTACAAGGGAGCCAAGTTTGCTCACCAGCACGATATTCCGCTGGACCCGAATTGCGATTGCTATTGCTGCCGTAACTACAGCCGTTCTTATTTGCGTCATTTGTTCAAAGAAAAAGAACCGCTTTGCTGGACGCTTGCCGCCATCCACAACTTGCATTTCTACACGCACTTGATGAAGAATGTTAAGTCGCACATTGCAGACGATACCTTCGAAAAATGGGCCGATGAACAAGTGAAAAAACTGCAAGAAAATGCAGGGTAAAATCATATCGTAGCATATAAAACTATTGTTGTAGCATAATAATCGCACTGTTGTTAATTTTGAAAAACATGTCTAAAAAAGCATGGATAAATTCAGCGCAAGCTTAGAATTATATGTATATTGATGAGCGCGTAGATGTTTTTTATATCAAGGGAGGAAATATGTCGAAGTTTTTTTATGCTCTTTTGGGCTTGCTGATTGTTGGGAACGCTTTTGCCGTAGTTGGGGATACGATTTATATTGATTACGATTTGCAGGGTGGAAAGAACAATCCTGAAAACTTATCTTCTTATTTATATAGCACTCGCTCGGATTATCCTTCGATTGATTTT
>Ga0129307_1002233_pt1 | contig 16166 bp, 16 predicted proteins | sample P1105metagenome_FD_94437 | JGI IMG/M metagenome (GOLD analysis project Ga0129307, IMG submission 94437) | Capybara group fecal microbial communities from Wisconsin, USA - P1105 metagenome | ecosystem: Host-associated > Mammals > Digestive system > Large intestine > Fecal | place: USA: Wisconsin... | reverse complement strand
TTTTCCGTCATCTTGCACAGAAATCCCTTGACATACGTAAGTATGCCTGCGAAATTTCTATACAATCTGACGAAAAATCTGTCGGCGCATCTTCAGCACAATCTTTGTGCGGTGCTGCCTTAATTCTTTCGGAGATCAAAACGGTTTTAAGTCAGGTGTACTTGAGTCATATCAATCTGCTCCGCAGCTGCTGCAACTGATACAGCTGCACGTTAAACAGTTCATGCCCCAATTCTTCCTCAAGCTTCTTTATTTCTTTAGACAGCGAGGGCTGCGAGATATGCAGGCGCTCGGCTGCCCTTGTCATGTTTTCTTCTCTTGCAATGGCGAGAAAGTAACGTAAGACACGTATTTCCATAGCACACCTCCAATATTTCTATTATCATTATAACCTGTTTTGCCATTCCTATCAAGAATGGCAAGCGATTACATATAGGTATTTTACATATCCAAAAAGATGTGATATACTTAAATCACAGAAACACGGAGGTGGTGAAAATGGCAAACGCAGCCGACAAAATGGCGGTCATGACCGAAAATCTCAGGGATATGGGCTTGGACGATGAAAGCGTAGCGAAATGCCTGCAAATGGTCGAAAGCGGACAATATCAGGCACTTGACTGTTTTCTGAAAAGCTATCGTCAAACGCTCGCTCAATTCAAACGGCGGCTGGAACAAGATCGGCTGTATGTCGTTTATCAATATGCCTATTCTGCAATACAGCAATGAGATACGCTCCGCCGTTATGATAATGCACGGCGACAAGGCACATTCCTTCTACTTTGGAAAAGATGCGTATGAGAATATGATAAACGGAAACAAGTACACCGACAATAAACAGCTTCTTGTGATCGAAGGCGCTTCGCATACCGATCTCTACGACGGCGGAGAGAATAACGCTATCCCATTCGACAAGCTGGAAGCGTTCTACAACGAATATCTCAGATGACCATCTGAGAGAAAGCGGCATTGCAAAGGCGGTGAGGAACATTTATGATTAAAGCAAGATTTTTAGCAGTTATTTCTTCTTTTCTTATGTTGACCGGATGCGGCAGCTATTCTGAAAGCACTCCGGCTGTGACGGTGCAAAGTGAAAACTCGTCTGTTATGATGCAAAGTGACAGCAGTGTTTTTTCTGTGACCTCCGAACAGCCGGAAGTCACAACCGCCGAACAACATGAAGAAAAGGAGGCTAATGGTATGCAGATAGCTGTAGGAGATAAGCAATTCCCTGTAAATTTGGAAAGCAGCGATACCGTCACAGCTTTAACGGAAATGCTGCCCCTGACGCTTGATATGTCTGAGCTGAACGGCAATGAGAAGTATTATTACCTTGATACATCTCTGCCTTCCTCGCCTGAAAAAGTCGGGCATATAAGCGAAGGTGATATAATGCTGTATGGTGATAACTGCCTTGTGGTGTTTTACGAGAGCTTTGATACTCCATACAGCTATACAAAGATCGGGAATATTTCAGATACTTCGGGGCTTGCTGATGCACTCGGTAAAGACGGTGTGACCGTAACGTTTGAAATGAACGGCAGCCAAGATACCGAATACACCGTGCAGGATGTACGGAATCTCAATGATTTTCTTCTTGCGAAACCGACAGAAGAAGATTTGCGGGGAAAGCCTTACGATCTCGACAATGACAGGGTATGGAGTGTTTTTGACCTTTGCCTGATGAAACGAAGGATATTGGAGCAGCGTAATATGACAACAGAATTTGATTTTGAAAACAAGACTGTACTGCTCAACAGCGGCTATGAAATGCCCATTCTTGGACTTGGTACATGGACACAGGACGATGATACTGCGGAAAACTCTGTCTACGAAGCGCTGAAAGACGGTTATCGGCTGATCGACACAGCGCAGTATTACGGTAATGAAACAGGTGTTGGCAATGGCATTCAGAGGGCGATCGATGATGGTATCGTCACCCGTGAGGAGGTATTTGTCACCACAAAGGTCATGCCGTCCAACTATGACAGGGCGTACAAATCTATTGACGATTCGCTTGAACGGCTCGGACTTGATTACATTGACCTGATGCTGATACATCAATCGGGCAGCAATGATACCGAGGTCTACAAAGCTCTGTGTCAGGGTGTCAAGGACGGCAAGCTGCGGTCAATCGGTATTTCTAACTATTATACCCTCGAAGAATACGAGCGTGTCACATCCGGCGGTGAGATCAAGCCGGCGGTAGTTCAGAATGAAAATCACCCGTTTTATCAGAACACGCAGTTTCAAAAGGATATCGCCAAATACGGTACGGTGGTAGAATCATGGTATCCGTTCGGAGGCAGAGGGCATACGCAGGACTTGTTCGGTAATGAAACGATCACGGATATAGCAAAGGCACACGTCAAGACATCGGCACAAATAATACTCCGATGGCATTTGCAGGCAGGCTATGTCACGATACCGGGTTCACAGAATCCGGATCATATACTTGAGAATTACAGCATCTTTGATTTTGAGCTGACCGATGCGGAAATGCAGAGAATGGCAGAACTGCACACAGGACAGCGGTATGAAAATTGGTGAGGTGCGCTATGAATATACTTGTATTAAACGGAAGTCCCCGTCAAAATGGGAATACTGCAAAAATGGTCACAGCATTTTGTGAAGGGGCTGAATCATCAAATCATACCGTGAAAACGGTAAATGTCTGTAAGCTGAATGTAAAAGGCTGTCTTGCCTGTGAATACTGCCACAGCAAAGGGAACGGCAAGTGTATACAGAAAGACGATATGCAGGATATATATTCATTGCTTAAAGACACTAATATGCTTGTTCTTGCTTCCCCGATCTACTATCACGGTATTAGCGGTCAACTTAAATGCGTGATCGACAGGTTTTATTCTGCGCTTTATCCTGCTGCACCTAAAAGCTTGACTAAAATAGCAATGTTTTTATCCTCCGGTGACAGAAACCAGTATGATGGTGCAATGTTTTCATACAATGGTGATTTCCTCGGTTATCTGGGATTAAAAGATATGGGAGTGTTTACATCAGCAGGCGGTGTTTCTGATGAGCTGCTTGCAAAGATCAGAAAATTTGGTGAATCGTTATGAGAAGCCATGCGAGCAGCACTATTTCAATAGCCCATGGTCTATTGAAATACAAAAAAGTATGTCATATAAGTTGTTTTTTGGCTTTTGAAATATTGCAAATAAAAATAACACCCTATTGAAATATGATTGGAGCCGGTTATTCCCGGCTCCATCTCAATACATACTTTCTTTCGTATTCTTTGAGCCTACGGTAGAAGGTGTTGGCACGCAGGCCCATTTCTTTCTGAAACCATACAGCAGTTATTGTGCCTAACTTCCACTGCTCATACAGCTGACCGAACTTTATCCAGTCGATAGGTATAGGCTGACGACCTTTGTACTTCCCCTGAGACTTGGCGATGGCGATACCTTCACGCTGCCTCTGTAGGGTCTGTTCACGTTCCAGTTCTGACAGTGCCGCAAATATCGACAGGACGAATCTGCCCTGCGGGGTATTGGTATCGATGTTCTCTTTACTGCTGACGAGGGTAACACCCTTGCGCTGAAGCACATCAATGATGTTGAGCAGGTCACGGGTCGAATGTCCGAGTCTGCTGATGCTCTCGATGTACAGAGTATCGCCCTCTCTGACATAAGCCAGCATTGCTTTCAGTTCGGGGCGGTTGGCATTTTTGCCTGACATCTTTTCTGCAAAGGCCCGTTCCACCTCATATTGCTTCATTATCGCTTCCTTACGTGCGGTCTCCTGATGTTCCGTCGATACACGGATATACCCTATCTTGCCCATGATCAGTAAGCGCACCCATATATCTGCTCATACAGACTGTCACTGTCTTCACACTTCACCATCTGCAACGTCTCACGGAGCAGGTCATGGTCGGCAAGCATATCCTCGATCTCGGTTACGGGAATGAATATCTTACCGCACGACCATTCTTTCGCTTCTTTCTCACTCTTTACATCATAACGGACACTCAGCTTCGATGGCTGACCTGTTACATTTGCAACACTCTGAGCCAGTGCATAATTAGTTCTGTTGTCGCAGTACAACATTGAACCGTTTCTGAAATTTGTAGGACTCACTGCAGCGTGAACATGATAACTTCCTCCGTCACGATCCTTGTTATGTACTCCTACCACTGCAAGATGGTTGTCCGTTATCGGTTTCAATATCTCCTTCGCTAACCCCATAGCACTTTCAGCCGTTGGTGCAGTCTCATTGGTAAAAGAGATAACATAATGAAACACCTTTGATTTATTCTCATTTCCAAAAAACTCTGCTGTTCTTGTAAACGCCATCACCGCATTTTTCGTATTGTAGGGATCCACTCCGAAACCCGCTTTCAGTATCTGGTCCTTTCCGATGGGATAGTTAACAACGTTCTCAAGACATCTTGTATCCGCATCTGTATGCTTTATCACTTTAATCTGTTCCATAAGTTCATAACCTCTTCTACAATTGTCACTGCCTCTTCAGGCTGGTCAGCTTTCATTTGCTCATATTTCTCTATTCCTTTGTCTTGCAGTAAGACCAACAGTTCAGGTGTCAGCGGAGTCGCATAATGTCTCAGTCTGTCATTAGCTATCTCGGAACGTGTCTTTCCTTTAGCCTTTGCTTCCTTGTCTAATTCCTCCAGCAGTGACTTAGAAGATTTCAACGACCATGTCACCTTTGGCTCTTCTGTCTTTCGTCTCATTTTATTTTCCTCCAGTACTATATATTAATTCGTACTCGTTACTCGATACCAACACTCCATAACAGATGAACCAATGTACATAACACTCGAATGTAGTAGATGTCATATATATCAAACAAGGACAACGTGATCTGTACTCGAATGTGTTAATGTGATGATCTACATAGATGATGAATGATGATAATGTGTATACACCACCACTCCATATCTGATATAATGATAATTCATGAACAACACCGTCCACATTGGATGGTTCTTTAATTACAGGATATTGGTAAAAGAATAAACGTAATACAGAATTATTACATAGTGCCTTTATTCTGAAAATAATCGTAAACGCCAAAAGCCATAGCAACAAAGCACATCTTCAATTACATCCACTAAAAAAATATCCCCGAGCAACTGCTCAGGGATCATTATTCTTTATATTCAATTATTATCAGCATTCTGAAGTTTTGCATTTTTCTCCTTTTCAGAGATAAACATATAAACTACCGACATATATCCAAGAGTGAACCAGTCATTACCTGAGATAACGGCATTTGTTGCTGTGGGGCTTATAAGTCCACGGACGTATGTAACGATAAGAGCGATTGCTGTAAGAGCGAAGATGACCTTGTATGCATTGAATAATACCTTTGTTGACTTTTTCATAATAAATACTTCCTTTCGGTAAATAAGATTTTCGTTTACTTTCGGGGTTCTCCCCGTTTCCATGATCTTATTATACACCATCAGCAAGCATTTGTCCTTCGTTTAATGTTGCGGAATGTTACAGTTTTGAAATGTTTCATCCCTTCATATTGCTATTGAATCTGAAATGTGGTAAAATATCAATAATACGATAAACGGAGAGATATCTATGAATAAAGCGATAATAGCTGTCAGTGCCTTCTCAGCATTGGCTGCAATAGTATTCAAAACAAGCGATTTCGGAGCGATCCCGACAAAAGCCGACTGCATGAAATATAAAAAGCGCTGTCGCTACTTCAACGGCAAACGTTTTACATATCCTGATAAATGGGCTGAAAACGGACTTTCAGAAGATAAAAGAGTATCTTCAAAAGGAACATCTCCTGCGGATAAATTACCGATATGCGTTCCCGATTCTGAAACTGTTGCGATTGATAAAGTCAAGGTCACATGGTTCGGGCACTCAACGATATTACTGCAAATGCATGGCATGAACATTCTTTTTGATCCGATGTTTTCAGAACGTTCGTCGCCTTTTCAGTGGATAGGCCCGAAGCGGTTCACTCATCCGTCTGTCGGTATAGATGGGCTTCCGCATATTGATGCAGTACTGATCTCTCATGACCATTACGATCACCTTGACAGACGTACTGTTCAGCAGCTTGACAGAAAGACCGATCGTTTTATCGTTTCTCTCGGACTTGAAAAACATCTTGAAAAATGGCATATCTCCTCCGAAAAAATAACTTCTCTTGCATGGTGGGAAAATATCGGCATAAACGGACTGGAAATAACCTGCACTCCATCAAGGCATTTTTCAGGTCGAGGACTCATAGGTCAGAATTCAACTCAATGGTGTTCATGGGGAGTGCGTGACGAATTCCACAGTATCTTCAACAGCTGTGACGGAAGTTACGGCGGCCACTTCAAAGCTATACATGAGCATTTCGACTGCTTTGACCTTGCTTTTATGGAATGTGGTCAATACAACGAAAAATGGCATTACAGCCATCTTTATCCTGAAGAATCAGTTATGGCTGCAAAGATCATCAATGTCAAAAAAGTAATACCTGTCCACTGGGGAGCGTTCGTGCTTTCAAGTCACGGCTGGGACGATGGTCCCGAAAGATTTGTCAAAGAAGCAGAGGAACATGACCTATCAGTTATCACTCCCCGTATATGTGAGACATTCAGCCTTGATGATGCTCCCACTGCAAATTACTGGTGGCGGAATTATAACTGAACTATGAAAAACAACCAGATATGGTTTTATGGATGAAGGCACAGATGGGACAGCTTGAACTTCCCGAAAATCTGGCAAATGCTATCGCCGCTGTTTTTGAGTCATCATATTATTGTAGTATAGCTTTTTTCTACGGGATCAATATTTTTATTATTTAACAAGAAATATCTTCGTCTTTTTCTGCCTCTATAATCACTATATAATATTATTACAAACAAAAAGGAGCATAAATATGAGAAAAGCAATCGTTCTTTTACTTTCGCTCACATTGATGATATCAGCTGCATCATGTTCACAGAAAAGCAATTCTTCAGACAATCGTACTTCCGATCACGAAAGCACCGCCGATACTTCTGCTTTGACTGAATCGACTACATCTGAAACAATGGCTTTGACTGAAACAGCTACTGCTGAAACTGCAACAAAAGAGAAAAAGGTATATGACTACGTTCATGGCGAGGACGGATACTATAATATTGCTGACGAGATGCCTGAGTTTGAGATGAAATCCCAGAACTATGGTACCTGCTGGCTTCATGCAGCAGCTGCAAGCATGGAAACATCATACTTCAAGAAAAACGGCAGCTATATCTCGATAGATCCCATGCGCCTTCTCAACCTCACTTATCTGGATGAAAAAGACGAGGGCTTTTTCGTAAAAGAAGGTATAAACGGTAAAAATCTGGGAGGCTGGCAGTGGATAGTAACAGAAAAATTGTCAAACGGTTTTGATGGCCTTGCTATCGACAGTTCGATCATTCTTGATGAAAATGACAGAGAAGCCATAAAGGAAAATATACGCAAAAGAGGCGCAGTTGCTATCGGAGTCCTTGATAGTGATAAAGGCAAAAAAGGCTGGTTCGGTCCTTATCATACCATAAACTACACGAGAAATGACAACTTCGATCACGATGTGACTATTATAGGTTACGATGACCATTTCCCTAAGGATTACTTCAAAGAACCTGCTTCAGAGGACGGCGCATGGATAACATATAACAGCTCTTTAGGTTCAGCAGGTTATTATTATATCTCATACTGCGCCCCTCTCGAATATGCCATAAGCCACTCCGTCACTGAACAATACGGCGAGATACTCAGCTATGACGCAGGCGACCAGCAGTATCTCATATCACAGTTTTTATCATATGCTGAGACTCACGGTCATGACAAAAGCAGCTTGCATGACAGATATGTCAAGACGGGAGACAGCACCAAAACTGCCAATGTTTTCCACAAGGCGGGAAAGCTTGCCGCTGTCGGTACATATAACGACTTCGACCAGCAGGATATTATTATAGATATATATAATGCGGACTTCACGAAACTCCTGTATACGCAGAACGCTGTTCTCGACTACCACGGTTATCATACCATATCCCTAGATACTCCCTTAGATGTTACCGACTATGCTATGGCTATCACTTATACGAAAGGAGCTTCTGTTGAAGGTGAGAACGTTGACTGTGACGAACTTGAATATAAAACTGTATCTGAAAAAGGACAATCCTTCGTTTATATCAATAATAACTGGAAGGATATGACCGACAGCGATATAAAGGACACTCTGAATATAGATTTTGAGCCTAACAACTGCTGTATCAAAGCGATTTACCAATAAACCTGATCCCCGAAGATAATGGTTAATCCATATCTCCGGGGATCATTATTTTATTCCTTTACAGAATCATTATCACCTTTATTCACATCAGAAATAAGCGTTCTGATATAGTCACTCAGCGATTTATAGCCATTTTCAGTGGCTTGCTTCATAAATCTGTCATGCTCCTCCTGAGTAACTCGGACACGTATCAGCTTGTCCTTGTTAACTCTGTCGGGATTTTTTACATTAGCCATTTCCTACCTCCGTCCTCAGATGTCCTAATTGAACTTTAAGCCTATATTACGAAGCCTTTCAAGCTGTTCAGCCGTATGCTTCTTTTTCCTTTTCCCCTCAGCTATCTGCTTCTGCTCGTTAACCCATTTATTTAGCCAGACTCCGTTAACTTTATAATCAACAGGTACTTTAAGGTCGCCGTGTTCATCAAAATATGACTTTGCAAGCAGGAACTTTTCTTCCCACGGATCAGTCTTTTCCAGCACAAAGCCGATGCCTCTAAGCTTTTCTGCACGCTCAGCAGACAGTTTCCCCTTTGCGAACATATCACGCTGGTCACGCACCCATTTACCGAGGTTGATACCATCCTCTGTCCTGTAACCGGATTTCATCTCAAAAGTGCCATATTTTCGGTGATAATCGCATAATGCCCGAAAAGCGTTGTTCCACTTGAGTTCGAGTTTATTTTCCCAGATCATGCCGAGTTCATCGAGACGCTTTTTCTGCTCGTCAGTCAGTTCCTTGTATCCGTTTTCTGCGCCATTTCTTGCACTGCGAATATTGTTCATCCATTGTCCGAGCTTTATTCCGTCGCTGTCAACGTATCTCGCAGGCACGTTCAAATTGCCATGCTCACGATGATATTTCACAGCCGCCGAATAATATTCTTCCCAGATATAGTCGAAAACATCCCAGACCATGCCGATGTCATCGAGAGCCTTTATCCGCTCATCCGACAGGAAACGGCTCCTGATACCGTTCTTTCTGAACATTCTTATCTGAGCCAGCCAACGTCCGAGGTCAATTCCTTTTTCGTCTACATATAAAGCTTTAGGCTGTAAATCGCCGTTCATCTCATAGTAGCGTTTAGCTGATTCGTAGTATTTCTCCCATGATACATCTGACTTCGACTCCCAGCGCATACCGAGAGCGTTTAGTTTGTCGATCTGAACCTGCGTGAGGATACCGTTTACAGTTCCGTTGTAAACCCTGCGCTGAGTCTGTAACCACAGTCCAAGCGAATAGCCTTCTTCCGTGAAGTAGCGCTTTGGAATGTCGATATTCCCGTATTTGTCATGTTAACTCTTTGCCGCTTCGTACATCAGATCCCACGATGCGGAGAGTGTGCCTTCGAGTTCATCGAATAGTGCCTTGCAGTCAGCAACCTTGTCAATAAGCTCAAATGTCTCATTGACTACAAATTTCTCGCCGTCGTGCGAACGATAGTAGTTTATCGCAACCTGCATTTCTTCCTCAATAGCGTCAATGCTGTAGAGGTTTTCTATATTATTTACAATATCGAAAATCACGGGATTTCTTGACTTTGAAGCTGACAGCGCACGTCCTATCTGCTGTTTGTAGATGATAGGCGAAATCGTCGGACGGAGCAGAATAACTCCCGAAATATCGGGAACGTGTACACCTTCATTCAAAGCGTCAATACAGTATAACAGTTTCAGATGATTGTCGTCATTATCATTTTTGAATTCAGCAAATGACTTGCTTGCAGTAGGATCATCAGAATATACAGAATAGATATGAGGCTTTTTATCGACTTTTCTGAACCAATCCTTTGCCTTGTCCATCATATCCTGCATATGCTCCAGATTCGCACAGAAAACTATGTATTTGCCACTGCGGTCGGTCATGTGCTTATCGAACAGAACGTCAATTTTATCGGCCTTATCATAGCAATAATATAATTACTCTGTGTTTGTTTATACTTCAACGAAGCATACAAGAGATCAGAGTCAATTCCGGATGATATTTTGGTATATATCCGGACAGTTTACGAAGATTTTGCTGAATAATGATTCAGACAATGCCGCCGGTTATTCCGATATTCTCTGCCCGGCATTAACTGCCAGCCAAAATAGAACAGCGATAATATAAACATCCCAATGCTCTGTCAGGGATGTTTATTGTTTTTATCTTGATTTTAATTATTACAATGCGAGCGGTCTTAATATCCGTACTTTTTATTATTGACAAATCTAATGCTATGATATATAATATACCCATATATGAATTTAATGAAATTCATAAAATTTATAGGAGGGTGTTATAATGAAAATCATCAAAAAGACATCTGCGCTTTCTGTTTCGGCTATGCTGCTTATGCAGTTCACTGCACTTGCGCCTGCCCCTGCGGTTTATGCTGCGGATGCGACAAAAGAAACTGTGATCGACGGAATGACTTATGTTTACGTTCCCGATTCACCAAGCAAGAATGAGTGTACCGTACAGCTTATTTACGATGACGCAAACAAGCAGGTCACCAAGCACGATACAGTTTCTATCCCTGAAAAGATCGGCAATTACACCGTAACGGCAATTGGTGATGACAAGCAGGGCATCGTTATCTCAAGAAATGAGGATGATGTTCATGTCGAGACCATCAAACTGCCGAACACCATCAAGGAGATCCACAAACGTGCCCTTGTCGATATTGATATGCCATACTTCTCAACGCTTTATGTCAACATAAACGATCTTGAAACAGTAGGTGAAGACGCATTCGGCGGCTACACAAGAATTACTGATATCTATGCTTACGATAAGATCGACAAGGCGTATTATCAGACTAATACCGATCTGGATAAATTCCGTGAGCTTGTGGGAATCGATCACCTGAAATTCCAGGAGATAAGCAAAACCTCTTTCGATTTAGTACTGAGCAAATCGGAATACGATAAAAATAAATGCGTGAACGGCCGACTTGAATTTATCAATGAAGTTTCAAGCTCACCGTATTCAAGGCTTGTAGCTGCAATGTATGCAAAGGAGATAGTGAAAAAGTACGGATTTGATGATCCTAAACTTACAAATCTTCAGAAAATGGAGAAAATCTTCAATTATATCGCTATGAACAGCCGCTACAGCACGATTTACACATATAATGCCGATGCGGATAAAAGGCGTGGAATGGATAATCTTAAAGGAACAGCAATGTCAAATCTCGGATTTCATTCGGGAGTCTGCGGAAGCAAGGCTCACGCTTTTGAAGCATTATGCGGAGCTGCAATGGGCTATGATATCATCAATAAAGATCGTGATATACTCTGTGTAGGTATTCCCGCACACGCTCTCAACGCTGTCAGATTAGAGCACAATGACAAAGACGAAGGCTATTATCTGGTCGATGTCACAGGCGATATGTTCATGCAGGGCGTTCAGAAAGGCTTGGTAGATTATACTGCTTTCGGTGACGATTGGAATTATAACGGCTATATATGCGGCGAAAAAGGTTCAAGACATGATTCCGATGCTGCTACACGTCCTATGAAGCTGATCAATGATCCGAATATTTTCTATAAAGGCATATCCTGCGCTTATATTGTTGATGATACAAAGGGTCCTATCCATATAGAAATGCGTGACAAAAACGATAAAAGCAATAAATACATTGACTACACATCGGCAGCTCCCACATCTCCTGATTCCTATCTCGGACAGCTTCCTTACACCAAACAATACAGCATAGATTCCGGTAAGGCACTTTATTTAGAGCCTAATATGTACTATGAGATCAGCATTTCCAACTCAAAGGGTGAAGCCGTATTCAAGGAAGAAGGCGATCACAAATTCAAACTCGGTGATGCTGAGTATGAGATCTCATTCCATACAAGAGATTATGGAACTGAAACTCCTTATGGCGCTGTTGCACCCCATACTGCATTCAAGAATTACTTTGAAATATACATAAAGCAGCTTTCTGATGATCCGAAGCCCGATACATATCCGGCTGTAACCACTATACACAAGACTACTACTACAACAACGACTACAACCACAGCAAAGCCCACAACTACCACAAAGAAGCCTACTACCACAACTACAGCAAAGCCCACAACTACTACAAAGAAGCCTACTACCACAACTACAGCAAAGCCTACAACTACCACAAAGAAGCCTACTACCACAACCACAGCAAAGCCTACAACTACCACTACAAAGCCTGCGACAACAACTACAGTCAAAAAGGAAACTCCTAACCTCATTCTTCCTAAGGGAAAGGAAATGGAGTATACAGGTTCGCTTCAGGAACTTATCGAAGCAGGCAAGGCTTCAGGCGGTACACTTCAGTATAAGATAGGCGAGAACGGCGAATGGAGTGAAAAGATCCCGACTGCTGCCGAAGTCGGAGACTATACAGTTTACTACAGAGTTGTCGGCAATGAAAAGTATTACGGTGCAGACACGGATGCCGAGATTAAGGGCAGAAAGAATTATGCTTTTCCCTACTGCTATGACTGTCAGAGAAACCCTGCACATCCTTCAAAGGGTGAAAGCTGCAGAGCATACCAGTTAAAAGAACCTCTTATCGGCGATCGTGTTTTCGGCAAGAATATAATCAAAGGAAACTGGACGATGGAATATGTTTCAGCTTATAAAGATTTTGAATCACCATCAAAGTATCTTATAGGTCTTGTAGAAAAAACTCAGGAGGCAGATTCACTCAGTACTCCCGATGATATTTCCATCTATGAATTGAAGAGGGATGGCGAGCATAATTCTTATGGTGTCGTTATTGCAGTATCAGAGGGTGAGAATGAACTTCTTTACTTTGGCGATACAATAAAATATGGCGGAGGATATATCCTCTCAAAGGAAGCAATAAGTGACAGTAAGACATTCGTCATAGAAAAAGACCTGAAAGAAATCATAGTTGAGACTATTAAGCTTTCGGGTACAGTTAATTCAAAGATATTCAAGACAGCAGATGAAAATATTCTTTACGGCGATTCAAACTGTGACGGAAATGTTGACCTTTCAGACGCAGTTTTAATAATGCAGACTCTTTCAAATCCTTCAAAGTTCAAGCTTACAGATCAGGGACGCATTAATGCTGACTGCTATAATGTCGGTGATGGTGTTACTAATGCAGATGCTCTGGCTATCCAGAAATACAAGCTTTCACTTATTACCGAATTACCTGAGAAGAAATAATAATCACGAACTGTAACCGTCATTTATTCAGAGTATATATTTTTCAAAAAGCAAGTCCTCGGAATCTAATTCCGGGGACTTTTCGGGATACAATAAAATCAGAAAGTTGATACAAATATCAACTTTTCTGATAAATATGCACTGATAATCAAGCTGTGATGATCTGATTTATCAAAGAAACAGAATATGTCGTCATTGTAAAACATTTAATATTCAGATAATTATTTCCTTTTCATTTAGAGGCACATCTATCAACAATACTTTATTCTGGAAATAAAAAAGATCGTTGTGCGTTAATGATGCAATACGGATACAGATCCTGCATTCATAGCATAATAGCAATAAACGAATAGCTTCCAACCTCAAAATATGTTATAATTGATAAAATATTATATTGCTAATATTTTATCAATAGACGCCAAAAGAACATATTTATTTAATTAATGAAAAGGAGATGTCGGAATGAAAATAAAAAGAGTATTATCCGCTATGGCAGCTGCAATGTTCTTATCATGCACTTATTTCCCTGCAGTCCCTCCTGCTGCTATCGACACAGTATATGCAGCAAGTGAAGAGCAGACATATGCCGTTGATAAGGATAAAATCAGTAACAAGGGAATCGACGATAACGGTTTAACATACAACGTCTTCCTTGAAATCCCAAATGATACTAAGGGAACTCCCAATGGTTCAATGACTGTCAAAGACGACGGAACTATAGATGTAGAGTGGGATTCATTCGTAACCTCCGGATGGTTTGAAGCCGATTACGGATATGAATACGAGCAGAGAACCAACGCTCTGGAAATGGGGCCAATAAGCATTGATTTTGATGCTGAACAGGATTTATCTCTTTGTAGTGAAGGAGGAAGTGCAAGATTTGGTGTAATCGGCATACTAACTTCACCTAAATCAGATGTCGGACTATATTCTCCTGTTAGTGAGTTCAATATTATTGAAAACTGGGAAAACTGGCGCCCGACCGGCGATAAAATGAAAACTGTCGTTATTGACGGTGCAGAATATGATATATTCAGATCAGATCTTGCGGGCAGTACTTACTATACATCGGCAAAAGGTTTTTATCAGTATTTCAGTGTTCGTAAAGAACCGAGAAAATCAGGTACGATCAACGTATCAGAGCATTTTAAAGCATGGGAATCTTTAGGCTGGGTTGTGGGTGACCTGGCATCTGTCAATTTCATGGTTGCAGGCTGGGAAAGCGTATGCACAACTAAGATCAACAGCTTAAAGATCAACGCTCCAAAGCCTGTTACTACAGCAACAACCACAACTGAAACAACTACTTCAACAACAACCTCAGCAACTACATCTGCATCGGCCACACAGGAGAATACAACAACTACTGTACCGACAACTACAACAGATATTGTTACTGATGATGATAAAAAATACGTTCAGGTAGTTAATAACAGCGATGGTGGCAGAGGTGAGATCATACCTCCGTACATTTACTATTCAAGTACTACCAACGGATCTATGTATGCTGCCGAGAACGGATGCTTTTCAGCGAGTACGGATGCAAGTGAAATCTCCAGATTTTATGCAGGAATAGAACATCCTGACGGTCTGAATCAATACCACATTATCGGACCGGACAATACTGTGACCGCTGATTATAAATTTGAGAACACATATAAGGACAGCTATCAGCTATCCTATAATCTCCCTGGTAAAAACGATTATAAGTATACAGATATAATCATTATCGAAAACAGCAATGATCATCCGCTGCAATATAATTTCAAGGACATCCGTTCATCTCACCGTATTCCTGATATACTTGAGCCGACGCTCTGCAAAACTTATACAGTTAACGGTCATGAGTACGATCTTTACAAAGATGAATACGATGTAGACGGCCATTGGATCAGTAACACATATGAAACATATATCGTAGTAAGAAAAGATCAGGAGGAAGGCCCGATACTCGAAGGTTCGATTGATTTCAAGGAGCACATGAAGCAGATAGATGAAGATCTCATTGGCAATTTTGAAGCCGATTCAGTTTTCTGCGTTCTGGAAACCGATTATACCTATGGCACACTTAAGGCACTGAAAAATGATATCGTTTTTGAAACAGATGATTATCCATATGAGATCATGGGTGACTTTAATTTTGACAGAGTAATAGATTCTCTTGATCTCGTAAGGGCTAAAGCATGGCTCATAGAATGGGCTGACGATTATACTCCTTCATTATATATGGATCTGAACAAAGATAATGAATTTGATATAGCAGATGTAGTTATGCTAAAATCATTTTTACTCGGAAAGATAAAGTCATTCGACAAGGCTTCCCAAAAGTAAAACTCAGATTATAAATGCAAAAAATTAAAGGGACAGTTAAAAACTATCCCTTTAGGCAACACCGCACAAAGCACACCTGACGGCTTTGCACTGAATCTGCTTGCATATTTTCCGTCATCTTGCACAGAAATTCCTTGACATACGTAAGTATGCCTGCGAAATTTCTATACAATCTGACGAAAAATCTGTCGGCGCATCTTCAGCACAATCTTTGTGCGGTGCTGCCTTTATTTTTATTACATAGTCTCTCCTCACATCGCATAAAACCATGGATGTTATGTTACAATAGATCATAGACACTAAAAATAGAAAAACAACTCTCAATATGATATAATGTTAAGTGCTAACAAAAACAAAAATATCATGAAAAGAGAGTTGTTCCATGAATAGTATAG
>Ga0129307_1002231_pt1 | contig 16188 bp, 15 predicted proteins | sample P1105metagenome_FD_94437 | JGI IMG/M metagenome (GOLD analysis project Ga0129307, IMG submission 94437) | Capybara group fecal microbial communities from Wisconsin, USA - P1105 metagenome | ecosystem: Host-associated > Mammals > Digestive system > Large intestine > Fecal | place: USA: Wisconsin... | reverse complement strand
TGAACATCATCCTGCTGCGCAACGCCTTCGAGGGCGTGCCCAGCGAGATCGAGGAAGCTGCCATCGTGGACGGCGCGAGCGAGTTCCAGGTGCTCAGCAAGGTCTATCTCCCGATGAGCAAGTCCACCATCGCGACGGTCGCGCTGTTCTTCGGCATCAGCCGCTGGAACGGCTACTTCTGGGCGCGCCAGATGATCTCCAACTCCAACGAGCATCCCCTGCAGGTCTTCATCCGTCTGCGCCTCGAGGAATTCACCGACGCCGAGGCCATGGCGGGCTGGAACATGCCCTACGCGTCCGACTCCGTCATCTACGCGCTGATCGTGTGCTCCATCGTACCGATCCTCATCATCTACCCCTTCATCCAGAAGTACTTCGCCAAAGGCACCAACGTCGGCGGCGTGAAGGAATAATCAAAAACTGATAAAAATTACAGGAGGCTACCATGAAAAAGAGCAGAACTCTCATCGCGCTGCTGTTGACCCTTTCGATGTTCGCCGCGCTGCTTGCCGGCTGCGGTCCCAAGATCGACGTTGACAGCTTCTCCCAGCCCGCCGCCACCCAGACCCCCGCAAGCACCGACTCCGCCGCTCCCGCTGAGGCGGCTCCCGCCGAGCTGAGCTACGCCAGCGGCACCACGCTGCGCATGGCGACCGGCTACAACTCCACCAAGACCGGCCTGAGCTTCGACGCCGAGGTCGCGGGCGAGGGCGTCACCCTCGCGGACGGCAACGTCTACCGCGCGGGCGACCTGAAGCCGACCTGGGTCGAGGTGCAGAACGTCCTCGGCATCAAGATCGAGGACAAGTACCAGGGCAACAGCGCCGCCAAGGAGTTCGACTACTGGAAAGAGCGCATGGGCGACGTGGACATGGTCTCCGGCACCGCCAGCAAGCTCACCGAGTACGGCGAGCAGGGCGTGGTCGTGAACATCGCGGAGTACCTCGACCAGATGCCGAACTTCAAGGCGTACCTCGAGGCGAACCCCATCGTCCGCCTCTCCATCACCGGCAACACCGACACCGGCGCGATCTACTTCTCCCCGTACTTTGACGGCGTGAACGACATCGAGCGTATGCCGCTCATGCGCGTCGACATGGTGCAGAAGCTCCTCGACGGCGAGGGCGAGTTCACCGCCGCCGCCAGCAACAAGACCGCCGCGCCGGTCTACCAGCGCTATATGCCCAACTCCGGCAAGATCGAGATCGAGACCGTCAAGCTGGACGGCAGCGGCACCGAGATCGTGACCAAGAACTACGACGCCTCCGGCAACATCATCGACCACATGAACGCCGAGAGCCCCATGGACGGCGTGGCGGCGGTCAATATGCTCCGCACTTACATCGACGAGTGCTACGGCGGCTACTACGGCACCGAGCGCTCCAACCTCTTCGTCGGCCAGAACGCCGCGTGGGACGCTGACGAGCTCGTCGCGCTGCTGCGCTGCGTGGTCGCCAACCCCCAGACCCTCAACGGCACGGACAGCATCCAGGGCCTGTTCTCCCGTGAGGACGACAACAACCAGCGCCGCGTTGATATGTTCCGCTTCGCCGGCCACCTCTTCGGCGTGCGCGGCATGGAGTCCCGTCAGGACTACCTGTACTTCGGCACAGACGGCAAGCTCTATGACGCCCGTCAGGACGAAGAGGCCTACGAGGCTCTGGAGCGTATGAACAACATCGCCAAGGAAGGCCTGATCTCCGTCAACTTCATGAACACCGCCGACGGCAAGACCAAGCAGTACCTCGAGAACGACTCCGGCTTCATGCACTATGACTACAACCAGACCCAGACCCTGTACAACGATCCCAGCCAGAACGTCATGGGCGAGGGCGAGAAGTACATGGCGGTCATGGTTCCCGTCGCCCGCTGGCAGGACGGCACCCCCGGCGGCAACTATATGCGCTTCACCGAGTCCTGGCGCAGCGTCAAGACCGACGGCTGGGGCATCTCCTCCGCCGGCGTCAAGGGCAATGACGACAAGCTCAACGCCGCGCTCAAGCTCATCGACTACGCGTACTCCCCCGAGGGCATGATCCTCATGAGCTACGGTCCCGACGCCTTCATCAAGATGGAGGGCGGCAAGTATGTGACCTTCAACTTCAACGGCCAGGAAATGCCCGAGATCGCCGACGCCACCCGCGCGGAGCTCTGGGAGAAGGCCAGCGGCAACTACACCAACTACGCGCGTCAGTACCTCGGCTCCACGCTGAGCTTCGTGAAGAACCAGGCGTTTGAGTACCAGTGCACCTGCGACGTCGGCCGCGAGGGCGCGGGCTACATCTCCAACGCCATCGGTCTCGGCACCATCAAGCACCCCGAACTCGCCGTGTCCAGCAACCCGTGGTATATGTCCGTTCCCACCGTCCTCCCGAACACCAAGGCTGAGAACGATATGCTCAACGAGTACACCCAGCTCACCTCCAACGGCCGCTTCTCCAGCGCCAAGGACGGCGAGAACCTGTTCGTCAACCAGATCGCCAACGGCTACGCTGAGGAAGGCATGGGCAGCGCCGCTGCCTCCGCCGCCAAGGTCGCGGACGAGTGGGGCGGCAAGCAGTACCTCGCCCTCAAGCAGGATGCGTGGGATCGCGTCCTCGCCTACTACAATTCGCTGTAAAATCACTTCAGAACCGCTTCGCTGGGTTCTGAACTGAGGGGAGAAACACTGCGCTTCCCGCACGCCTGACGGCGCACGGGCGCTCCGTGAGAAGAGTTTTTCCCGACGCGCATGTCGTCGGGAAAAACGATCCGGATTCATTCGCGCCTGCGGGCGCGAAATCAGAGGGGCTATGCCCCTCTGAGCTCCCCACTTTTTCCTTTCTCAATCTCGAAGGCAAGCCCTTCGGCAGGGAGGTCAGAATGTACAAGAAACAAATGAAGCTGCAAAAGCTCCTTTGCCTGCTGGCAATCATATCGAGCGTGCTCGTGTTCCTGTATGCGCTCGGCATTATGACGGATCTGTACGATACGCTGTATTCGACGATGCGCAACCCCTCGGATCTGACCAAGACCGACGTGCCCGGCTCCATCGTCTACTACAATATGCAGGCGTTCAACGGCGTCTTCCTCAAGTACAGCATCGTGCTGATCCTGCTTGCGTGCCTGCTGTACATCACGAACACGCACATCCGCAGAAGGTATTACATCGGCAACTACATCCCCATCGGCGTCTTTGCCGCGGCGAACATCTACGTCGCCGTCTGGGCGCACGGCTACATCGAGGCGTACAAGCTCCGCTTCCTGCAGGTGGACTTCGCCGCGCTCAAGGCGCACGCCGAAATGTGGAAGACCGCGTACACCGAATCGACCTTCTGGTTTGACGTCCACTATCTCGTCTTCGCCGTTTCCGTCCTCGTATCGCTGGGGCTGGCGGCGTGCGCGCTGTGGAAGATCAAGCTGATGAAGGAAGAAGCAAAGCTCATTGAGCTTGGAAAGGAGGCGGCGGCATGAACGAAGAAACTACCATCCGGCTCGATCGGATGCGCTATACGAAGAACACCTTCTCCTCCGGCTTCGCGCTGCTGGCGATCCTGTTCAACGTGATGTTTTTCATCAGCATCTATGAAAGCGACGTCGGCTCGTGGTACTACAACATCCTCGTCGGCGCGTCGATCCTCTACAACCTGATCTTCATGCTCGCGGCGTTCCTCTCCTCCGAGGGCGTCAAGAACTACAAGATCGGCTACTCCTACCTGATGATCGTACTCGGCGCGATCCAGCTTGCGCGCATCTTCATCTACCCGATGAAGGCCCACGGCGCGGTCGTCACCATTCAGGAGCAGGCGGTCGCCGTCATGACCGACGGTCAGTTCGTCCGCCTCTGCCTGTACCTCGCGCTCTCCGCCGCGTGCCTGTTCATCGGCGCCGTGGCGGGCATTATCCGCAGCCGCGCGCTCTCCGCGCATCTGGCGACGCTCGACGTCAAGCCGTCATAAGGGAGGGGAGAACGAAATGGCACAGCTCAACATTCAGCACATCGACAAAATCTACGACAACAACGTGCAGGCGGTGTTCGACTTCAACCTCGACGTCAGCGACGGCGAGCTGATCGTGCTCGTCGGCCCCTCCGGCTGCGGCAAGTCCACGACGCTGCGTATGATCGCGGGTCTGGAGGACATCTCCGCCGGACGGCTGCTGCTCGACGGCAAGGACATCACCCAGGCGCCCGCGAAGGACCGCGATATGGCGATGGTGTTCCAGAACTACGCGCTCTACGGCCACATGACCATCTACGAGAACATGGCGTTCTCGCTGACGCTGCGCAAGGAGAACCCTAACGTCATCCACAAGAAGGTGCTGGCGGCGGCGGAGATCCTCGGCCTGACCAGCCAGCTCAACAAAAAGCCGAACCAGCTCTCCGGCGGACAGCGCCAGCGCGTGGCGATGGGACGCTCCATCGTGCGCAACCCGAAGGTGTTCCTCTTCGACGAGCCGCTGTCCAACCTCGACGCGAAGCTGCGCGGCGCGACCCGCCGCGAGATCCTGCTCCTGCACAAGCGTCTGAAGGCGACCATGCTCTACGTTACCCATGACCAGACCGAGGCGCTGACGCTTGCCGACCGCATCGTCTGTATGTCGATGGGCCACGTCCAGCAGGTCGGCACGCCGCTCGAGCTCTACGACGCGCCGGCGAACAAGTTCGTGGCGAGCTTCATCGGACTGCCGCCGATGAACTTCTTCGACGCCACCGTGCGCGAGGGCTATCTCGAGGGCAAGGGCTTCACCGTGCCGCTTTCCGAGGCGGAGCGCGGCATCCTCGCTCCCTATGCGGGCAAGGAAATCGACCTCGGCGTCCGTCCCGAAAACGTGCTCGCGGAGGGCGACATCCCGATGAAGGTCTTCTCCAACGAGAACCTCGGCATGAACACGCTCGTCCACGGCCACATCGGCGGCGTGGAGACCCCGAGCAACAAGATCTCCGCGAAGTTCCGCGGCTGGTGCGACTACAGGGACGGCGACACTGCGTCGATCTCCTTCGGACGCAAGCACTTCTTTGACAAACAGACCGGCGAAGCCATCGGAAGGGAGGCGAAAGCATGAGCGCGAAGGAAACAAAGAAGACCCCGAGCCATATGCCGGAGTTCCTGCGCAAGCTCATCGTCGCGCTCAAGCGCAAGCCCGACGTCATCGGGCTGCTGGTGCTCTCGGCGGCGTTCGTGTACTACTCGCTGAACCTGACCCACATCTCCGACACCACGGCGAAGATCCAGGGCGCGGGCATGGGCCTGTGCGGCTTCGCGACGATGCTGTTCTCCCTGCTTTCGCTGGTGTGCTATCTCAACGCCTTCCCGCGCCGCAAGAAGCCGGTCATCCCGATGATCGTGCTGATGGCGGTGATGCTGGGCATCATCCTGTACTGCGACTATCACTACATGACGCTCATCGCGGTGGCGCTGACCCGCCCCGACAACCCCATCATTCTCGATAAGAGCACCATCTACATCGCGCAGGCATACAACGTCCTGAGCAGTCACATGGCGTTCGTGATCGCCGGCGCGGTCATCACAGCGCTGCTGCCGGTCTACACCAAGCTGCTGCGCAAGATCAACACCTCCATCGTCGTGGAGGACAACGGCAAGCTTGGCGAGATCGACATCTCCGGCGAGGACTGAGACGGTTCGTATCAGAACCGCTTCGCCGGGCCCTGATACGAAAACATGAAAGGTGAAGCTATGGCGTTTGGAAAGAAGAATCGCGTCGCGCCCGAGGAGAGCCGGACGACGTCGGACTACTACAAGCTGCATACCGACGCGGTCCGCGATCTGGCGGAGGCGGACGAGAGCAACTCGCCGGAGGTGCCGGAATCCGAGCTGCTGCGCTACCGCTCCGGCTCGAGGATCCATCTGACGGACTGGGCAAAGGCGATCCTCGTCAAGATGTGGTTCGCCGGCTCCGTGTGCTTCTTCATCTTCTGGGGGCTGAGCGCCTACGTCACCGCGCGGCTCGACCTGCTGCTCGTCTTCGGCATCGCGCTGGGCGTCGTGACCGACGTGCTGACCAACAACATCCTGCGCGCCCTCGCCAAGACCGAGCACGGCAACGACCGCTGGATGATGTTCCCCCGGAAACGCTACGCGACCTTCTTTTTGAACATCCTGTACGCCTTCGTCCTGCTCGGACTGACCGAGACGGTCTACGGCGCGCTCAACCTGCTGGTGCTCGCCATCGACGGGGCGGGCGCAAGACCGCTGGGCGTGGGGCCGATCCTCTTCGGCGTCATCTACACGGGAGCAGACCTGCTGCTCATCACGCTCAAGCGCCTCGCCGCCCAGATGCTGCGCGACGCGAAGCAGAGCGCAAAAAAATGAAGGAGACGAACCGATGATCCGTTTGCTGTATTCCGGCGCGACCTCCGCGTGCTTTGAGCTCGTCAACGATACGCCGTACTTCGCCCAAAAGCCGTTCGCCGTCTGCCTGAACGACGAAGCGCGCGGCGAGAGCGACGCCAACGTGTTCTCGCTCTTTGACCTGACGCCCGACACCGACTACATCCTGCGCGCGGGGGACGAAACGCTCCCGTTCCGCACGGGGACGGAGTCCTGCGCCATCGACGTGCGCGCCTTCGGCGCGGCGGGCGACGGCGTGACGGACGACACCGACGCCATCCAGACGGCGATCAACTGCCTGCCCGCGCACGGGCGGCTGCACTTCCCGTCGGGGCGCTATCTCTCCCGCCCGCTGATGCTCAAGAGCCGCATCACGCTGGAGCTGTCCGAGGGCGCTGTGCTGCTGGGCAGCACGGAGCGTGAGCGCTATCCCGTCATCCCCGGCACCGCCGCGGACATGGACGGCGGCGCGGACGTGCACTTCGGCGGCTTCGAGGGCAACGCCATGCCGATGTACCAGTCCCTGCTCACCGCGCAGTACGCGGAGGACATTGCCATCGTCGGCAGGGGCACGGTGGACGGCAACGCCCAGAACGGCGACTGGTGGACGAAGTTCAAGGAGTTTCCGACGGCGCGGCCGCGGCTGCTGTTCTGCAACCGCTGCAAAAATGTCGTCGTCCACGGCGTCCACGTCTGCAACTCGCCCTCGTGGCAGCTGCACCCGTACTACTCCGAGCGGATCGCGTTCTACGACCTGCAGATCTCCGCGCCGAAGATCAGCCCGAACACCGACGCCATCGACCCTGAATCCTGCGACGGCGTGGACATCATCGGCTGCCGCTTCACGGTGGGCGACGACTGCATCGCCATCAAGTCCGGCAAGATCGAGCTGGGCTCGACGCTCAACCGTCCCGCCGCGCGCCACACCATCCGCAACTGCCTGATGGAGTTCGGACACGGCGCGGTGGTGCTGGGCAGCGAGATCGGCGCGGGCGTGCGCGATCTGAGCGTGTCCCAGTGCTGCTTCCGCGGCACCGACAGGGGACTGCGCATCAAGTCCCGCCGCGGGCGCGGCAAGAACTGCGTCATCGACAACGTGTCCTTTGAGAACATCCGCATGGACGGCGTGCTGACGCCCATCGCCATCAACCTCTGGTACAACTGCTGCGATCCCGACCGCGAGAGCGAGTACGTCTGGTCGCGCGAGAAGCTGCCGGTGGACGAGCGCACGCCGCACATGGGACGCTTCCGTTTCAAAAACATGGACTGCACGGGCGCGGAGGTCGCCGCCTGCTACATCGACGGCCTGCCCGAGGCGCCCATCGAGGAGGTCACGCTGGAGGATATCCGCGTCTCCTTCGCACCGGACGCGAAGCCCGGCGTGCCCATCATGGAAAACTTTGCGAAAAAACGCTGCAAGCTCGGCCTCTACCTCGACAACGTGCGCCGCGTCCGCGTGGACAACGTGCGGCTCGACGGCGTGGAGGGCGAGAGGCTGATCACGAACCACTGCGAAAGCGTGGAAACAACGAATTTCGAGGATTGAACCATGTACGAACAAATCGACGCCTACGTCCTGCGCCTCATCGAGGAATCGACGCCCGAACGCACCGTATGGAACATTGAGAAGATCCGTCAGGGCAAGAGCGCCGATTGGAACTATATCGACGGCTGTATGCTCACGGCGCTGCTGGCCATGTCCGAGATCACGGGCGACAAGCGCTATTTCGACTTTGCCGAGCGTTTCGTGGACAGCTTCGTCGCCGAGGACGGCACGATCCGCACCTACCGCAGGGAGAAGTACAACCTCGACGACGTGAACGAGGGGCGGGTGCTGTTCCCGCTCTACGAAGCGACCAAAAAAGAAAAATACAAAAAGGCCGCCGCACTGCTGCGCGAGCAGCTCGCCGAGCAGCCCCGCACCGCGGAGGGCAGCTTCTGGCACAAGGCGATCTATCCCGATCAGGTCTGGCTGGACGGCATTTACATGGCGCAGCCGTTCTACGCGCTGTACGAAAAGACCTTCGGCGCGGGCGACTTCCGGGACACCCTCCGCCAGCTCGACACCGCGCGGGAGAAGATGTACGTCGCAGACAGGCAGCTCTACTGCCACGGCTACGACGCCAGCCGCCGCGCCTTCTGGGCGGACGCTGCGACGGGGCGCTCGAAGAGCTTCTGGCTGCGCAGCATCGGCTGGTTCGCCGTGGCGCTCGCCGACCTCGCCGAGATCGTCCCCGCGGACGCGGGGAACGGGCGCATCCGCGCGCTCCTCGCCGAGCTGATGGAGGGAGTCAGCCGCTGGATGGACGAAGAGAGCGGTATGTACTGGCAGGTCGTCGATCAGGGCGGCCGCGAGGGCAACTACCTCGAGACCAGCGGCAGCAGCATGATCGCCTACGCCATGCTCAAGGGCGCGCGGCTGGGCGCTTTGCCGAAAGAATATGCCGCGAAAGGCGAGAAGACCTTCCGCGGCATCGTGGAGCGTTATTTATCGTTCAACGGAAACGAGCTGAACCTCGGCGGCATCTGCCTCGTGGCGGGCCTCGGCCCGGAGGACAACCGCCGGCGCGACGGCTCCTACGAATACTACATCTCCGAGCCGGTGGTCGAGAACGACGCCAAGGGCGTCGCCCCCTTCCTGCTGTGCTATACCGAGGTCAAGCGGCTTACAACATGATCTTCATGCTGTCCGAGTCCTTCGGCGCCTCCGACGCGCCGAGCGTGACGGCATAGGCGCTGGGCGCGACGCCGTACTTCTTCTTGAACATACGCGAGAAGTACAGCGGCTCGCGGTAACCGCACATATGCGCGATCTCCGTGACGTTCGGCCCGCCCTGCTCGCTGTGGGAGAGGTACTGCGCGGCGACCTGGAGCCGCATATCGCTGAGGAACTGGTGCGGCGTGACGCCGATCTCCTTCTTGAAGAGCTTGCGAACGTAGTCGTAGCTGAAGGGCAGCTCCCGCAGGTAGGCGTCCAGCTCGAAGTCGCCGTCGGGATAGGTGTTGATGATCTTGTTCGAGATATCCTCGACGACCTTGCTGTAGGTCTGCGTCTCGCGCAGCTCCATCAGGTAGCTGGCGATCAGGTTGCCGTAGGCGTTGAGCACGGCGGACTGCCTGCCGCCGGTACTGAAATGGTAGAACGCGCCGGCGAAGGCGTTGAGCAGGAACTCGTTGCCGTCGTTGCGGACCAGCGTGGGCTGCTGGAAGGGCACCGCGAGATCGACCACATTGAGGTGGATGTTCGTGAAGCCCTCGGCGCTGTGGTTGATGTGCGGCACAAGAGGCGGGATGACGAGGATGTCGCCGGTCTGATAGGTCAGGGACAGTTCGTCAAAATCCATATGGCCGCTCCCGCTTGTGCAGTATATCAGCTCCCAGTTGGGATGCGAATGGCGCGCCACCGAATAGGTGAGCAGATGCTTGCCTGCATATTTGATTTGATTCATCGCTTGCCTCCTGTCCCGGGATTTGAAAACCCATTTCCTTAACTTCACATTCTAGCAAATTAAATCCGTATTGTCTATACGATTCATCCGTATCATACATATTTTCGGCGGTTTGATAGCCGCGTCTGCGGCATTTTTGTGCAACCGCACTATTCGATCAAGGGGGATACGCAAATGGCCTACTTAACGCTGAAAAACATCAACAAGATCTATCCGAACGGATACCACGCCGTTCACGATTTTAACTTGGAGATGGAGAAGGGCGAGTTCATCGTCTTCGTCGGTCCGTCGGGCTGCGGCAAGTCCACGACGCTGCGCATGATCGCGGGGCTGGAGGACATCAGCAACGGCGAGTTTCTCATCGACGGAAAACGCGCCAACGAACAGGGGCCGCGGGAGCGCGGCGTCGCAATGGTGTTCCAGAGCTACGCGCTCTATCCCCAGATGACGGTCTATGACAACATCGCCTTCGGCCTTGAGCTGCAGGGCGCGGACGAGGACTACATCGACGAGAAGGTGCGCAACACCGCGCGCATCCTCGGCCTGACCGACTACCTCGACCGTCTGCCGCGCGCGCTCTCCGGCGGCCAGCGCCAGCGCGTCGCCATCGGCCGCGCGCTGATCCGCAAGGTCGGCGTGTTTCTGATGGACGAGCCGCTGAGTAACCTCGACGCCAAGCAGCGCGTCACCATGCGCTCCGAGATCACGCAGATCCACCGCGAGACCGGCGCGACCACCATCTACGTCACCCACGACCAGACCGAGGCGATGACCATGGCGGATCGCATCGTCGTGATGAAGGAGGGCTACGTTCAGCAGGTCGGCACTCCGCGCGAGCTGTACTTCGATCCCGTCAATATGTTCGTCGCGGGCTTCATCGGCGAGCCGCCGATGAACTTCGTCCGCGCCGGAGTCACGGGCGGGAGGATCACCGTCGGCGGCGTCGCGCTCGACCTCGCGCACAAGCTGGGCGACAAGCTGGCGAAGTACGAGGGCAGGGAGATCGTCTTCGGCTTCCGTCCCGAGTCCATCGTGCTCGGCGAGCAGCCGGACGCCTACGTCCTGCCCGCGGACGTCGAGCTGACCGAGATGCTGGGCGACAACACCAACGTCTACATCAAGATGGGCGAGCAGCAGGCGATCCTCAAGGTCGATCCGCACGACACACCTGACACCGACAGCAGCATCACCTTCTCCATCCCCTACGGCAGCGTCTACCTCTTCGACGGGGAGACCGAGAACGTGATTCGATAATAAAGAGGAGGCAGCTATCACTATGGACATCCGTTATTCCGCAAGCCCCAACGACGTCAAGCGCTATACCACCGAGGAGCTGCGCAGGGAGTTCCTCATCGAGAACCTCTACCGTCCCGACGAGGTCGTCGCCGTCTACAGCCACGTTGACCGCATGGTCACGCTGGGCTGTATGCCTGTCAGCGAGAGCGTGTCCATCGACAAGGGCATCGACGTGTGGAAGAACTTCGGCACGCACTTCTTTCTCGAGCGCCGCGAGATCGGCATTTTCAACATCGGCGGCGCGGGCACGATCACCGTGGACGGCACGGTGTACGCGCTCGGCTACAAGGACTGCCTGTACATCACCATGGGCGCGAAGGACGTGAAGTTCGCCAGCGACGACGCGTCGAAGCCCGCGAAGTTCTACATGGTCTCCGCCCCGGCGCACCGCAGCTACGAGACGAAGCTCCTCAAGATCGCCGACGCGAACAAGAAGCCGCTCGGCGAGACCGCGACGAGCAACAAACGCGTCATCAACCAGTTCATCCACCCCGACGTCCTGCAGACCTGCCAGCTCTCGATGGGCATGACCGTGCTGGAGAGCGGCAGCGTGTGGAACACCATGCCCGCGCACACGCACGAGCGCCGCATGGAGGTCTATATGTACTTCGAGGTGCCGGAGGATCAGGCGATCATCCATCTGATGGGCCAGCCCCACGAGACGCGCCACCTCGTTATGACGAACGAGCAGGCGGTCATCTCCCCGTCGTGGTCGATCCACGCCGCCGCCGGTACGGCGAGCTACACCTTCATCTGGGCGATGGGCGGCGAGAACCAGGAGTTCGACGACATGGACACCATTCCGACGAATGAGTTGAGGTAAGAACAATGGACATTATGAAGAGCTTTTCCCTTGAGGGCAGGGTCGCCCTCGTCACCGGCGCCGCCTACGGCATCGGCTTCGCCATCGCGGAGGCGCTGGCGGGCGCGGGCGCGAAGATCGTGTTCAACTGCCGCAATCAGGCGAATCTGGACAAGGCGCTCGCCGACTATCGGGCGAAGGGCATCGAGGCGTACGGCTACATCGCCGACGTGACGAAGGAGGACGAGGTCACGGCGCTGGTCGAGAAGATCAAGACCGACCTCGGCGGCGTGGACATCCTCGTGAACAACGCGGGCATCATCAAGCGCGTCCCCATGACCGAGATGAGCGCCGAGGACTTCCGTCAGGTCGTGGACATCGACCTCGTCGGTCCGTTCCTGTGCGCCAAGGCGGTCATCCCCGGCATGATCGAGAAGGGCCACGGCAAGATCATCAACATCTGCTCGATGATGAGCGAGCTGGGCCGCGAGACGGTCAGCGCCTACGCCGCGGCGAAGGGCGGGCTCAAGATGCTCACCCGCAACATCTGCTCGGAGTACGGCGAGGCAAACATCCAGTGCAACGGCATCGGCCCCGGCTACATTGCAACGCCGCAGACCGCCCCGCTGCGCGAGCGCCAGGCGGACGGCAGCCGCCATCCCTTCGACCAGTTCATCGTCGCCAAGACGCCGGCGGCGCGCTGGGGCACGCCCGAGGATCTGATGGGTCCCGCGGTCTTTCTCGCCTCCGACGCGTCCGACTTCGTCAACGGCCACATCCTGTATGTGGACGGCGGCATCCTCGCCTACATCGGCAAACAGCCGTAACGGAACATGAATACTTTCTCCTTCCTCATTAGCGACGCGCCGGTCATTGGTTACCTTCACGACGACCATGACCGGCTCGTCGCGCATAAAAAACGCCCCGCGATCATCATCTGCGCGGGCGGCTGCTACCGCTGGCTGTCCCCACGGGAAACGGAGCCGGTGGCGCTGCAATTCGCGGCGCTGGGCTATCAGGTCTTTTTGCTGCATTACTCGACCGGGGAGCGAGCAGGCGCACTGCGCCCGCTGCACGAGCTGGCGGAAACGGTGCGCACCGTGCGCGAGCGGGCGGAAGAGTGGCGCATCGAGCCGGAGCACATCGCCGTGCTGGGCTTCTCGGCGGGCGGACACCTCGCCGCCAGCCTCGGTACGCTCTGGCACGAGCTGTCGCTCGGCGAGGCGTGCAAACCGGACGCGCTGGTGCTGTGCTATCCCGTCATCACGATGGGGAAGTACGCCCACCGGGAATCGGCGGGGAACGTCACCGGCGGCGAAGCGCGGCTCAGGGAGCTGCTGTCGCTGGAGAACCATGTGACGGCGCATATGCCGCCGACCTTCCTCTGGCATTGCGTGGGTGACGAGAGCGTGCCCGTGGAGAATGCGCTGCTGCTGGCGACGGCGATGCAGCGCGCGCACGTCCCCTATGAGTGCCACCTGTTTTCCGGCGGCGCGCACGGCGTTTCCCTGTGCAACCGCGAGGTCGAGACGCCCTATCCCGCCATCGCGGAATGGCTGCCGCTGTGCAAGACGTGGCTCAACGCGCGCTTCAGCTTTGAAGCGTGAAAAACTGGACTTTTTTTGACATGAAACAAGTCCGTTTTGTGTCAATACTTTTTGCGTTTTTCGTCTTACAATAATCTCAAATCAAGCGAATAAAACCGCAGGAGGAATGTTGCCATGAACGAAGTGCTGCAAACCATATCGAAGATCGGCATCGTGCCGGTCATCGCCATCGAAGACGCCGACAAGGCGGTGCCTCTGGCGAAGGCTCTGGTCGCGGGCGGCCTGCCCGCCGCGGAGGTCACCTTCCGCACCGACGCCGCCGAGGAGGCGATGAAGCGCATCAGCGCCGAGGTGCCCGAGATGCTCGTCGGCGCGGGCACGGTCACGAACCACGACCAGCTCGACCGCGCGCTCGCCGCGGGCGCGAAGTTCATCGTCTGCCCCGGCTTCAACCCCGACACCGTCAGGTACGGCATCTCCAAGGGCGCGCTGATGCTCCCCGGCACCGCCACCGGCGGCGAGATGGAGCAGTGCATGGCGATGGGGCTGGAGGTCGTCAAGTTCTTCCCCGCGGAGGACAACGGCGGCATCAAGAAGCTCAAATCCCTCGCCGGCCCGTACCGCAAGCTCAAGTGGATGCCCACCGGCGGCGTGAACACCAAGAACATGATGGACTACCTCTCCTTCGACCAGATCGTCGCCTGCGGCGGCACATGGATGGTCAAGAAGGACATGATCGAGGGCGAGCAGTGGGACGAGATCACCGCCATCTGCAAGGAAGCTGTCAAGACCATGCTCGGCATTGAGCTGGGCCACGTCGGCGTCAACTGCGGCGACGCGCAGGAGGCGGAGAGCCTTGCCAAGCTGGTGTCCGCCATGCTCGGCTTTGCCCCGCGCCAGACCAGCAAGAGCTTCTTCGCGGGCGACGCCATCGAGTATATGTGCGGCGCGGGCGTCGGCACGAAGGGTCACATCGGCTTCAAGACCAACAGCGTCGAGCGCGCCATGTACCACCTTGGCCGTCAGGGCGTCGAGTTCGACGAGAGCACCGTCACCTACAACGCCAAGGGCGCGCCCAAGTTCGTGTACCTCAAGGGCGAGTTCGGCGGCTTCAGGATTCATCTGGTCAACAAATAAGGAAAACCTCTCAGGCGCTTCGCGCCAGCTCTCCTTTCAGGAGAGCCAAATCGGAAAGGAGATTACAAATCATGCCTAAAATCATCACCTTCGGCGAGATCATGATCCGCCTTCAGCCCTACAACTACGAGCGCTTCGTGCAGGCCGACCACCTTGAGTTCACCTTCGGCGGCGGCGAGGCGAACGTCGCCGTGTCCCTTGCCAACTACGGCATGGACGCCGCCTATGTCACCAAGCTGCCCGCTCACGCCATCGGCCAGTGCGCGGTGAACAGCCTGCGCCGCTACGGCGTGGACACCAGCCTGATCGTCCGCGGCGGCGACCGCGTGGGCATCTACTTCAACGAGAAGGGCGCGAGCCAGCGCGGCAGCGTCTGCATCTACGACCGCGCGCACAGCGCCATTCAGGAAGCCGGCACCGCCGACTTCGACTGGGACAAGATCTTCGACGGCGCGGACTGGTTCCACTTCACCGGCATCACCCCGGCGCTCGGCCCGAACGTGGTCGAGATCTGCAAGGAGGCCTGCAAGGCGGCGAAGGCGAAGGGCGTCAAGATCTCCTGCGACCTCAACTACCGCGGCAAGCTCTGGACCCGCGCCGAGGCGCGTGAGGCGATGACCGAGCTTTGCCAGTACGTCGACGTGTGCATCTCCAACGAGGAGGACGCCAAGGACGTGTTCGGCATCGAGGCCGAGGCGACCGACATCTACGCCGGCGAGATCAACCGCGAGGGCTACAAGAGCGTCGCCCGCCAGCTCGCCGACAAGTTCGGCTTTGAGAAGGTCGCCATCACGCTGCGCGAGTCCCACAGCGCGTCCGACAACGGCTGGAGCGCCATGCTCTACGACGTCGCGTCCAACGAATACTGCTTCTCCAAGAAGTACGAGCTGCGCATCATCGACCGCGTCGGCGGCGGCGACAGCTTTGGCGGCGGGCTGATCTACTCCCTGCTCTCCGGCAAGAGCACGCAGGAGGCGGTGGAGTTCGCGGTCGCGGCGTCCGCGCTCAAGCACTCCATCGAGGGCGACTACAACATGGTCAGCGTCGCCGAGGTTGAGAAGCTCGCCGGCGGCGACGGCTCGGGCCGTATCCAGCGCTGATGGAACACGCCAACCCTCTTCTGAGCGGGAAGGGCGGGCAGAAGTTCATCACCTTCGGAGAGATCATGCTTCGTCTGACCCCGCCCAATTACGAAAAGATCCGCGTCGCCACGGACTTTGAGGCGAGCTACGGCGGCAGCGAGGCGAACATCGCGCTGGCGCTGGCGAACCTCGGCGTGGACAGCACGTTCTTCACCGTCGTGCCGAACAACAGCCTCGGCAAGAGCGCCGTGCGGATGCTCCGCAGCAACGACGTGCACTGCACGCCCGTCATCCTCAGCACGCCGGAGGAGACGCCGACGCACCGCCTCGGCACCTACTACTTAGAGACCGGCTACGGCATCCGCCCCAGCAAGGTCACCTACGACCGCAAGCACAGCGCCATCACGGAGTACGACTTCGGAAACGTCGATCTCGACTGGCTGCTCGGCGGCTTTGACTGGCTGCACCTCAGCGGCATCACGCCGGCACTGTCGCCCAGCTGCGCGGACTTCATCCTCGACTGCCTCAAAAAGGCGAAGGAGCTGG
>Ga0129307_1002230_pt1 | contig 16207 bp, 16 predicted proteins | sample P1105metagenome_FD_94437 | JGI IMG/M metagenome (GOLD analysis project Ga0129307, IMG submission 94437) | Capybara group fecal microbial communities from Wisconsin, USA - P1105 metagenome | ecosystem: Host-associated > Mammals > Digestive system > Large intestine > Fecal | place: USA: Wisconsin... | reverse complement strand
AGATATTCTCGTTGTTGTTGGCCGGAAAATACACGAAAAGGTAGTTGGAATAAGGCTCGAATCCATGAATAGAAACCATGAAGTCTTTCTTCTTGACCTGGTTATCGCCGGATTCGAGGTTGGTCATGTACGCACTCAAGATGACTTCCTTGTTTTCGCCGACAAGGCGGCCCTTGATGCGTCCGTCATGTCCCAAAAACAGCGTGTCGCTGCTTTCCCAAGTGACGGGGACTCGAGTATATTTCTTGATGGTGTCGGGGAGATTCATGTCCTGGTAGAGGTCGTTGGCACTTGAATCGATCGTATAATTGCTGAAAGTCTCCCAAAATGGGGCGATTTCCTGCGCAAAGAGAGCTGAGGCGGAAAAGCCTGTCGCAAGAAAAATTGCCCTAAAAAAAAGTATTTTTTTCCAAACCTTTACATTTTTCATAAAAACTCCACTCATTTCAATTATAATATACTTTTTACCATGATGATAATCACAAATATCTGTTTTAAACTCTTGAAAAAAAATATCTCTATCATATATTCTAAGTTGTAATAAAATGAGTTGCTATATTTCGAATTAAAAGCGTATATTATGAACATGGAACGTTCTCGTTTGAAAATTTTAGTTGTTGATGACACCAAGACGAATATCGAGGTGTTGGAAGGCATTTTGTCGAATGAATATGATGTTTGTGTTGCGCTCAATGGAAAAAAAGCTCTAGAACTGACAGAAAAAATAAGGCCGGACCTGATTTTGCTCGATGTGATGATGCCTGAGATGGACGGCTACGAAACCTTGAGGATAATGCGTGAGAAAAATATCCTGCAAGGGATTCCAGTCATATTCTTGACCGCGAAGGCGGATAGCGTGAGCGAACAGACGGGGCTGGACCTTGGGGCTGTCGATTATATTACCAAGCCTTTTTCGCCTGAATTGGTCAAATTGCGTATCAAGAACCAGCTAGAGCTCAAGATTCAGCGTGACCATTTGAAATTTCAACGCGACCATTTCCATGAACTCGTCGATGAACGCACCGCAGACCTGCGTAGGACGTTAAAAGTCATGTTGACGAGTCTTGGTGCTTTGGCGGAATACCGCGACCCCGAAACGGGCGAGCATATCAGGCGCACGCAGATTATTGTCCAGCGTATTGCGGAGCAGCTCCGTAAGAATCCGAAGTATGCTCAAATGATTACGCCGGAATACGTCGAGGATCTTGCTACGGCGGCTCCGCTCCATGATATCGGAAAAGTCGGCATCCATGACAAAATTCTCCGCAAGCCGGGGAGTCTCACGCGTGAAGAGCGCGAAATCATGATGCAGCATCCGCAAATGGGCTACGATGTTTTGCTTGATGCGACCAAGGAACTGCACGACAACGAAATGGTCCGTATTGCGGCGGACATGGCGCTTGGTCACCATGAATACTGGAACGGCATGGGATACCCGAACCACAAGAAAGAAGATGAAATTCCCATAGGGGCACGCATCATGGCTGTAGCCGATGTGTATGACGCCCTTGTCTCCAAGCGACCGTACAAGGATCCGTATCCGCATAAAGTGGCCGTTCGGGAAATTATCCAAGGCCGAGGGACGCAGTTCGACCCGGATGTTGTTGATGCTTTCCTTGCCATTGCGGAGCAACTTCCTGAGATTTACGAACAGTTTAAAGATACCTCTTCCGGGGAACATTCGGCTTGACGCACAGTCCGCTAAACGAAAAACGACGTCACCTCAGTTGGCGTATTTCGCTTGTATATACCATACCGATGCTTGTGTTCACCATCGTGTTGGTAATCGTTTTTGCAAATTATTTAAAATCGACGTTGATTTCTGCGTCTTATAGTGCGTCCGAAGTTAAGCTTCAAGAAAAGGTTGTTGTCGATGTCGAACTGCTTTTTTCAAAAGTCGAAAAGCAGTTCAAGATGCTTTCTCAAACGCTCCAGTTGACAAAAGAACCGGACTTCAAAAAGGTTCTGAAAAAAAATATGATGTTCTCGCCTTACATTGTCGATATGTATTACGGCAATATGAACGGCAAGTTTGTTTCGGCGCGGGATTTCAAGCTTGATGAAGGCAAAAAGGAATTTAGGACGAAAACCTGGTATCTCGAAGCGTCGAGGCATAATGGGCTTGCTATTACGGGACCTTCGATTAATGAGAACGCCAAAAAGCGAGTCTTGACGTATTCCTATCCGTTGTGGGATGCGAACGGAAAATTCATGGGGGCTGTTGCCGAAGATATCGATTTGCAAAAAGTTCGGCAGGTGATGGGGGAGGTCGCAAAGAGTGAAGGCGGAATTACGATGCTTGTAAGTTCCGAGAACGATAGTTTATTTACGTATTTCCCTTACGAGACGAGTCTTCACAAAATCGTCATGGACTCGGTCGCCAATCTTTTGAATCTCGTACAAGGTGACATTTTGATGGATAGCCTTGTTCCTGGATCTGTCAATCGTTATGAAAAGACCGATTCTGATTTTCGTAAGCTTATTTACATGGTCACGCCGCTTTCTAATGCTCCGTTCTATCTTGTCCATGTTGTGCAAAAAAATAAAGTTGTCACCATGGTTCAGGATAACTTGCATGCCATTATTTTGGTGATTGCGTTTGTCGTCCTTGCTCTCATGGTTCTTACGACGTTGATATTCCATTTCCTTTTCAAGTTCTTTATCCAGAAGGATTTGAACGAAAGTGTCAGTTCCAGTACGATGTTCGAAACGCTTTTGGGGAGCGACAACTTTAGGATTATACTTACAAACGATACGTTCGATATCCTCCATGCGAGTGCATACTTTTCGGAATTCTTTAACAATGGTAATGAAATCCGTGGCGAAATCCTTTGGAGATTTTTCCATTCCGAACAGTTTAAGAAATTTGTCTATAAAGTCTCGAAAGGCGGTAAAATGCATGCGAGCGAGCGCCAAATTATCGTTCCTGTAAAAAGCTGCACGGGCGAAGACGCTTGGTGGAAAGTCATTTTCCAGTTCCTTGTCGAAGACGATGGTTCCATTCGCTACCTGTTCCTCATCTCCGATGAAACGAGCGGAATCCAGAAAGATACGATTCTCGATACGATTATGCTTTCGGCGGGTAATTCCATTCTTGTTATTTTTGACAAGAACCGTAAAGTCATGTACATGTCCAAGCAGTTGGCCGATTACCTTACCGTAGATTGGAAGGATGCGATTGGGCAGACTCTTGTGAATTTGACAAAATGCGGAATGCCCGAAGGCGTTGTGGAATCCTTGAAAAATACATTTGACGAACAAGGCGTTTGGAAAGATACGTTCATGTTGCAAATGCTGGATTCCCATACGGATACGTGGTTCCGTGTCGAAGCTTGTACTTTAAAAGTTCAGGAATCTGTTGTCGGTTACATGCTTTCGATGATTGATATTTCAGAAGTTGTCGCTTCGCGTGAAATTGCGGAACAGGCGACTCAGGCCAAGAGCGAATTCCTTGCCAACATGAGTCACGAAATCCGCACTCCGATGAATGCGATTATCGGCATGGCGCACTTGATTCAGGAAACACAACTTGATGAACGTCAACGCGGTTTTATTGAACGCATCAGCCATGCGGCTACCTCATTGTTAAGGATTATCAACAGCATTTTGGACTTCTCGAAAATTGAAGCCAAAAAACAGGAACTCGAAATTACGCAGCTGATTTTACAGCAGGTAATCAACGAAGTGACCACGCTTGCAGAAGTCCGAATCGCCCAAAGGCCAATCGAATTGATTGTCGATATGGATCCTGAGATTCCAGAAGTCTTGATGGGCGACCCGCTCCGCCTCTCGCAGATTTTTACGAACCTCATCAACAATGCGACCAAGTTTACCGAGAGCGGAAGTATTACGCTTCAAATAAAGCATGAACAATCTGTTGGAAATAACGTAAAACTTTCGTTCAGCGTTATAGATACCGGAATCGGTATGACGAGCGACCAGTTGCATCATCTCTTTAATGCGTTTACGCAAGCCGATGGTTCCATTACGCGTAAATACGGAGGTACGGGGCTTGGACTTGTCATTTCAAAATCGCTTGTAGAACTGATGGGTGGTGAACTTCAAGTAGAAAGTGAATATGGAAAAGGCTCCAGGTTTTATTTCACATTGACTCTGCCTATTGCAGCACAATCCGCTGTACCAAAGTGGAAATCCGTTTCGACCTTTAGAAACAAAAATGTACTGCTTGTTGATGATTGCGGAAAACTTCGTGATGTGTTGCGGCATTATTTGACGAAACTGCGTTGCGTCGTTGAAGAAGCCGGGTCTGTTGACGAAGCTTTGGATTTGATTCAAGCCCATGACGAGGCCGGCGAATCTCCGTATGACTTGTTTATCGTCGATTATCAAATGCCTATTCTCAATGGATTTGACTTTGTGCAGGGACTTTCTTTGAAGATGAAAAAAATACCGAAAGTTTTGATGCACCCGCTTCATTTTGACGAACGAAATTACCATTTGGCCGAAGAAATAGGTTACAATAGCTGCGTGGCAAAACCGCTGCAGATCAGTTCTTTGCTAAGTGCCATGCAGGAAGCTGTGGGTGAATCGCTCACGTACCAAAAGACTGTTAAAACGGAAAAGAACAAGGTGTTTTTCAAGGAAGCGAAGATTCTTTTAGTCGAAGACAACGAAATGAACCAAGAGTTGGCAGTATCACTATTGAACAGCGTTGGTCTTACGACAATGGTTGCAAACAACGGTAAGATTGCTCTTGATTTGCTCAAGAAAAATGCATTTGATTTAGTTCTGATGGATATTCAAATGCCTGTTATGAACGGTCTTGACGCGACTTTGGAAATTCGCAAACGCTCGGATGTGTATTTCAAGAAGTTGCCGATTATAGCCATGAGTGCAAGGGCGTTCCAGAAGGATAAGGATGATTGCTTGAATGTAGGCATGAACTCTTACATCGCAAAGCCGATTGATCCGAAATTGCTCTTTAATGAATTAGCTAAGTATTTGCCTGTCGCCGAGAAGACAACGATTGTACAGCAGTTGGATAAGCCTGAAGCGGAACCTGTTACTAGTGATGATAGTACGATTTCGTTGTTCCAAAAAGTTCGCCATTTCGATGCCGCTGCTGGATTGTATCATGCAAATGATAATCGAAATTTGTATTTCAAGATTTTGCAGGGATTTGTGCGTGATTACGATGGCAAAATTCCGAAGTTGAAGTCGTCATTTGAAAATTCCGAATTTGAAGAACTTGCCCGCAATATTCATACGATAAAAGGTCTTTGCGGTACAATTGGCTCGTATCATGTGCAGACGCTGGGGCAGATGCTTGAAAGTTCTTTGCTTAAGAAAGAGCGTAACTTTAGCGATTTCCTTGCTTTTGAAAAAGCCTTTGGTGAACTCATTGACGATTTAAAAATAGTCATGCAGAATATCGCTTCGGAACAGTCGAACGCATCCGTGATTATCAAGCACATCGACCCCGAAGCAGCGAACAAACTGGAAAAAGCCATTGCAGAACTCAAGCCTGCTATCGAATCCTGCTCTTCGACGCTTTGCAAGCGGATTCTAGATTCCTTGGAAAAGATCATGTTTACGCAGGAACAAGAAAAAATCTTGCAGAAACTGCATAATCAAATCGAAGATTACGACTTTGCCGAAGCGGATGTTAGCGTAAAGAGTCTTGAAAAAACGTTAGAGGGATGAGGCCGGCGCAGAGCGCCTTTGAGGTATGAGGTCGCTCGCAAGCTCGCTTTGTGCTGTGAGCAAGAGTCTTTCTTCGTGTCTCCTATAACACCATCGCAGCGACGAATGCAATGACGATAATGGTTACGACAATGATGCCGAACGGATTTGCGTTTTTCTTTTTGGCGTAGGGGCTGTTCGGGTTGTCGCCGAATTCGTTTTCTAGGATTTCGTCGTAGTCGGGCTGGTCGAGGTCGGAAAACTCCGCACCATCTTTCCAGCCGGTGTTCTTGTCGCTCCCGCAATGGGGACAGAAGGACGCGCCTTTTTTCAGTTCGGCGCCGCAATGAGGACAGATTCTCATAGTAGGCAGTGGTTAATGTTGGAGGTTAGGGCTGTTGGGAAAAGTTGAGCGCCTTTGAGGAGTGAGGATAGAGTTTAGAGGCTAGAGAAATGTAGCAAAAAAAGATTAATATGCAGTAAGGAAAGGGATGTGATTGCGTATTACTGATGTTGGTATGTGTAGTCTAATAGACAATGGCTTGTTTTTACATTTCTATATTTGAGTCATGCCTTTTTTCACTAAAAGTAATTTGGAAGATTTAAGGAAGGAAGCGGAACAGCTTTCTATTTGCGTCGAACATTTCTTGTACGCTTCGGAGCACATCCCTGAAGGGGATTGGAAAACGAAGGGATTTTACGATAATTGCATTGAAAAGTGTAATGGAAGGCTTAAAGCAATTCATTTTTTGATGGAGTCGATTCGGCGTGGACGGCCTGTGACTGAAGAAGAACTGGAAGAATCTAGAGAAATTGGAGACGAAAAAGTTTCTAAATTGGCGGATAATGCGAAGTAACGATTTTGATTCCGAAGAATGTTTTGATGAAACTCCGTTGAAGAGTGTGCGCACGTCGCGGCGTGAACACCGGAGCCGCCGTATTGACGTGATGCGGGAATTGGAATCAGGTGTTGTTGATGAACGCCCGATTAAGGAGCGTTTTAGCCGCGAATTCAAAAAGGCGAAAATCAAACGCATTAAGAATCCTGTCGAAAACATCGGCGAAGAAAACTGCGTGGAAGGTCTCGTGCTCGAAGTGCATCGCCGTACCTGCGAAGTGCGTTTAGACGAAAAATGTGAAAAGGAAGATGTCATCCTGGAAGGAGCCACAAGGGGACTGATAGGATCCAATGCTGTGGATTCTATCGCCTCTACGAGGCTCCAGAATGACAATGAATCACTGCCTACAGCCGACCCCATACCTCAAAGCACCGAAGGTGCGACTTCATGCCTCACAACCGTCACTGCCATGTACCGTGCGACGACTTCCAAGACGTTGGGGGAGTTCCCGGCGGTGGGCGACCGCGTGTTGCTTGGGCTTGTGAACGATGGCGATGATGAAGGTGACGGAGTCGGTTCGCAAAAGTACTGCGTTGTCCGCGTGCTTCCGCGAAAGAGCGAACTCAAGCGTCCAGGACCTCGCGATAGCTTTTACAAGCAGCAGACTTTGGCTGCGAACATTGATCAGGTTGTCATTGTCGCTAGTGTGACGCAGCCGGAGTTTAACTATGGCTTCATGGATCGTTTTTTGCTTGCCGCGAACTTAAACGATTTACCGTTTGTGCTCGTGCTGACCAAGATGGATTTGCTACCGAATGGCGAAGCGGATCTTTCGAGTGAAATTCGAGACTTTATGAAAATTGTCGATAAGGTGATTCCCGTGAGCGTCAAGAGCGGTGCCGGTCTCGATGTTTTGCGGAACGAACTGGTGGGTAAGTCTTCTGTGTTTAGCGGAATGAGTGGTGTTGGAAAATCAACGCTTATCAATGAATTTGTGCCGCATGCTGAACTGCGAACGGGAGATGTTCGCGAACGCGATGGCAAGGGGCGACACACGACGACTTCATCTAGCTTGTTTGATTTCCCTGGTGGCGGTTATGTGATTGATACGCCGGGCATCCGTAGCATTGGACTTATGGATTTGGAACCGGAGACGTTGGCCAAAATTTTTCCCGGTTTTTTTGAAGACGACCATTTTACATGCAAGTTTAGCAACTGCAAACATCTTAAGGAACCGGGTTGTGCAGTTCGTGCTGCGGTGGAATCGGGCAAACTCTCTGAAGCCCGCTATGCTAGTTATGTACGAATTTTGAATTCAGGAAAGTAGTTTTATGTCTGATTATGTTGTAAAAATAGCTCTTGTCGCATCTATAGTTTTGATGGGTTATAACATTTCCGAATTTTCTGCAAGCTTTAAAACTGTGAGTGAAAAGGTCGCTGAATTCCTAAATCTTGCAAAGGCGAATTCTGCGACGGATTCCGATTTGCGTAAATCCAATATTGTCCTATCTTGCGTTTTGTCTGTTGGCTATGCAGCTTTAGTTTATTTTTCCGATGTTGTCGTATGGATTGTTGCATTGGTTGTTGTTAAATTGTTCTTTACATTGTTCGTTTCTGATAAACTTTTGCTTCAAGTTTTGCGGGATGGTTCGCTTTCCAAAAAAAACTATCTCGTCTCGAAATTTGATTCACTCTTTAACGCTGTGATGGGGCTAGTTTTTGCTTTAATCTTGGTACTTTAATATGAAAAATTTTAAAATGAATTTTACAAGTTTTACGAAGAACATGGTAATTGCTTTTGCCGTGATTCTTTTGAGTTTTTCTTCTTCGTTTGCGCAGAGGTCGCTTTCGACGGGGCGCGATCTGCCGACAGTTTCTGATCCGCTTGGACAAGGGCAAACTGCTGGAGCCGGGGCTGCGAATATGCGACTTCCTTTGTTTTTAGGAGGTTCTTTTGGACTTGGCTCTGGTGCCGGTGTTGGTGATGAAGGACATGGTGTCGGACTTTGCCAAATCAAGCCGATGTTGGGCGCTTGGTTGCCTGGTTTTGGCTTTTTGCGCCTTGGCTATGGCTTTACGAGCTACGAAGAAAAAGATGATGATGGCAAAAAAAATGAAGTCGAAAATTCTGTATTTAGCGTAGAAACAGGTGTTCATATTTTGAGTGAATTTTATGTGATGGGTTCGTATTCTAGGGCTAATGCCTTGAGCGAAAATGGCGATGTTTCGTGGAATGAATGGAGCTTGGGTATTGGTTCGTTCTGGGCTGTTTTTTCACGCACGTTCTTGTTGTTTGAAGTTGGACATTACTGGGTTCGAGATCATTATGATCCGTTTATAGATAAAAAGGTCTCGGGCAGGCGATTCCAAATGAATTTTGGATTTGTTGTCTTTGTTTATTAGTTTATTTGATTCTGCTATCGAATGTTTTTGCGTATAAATTTTTGTGAGTGATTCCATGAAGAATGTTGCTGTATTGGGCGGTGCGTTTGATCCTGTTCACATGGACCACATGCGTGTGGCGAGAACTTGTTTGGATCGTGGATTTTGTGATGAAGTTTGGTTTATGCCGAGTCCGGATCGCTGGGACAAAGTTCTGAAGGCGAGCCCTGATGACCGCTTTGCAATGCTCGAACTTGCGTTCTCTGGCGATAAACGATTAGTGCTTTCGGACTTGGAAATCCAGCAGGGCGATTTTCGCGGTTCGTATGTCTTTATGATGAGCCTCAAGGAAAAATTCCCTGACATCAACTTCCGTTTACTCACGGGTGCCGATACGTATGAAGGTATTCCGCATTGGCGTGACCCGCTCAACTTTTATGGAACAAATTACAATGGTCATTTGCTTTTGCGCGATATCGAGTTGATTGTTTTTGCCCGCAACGGATACCCGCAACCGGATATGGAACAACATAATCGTAAAGGCTATGCCCCGCTATTTTGGCTGGGCCCGGAACAGGGCTTTAACGGAGTTTATTCGAGTACTGCCATCCGCAGAGCGCTCTTGCTCAATCGGAACGTACGCCCGCAAGGTCTTGAACCATCCGTTTATGATTACATCATCAAGCACGACTTGTACAGGGAATAAAATGGGCAAGGCACCATCGGATATGTTCTTTGAAAGCGAAGTGCGGCCTGAATACGAAGGTCGCCTTTTGTTGGATTCCCTTTGCGACCGCTTCACCTACCACAGCCGCGAAGATTGGATAGACCGTTTGACCCGTGGCCTTGTGACGATTAATGGAAATGTCGCGAATGTAGAAACGATTGCACATCGTGGCGACAAGGTCGTGTATCACGTTGAAAACTACAGCGAACCCGAAGTGCCGACGGATTTTGAAACGGTCTTTGAAGATGATGAATTTATTTTGGTCGCAAAGCCTGCGGGCGTTCCTGTTCACCATACGGGCCGCATTTTCTACAACACGTTTGCGGCGATTATCCGTCGTGAATTCGATTCCGAAACCGCGACGCCGATGCACCGTCTGGACCGCGATACGGGTGGTCTTATCTTGTTTGCAAGGTACGGCGAAACGGCTGCCCGCTTCCAGAAAAATCTTGACCGTATTTTGCTCCGCAAGTTCTATCTTGCTGTGGTGCGCGGAAAATTCCCGGAAGGCGAAATTGAATGCAAAATGCCTCTGCGTGAAGACCCGGCAGATCCGATTCGTTTGCGTATGCACCACCGTGCGGACGGCAAGGAATGCTTTACCCGCTTTAAGCTTGTGCGTCATTTGGATTGCCCTGAAATTGCTCCAGAGCTATCGCTTGTCGAAGCAGAACTTATCACGGGCCGCAAGCATCAAATCCGTGCACACCTTGCGGAAATGGGCTACCCGATTGTGGGCGACCGCTTGTACTATCGCGATGGATTCTATTACGAAAAACTTGCCCAAGGCGGCGAACTTGCTGACGAGGATTTAAAGGTGCTCGGCGCACGAAACCAAATGCTTTTTGCGTACAAGGTTGAACTCCAGTTGCCTTATTGGAACGAACCGCGAGTCTTCGAATGTCGTAAGTTCCCCGAAGACATGGCAAAAATCCTAGCTGATAATCCTATCTAAAAGTGTTTTGAATCCTGCTCCTACGAATCTAAGCAGGAATCCCGTAAAAAACGCTTTGAATGATGCGGAAAACAACTTTTTTTGCATTATTTTTGTATTTTATAGCCCATGAAATTTTCATTCCTTCCTAAAGTAATGTTGTGTTTGGGGCTTACGGGTGTTTTTGCCGTGGCCCAGGAAACAGTGGAGAGCGTCCGCCGCCAAATCAAGGCGGTCGAAGCCGAAACTGCCCGCGAAAAATCTATGCATGATGCCGAAAAGAAACGCCATGCTGAATTCGTCGAAGTCGGTCGAAAGAAGGTCCAGGCGCTTTCTGCGCAGAACAAGTCCTTAAAGGCCGAAATCGATTCGCTCAATGTCGAAATCAAGAAAATCTCGGCAGCGCGTTCCAAGACGAACGGCTCGATTCGCTTCTACGAAGGCAAGAAAACAAAGTATGCCGATTCGCTTGCAACCGTCATCGACTCGCTGGTGCCGTTCTTTGAAGCCGATTTCCCGTACCGCACGGACGAGGCCGTCAAGAGCATCCAGGAAATTGCAAGCATGCTCCACAAGGGCCTGATCGAAACGGATGACGCGCTGAACCGCACGATGGAAGTCTTTTATGACCGCATCCGCTTGGGATACACCACCGAAGTTTGGAAGGGCTTTTTGCAGGTGGATGCCCGCAACGTCGCAGGAACGTATTTGCGCTACGGCGCTGTCGCTTCGATTTTTGTCAGCAACGACGGCAATGACGTGCTCTTCCTCACGAGAGATGGTGCCGGCTACGCTTGGAAGAACGTTTCCGAAGACCTTGCGATGCGAACCATCCTCAAGGACGTGATGAAAGTCGCCGAAGGGAAAACCGCCCCGAGACTTGTGACAATTCCGGTCTCATTCCCGAAGGAGGCTAACTAATGTTTAGACGAAAGACGAAAGACGAAAGACGAAAGATGAGTGTCGAACGACAAAAGATTGTTTGTTTACGTCATCCTGAGGACCGTAGGGACGAAGGATCCAGGGCGTTTTTCTTGTTGCCTTTGTTGATCGCTGCGTTCGCAGTGTTCGCTCCTTCATCTTTTGCTGCGCCGAATACGGAAATTGATGCTGTCAAGAAACGTGCAGAACTCAATAGCGCGAAGGCTGACCTCGAAGAAGCCCGTCGCAAGCGCGACATGGCCGTGGCTGCCCGCTGGAAAGACCGCGAGACGTTCAACAAGGAACGCGAACTTTTCAACGAAAAGTACCAGCTCGGCAAGGAACGCGTCGATGCATTGATGTCTGAACGCACTCGCTTGCTCGAAGATGTACGCGTGGCCCGTGAAGACTTGGCCCAGGTCAAACTCCAGGCAGAAAAGGCCCGTGCCGAATTCCTCACGCTTGCCGCTGGCCCCGAACGTTTGGAAATGCTTGCGAAGTTCCAGGAACAGGGCGTTCCTTTCAAGGTCGCCGACCGCATTGAAGCGCAGAACAAGGTCAAGAAGGAAATGGGCCTTTACAGGGACGATCCGCTGCGTATTGCCCGTGCGATGCTCGAAGTCGCCAAGAAAGAAATGATGTTTACGCGTGAAACTCGCGTCGAAAAAGCGGACCTTGTGTTCGGCAGTTCCGTTGCCGAAGGCGACCGCATGCGCTTGGGCGGGCTCTTTGCGATGCAGATGGCGAAAGTCACCGACATCAATGGATTCCATCCGTCGGCGTTGATGCTCCCGGTCGCAGGCGAAAAGAAGCGCGTCTATAGCTGGCAAGAAAATCTCACTCCCGAAGTGCGTAAGGATGTGGCAAAGGCTTTTGCGAACGTCAACGATTCCGCTTTCGTGATGGTGCCGGTCGATGTGCTCCTCAGCACGGAACTTTCGAGCGAACTCGCGAACCATCAGGAAACTACGTGGAAAGAAGACTTTGCGGAATTCTTCCATAACGGCGGCATCTTGATGTACCCGATTGCGGCGCTGTTCATTCTCGGTATTTTGATTTTCCTCGTTCGTTTTGTCTGGCTCCTCGTTTTGGGCTTTGGCGGCCCCGCTGCTCGTAGAGCGAATAAAGCGCTTGCCGCTGGCGACGTGACGGTAGCGACCGCTGAATCTGCAAAGGCTCACGGCGAAGTGGGGAAGGTGTTGCGTGCTGTGCTCGGAAAAAAATTCAAGGACCGTGCAAGTGCCGAAAAATCTCTCGAAGTCTTGTTTGCAGGCGAAGTGCCGAAACTCGAAATGGGCCTCAGCTGGGTTTCCGTGTTTGCGGCGACGGCTCCGCTCCTCGGGCTTTTGGGTACGGTCATGGGTATGATTGAACTTTTCAATGTCATCACCATGCATGGTACGAGCGACCCGAAGCTTTTGGCTGGCGGTATCTCCATCGCCCTCGTGACGACTGAAGCTGGCCTTATCGTCGCTATTCCGTTGCAGCTTTTGCATACGCTCCTTGTGAACGTTGCGGACTCTGTCCGTACTCGCATGGAAAAGACGGGCCTTGCTGTGCTCAACGCCATTTGGATCAAGGAAAAGGATTAAGGAATAATGGACGAATATTCCATCATCGAAGCGACCATGAGCATCTTGCTGCGCGGCGGCTGGGTGCTGCTCCCGCTGTTCCTCATCGGGTGGCTTGGGTGGTTTTTGATGTTTGAACGGTTCGGCTATTATCTTATGCTGAAAGGGCGTTCGACCACGAAGTTCTTCAAGGATTTGGATGCGGTAGGCGAGGACGCTGCTTTTGCGAATTTGGACAAACGTCGATTCGGGTATTTCCGTGCTTTGGTCAATAACGTGCGCGATTACCGCAACGAAGGTCCTGTGGCTGTGCGTAATGCGATGATGGCGACTCGCCATAGCTTGGATGTAAGCCTTTCGAAGTCGCTCAAGACGATTGTGACGTGTGCGCAAATTGCTCCGTTGCTTGGGCTTTTGGGAACGGTCTCCGGCATGGTGCATACGTTCAAGACGATCCAGCAGTTTGGCTTTGGAAACCCGGTGCTCTTGGCAGACGGCATTTCCGAAGCGCTCCTCACGACGCAGGCGGGCTTGCTTGTCGCGTTCCCGTTGATGTTAGTTTATAATTACCTCGAAAGCCGAGTGGATTCTATTGGTGATTTTGCCTGGGGCGAAGCGCTCAAGTTCGAAGAACGTTGCTTTGCCAAGGAGGTTAAATGAGTTTTATTCGTAAACGTTCGAGAGGCGGTAATGGCATTGATGTCTCGCCGATGCTCGATATGGTGTTCATCCTTTTGATTTTCTTTATCGTGACTTCTACGTTTACGCGAGAAACAGGCGTGGATGTGACGAAACCGAAAGCGAGTACCGCGAAGGAACTTGCAAAGGAAAGCATTTTGATTGGCGTGACCCGTCAAGGGACGATTCACATCAACGAAACGCAGGTGAACCTCTCGACTTTGCAGACCGTGCTCCGCCAGATGATGGCCGAAGCGCCTGACCGTCCGGTGATTATCGTGAGCGACCGCGATGCACCCAACGGTGTTGTTGTCGATATCCTCGATGAATGTAATTTGGCGAAGGTGAGAAAAGTCTCCATCTCCGCAAATAAGGAGGAGTGATGGTTAGACGAAAGAACGGAGCTTCGCTCCTACAGACGAAAGACGAGAGGAATGGGGAATGCCTTCCCCTCGCTCGTACTTTGTTACTCGCTACCCCTTCTAGCAGGGGCTCAATCGCCGCCCCCGCAACGCCCCGCTTTATGCAAATGCAATTTTTTTTCTTGAAAAAATCATCTCTCGTCTCTCGTCTCTCGTCTCTCGTCTTTTCTGGCTCTCCATCTATCGTCTATCGTCTATCGTCTTTCGTCTAAATTCATGCTTGATTTCTGTGCTAAATATTTCCGATTCCCGGTGGCGTTCGTGCTCTCGTTTGTCGTGGGCGCGGTGTTCTTCCTTGCGATTCCGGTCATCAATGTGCTGTTCTTTGATAAGGGAGCCAAGTCCGAAAAACTTCTCGAAGAAGTGACCGAAGTCGAAGTTCTCGTGAGCGAAAAGAAGCAAGAGGTCAAGCAGAAGGTCATCCGCATGGTCGTGAATCCGAATCCGTTCAAGGTATCTGCTAACATGGGCGTTTCTCGTAGCCAAAATTTCCAGATGGATTTGTCGCTTGCCCGTGGTGCTGCTGGCGATGGCGTTGCCGTTGACGCTGGCAATATGGAAAATGTGATTTACGAGGCGGGCGAAGTCGATGAACAAGCTCAAGTGCTTCGCGAAATTCAGCCGAAGTTCCCTGACCGTGCCAAGAAAATGGGCGTGTCGGGTTACGTGAAAGTGTTTATTGTGATTGATGTCAATGGCGATGTGTCGCAGGCGCAAGTGCTCACGCAAGACCCTGCAGGCTACGGCTTTGATGTCGAAGCGTTGAAGGCTATACGTCAGTGGAAATTCTCCCCGGCTCAGTTACGGGGCTTCCCAGTAGCGCAGAAAGCTACAAAGGAGTTCCGGTTTGTTAAGTAGGTTTCGAGGTATGAGGTGTGAGGTTGCCTTGCGTGCGCAAGGCTTTGGGCAAAGAGTAATAGAAAAGTTCAGCAAAAATGTCGGAACTGTTAATGCCCATACCCCAAAGCGAAGCGTGCTTACGGCTATAATTGCAAAAGTTTTTTCATTAAGTCGTCATTCTGAGGCGAAAGCCGAAGAATCCAGGGCTATTTCTATTAAGAAACTCTTCCTACTTCCTACTTCCTACTTCCTACTGCTGTTCTTCCTAGCGTTGCCGCTGCATGCTGCTGACGATTTCTTCTTCAAGGCGAACGAACTTTACGACCAGGGACGTTACAAGGAATCGGTGAAGTATTACCGTGCGGCGATTGACGACGGCCGCTATGAGCCGTTCGCATGGTTTAACTTGGGCAACGCTCTTGTGCAGCTTGGCAAAAAAGAAGTCGCGATGGTGGCGTACAAGCGCACTGTCGAATTGCTCCCGGATTTCGTAAAGGCGTGGATGCTCCTTGGCGATTTGTACTATCTCGCTGAAGCTCCGGGCGATGCGATTGCAGCTTACAATCGTGCGATTGAACTTGGAACAGAAACCGACCATATTCATTTTGCCCTTGCAGAATGCTACATGAAGGGGAGCGATTGGACGCTTGCTCAAAAGCATTTCGAACGTTCCCTCCAGCTGAACCCGGATCGCATGGACGCATGGTACGGCCTTGCCGAAGTTTATGAAAAGCTCGGCGATTACGAGTATGCGGTAAAGACGCTCAAGAATGCGCTCCAGATGACAGCGACCGCTGGCGCCGACGTGCATTACACGCTCTCGTATTACTACCGCAGTATGGATTCTACGCGGCTCGCGCTCAATGAAATGGAAAATGGCATCATGATGGATCCTGAAAACGTCTCTGCTCGCCGCTATCTCGCTCAGATGTACGTCAAGAATGAATCCCCGTGGATGGCTATTTTCACGCTGGAAGAAGGCCTCCGCCACAAGAAAGGTATTGCCGATTTGAATCTCGACTTGGGACAAATTTATTTTACGCAAAAACGCTACGATGAAGCTTTCGAATGCTATATGAAGGCATGGCGTGCCGGCAATTCTCAAGGCCGCATCGGTGCCGAAAACGTCGGACATATCTTCTCGAACGCCGGCGACACCGAAAAAGCCGAATCCCTCTACACCCGCATCCGCGAAAAGAAGTGATGCTTTATGGAATGAAATCGTCATCTTGGATGGTATGAAGCGGAGT
>Ga0129307_1002229_pt1 | contig 16217 bp, 21 predicted proteins | sample P1105metagenome_FD_94437 | JGI IMG/M metagenome (GOLD analysis project Ga0129307, IMG submission 94437) | Capybara group fecal microbial communities from Wisconsin, USA - P1105 metagenome | ecosystem: Host-associated > Mammals > Digestive system > Large intestine > Fecal | place: USA: Wisconsin... | reverse complement strand
TTTCTGCTGACAAGTGTTCCACTTTGGTATAATTCCTTGGCATAGCAAGACCTCCTGTTGTTGATTTCATTCTACAACAGGAGGTCTTTTTATTCAGTGTCCGTGATTCGGGATACGGTCCATTTTTTGCGGCGCTGTTTTTTATTTTACGCTCCAGATGCTGTCGATCTGCTGACCGTCGCGGTAGATCACTTTCGCGACTTCGCGCGAGCCTCTGGGCAGCTTGCGGGGCACGCCGGTCAGCTTTTCGGCCATGGCTTTGAGGTCGTGGATGTCGACCACGTTCACGCCGCCGGCTTTGAGGGCTTCGGCCAGGTCGGCCCGCAGCGGGTTGACGGCCACGCCCTTCTGCGTGACGAGCACGTCGACGGTGCGGCCTGGGGTGGTGATCGTCGTCACGCGGTCGGTGACGATGGGCAGGCGGGCGCGGATCAGGGGAGCGACGATGATGCACAGCTTGCTGCCCGCGGCGGCATCGGAATGTCCGCCGCTGCCGCCCATGATCAGGCCGTTGCTGTCGGTGTGGACGTTGACGTTGAAGTCGGTGTCGATCTCGGTGGCGCCCAGGATGACGGCGTCGAGGCTGTCGACGCAGCACGACTTCGCGGCCGGTGAGGCATAGCGCGTGGCGCTGATCTCCACATGGCTGGGGTTGTCGCGGATGGAGGCGACGGCTTCGAGGTCGAAGCACTGCACGTCCATGATGGAGCGGAAGCAGCCGCTCTTCATCATGTCGACCATGTAGCCGGTGATGCCTCCGAGGGCGTAGCTGCCCTGGATGCGCTCGGCCAGCATCACGTCCTTGAGGAACTTGGCCGCCGCCAGCGAGGCGCCGCCCGCGCCTGTCTGGAACGAGAAGCCGTCTTTGAGCAGGCCGCTGGAGCGGATCACGTCGACGCAGGTGCGGGCCATCGCCAGCCCTACGGGATCGCGCGTGATGCGCGTGGTGCCGGAGACGATGCCGGCCGGGTCGCCGATGCTGTCGACGGTGACGACGCTGTCGACCCACTGCTCTTCGATCAGCGCGTTTTCAACGGGGTAGGGGGCCAGGTTGTCGGTGATGACGATGGAATGAGCCGAGCAGCGGGCGTCGGCTTCGGCATAGCCCAGCGAGCCGCAGGCGCTCTTGCCGATGCGGCCCGTGGCGTTGCCCATGCAGTCGGACGTGGGCGCGGCGACGAACGCCACATCAATGGGCGTTTCGCCGCTTTCGATCGCGGCCGGGCGCCCGCCGTGCGAGCGGAAGATGACCGGCTCCTTCATGCCGCCTTCGGAAATAAAGCGTCCCACGCGCGAGCCCATGTAGTTGGTCTCGATGTGCGTGACCAGGCCGCTTTTGACGTGGTCGATGATGGGGCTTTGCACGTCGAAGACAGAGCTGGAGTTGACCGTCAGGTCTTTGAAGCCCATCGCCTCCAGCTCGGCCAGCACCATGTTCATCACGCCGTCGCCGTTGCGCAGATGGTGATGGAACGAGATGCGCATCCCGTTTTTCAGCCCCGAGCGGAGGATAGCGTCGCGGAGCGAGCTTACAACCTTGCTGTCTTTCATTTGCGTTTTCCTCCCTTGATGGCTTCGGCCATGGCGATCGTCTGCTCGGCGCGAAGGACGATCGGCTTGTCGATCATCTTGCCGTGCAGCGAGATCGCGCCGCGGCCCTGCTCCTTGGCCTGACGGATGGCCTCGAGCACCTCATACGCGTAGTCGATCTCCTTCTGCGTGGGGCTGAACGCCTCGTTGACGGCGCGCACATGGCGCGGCGAGATGCACGCCTTGCCCGTGAAGCCCATGCTGCGCGCAAACTGCGCGTCGCGCACGATGCCCTCGTCGTCGTTCACGTCGGTGAACGGCGTGTCATACACGTCCACGCCGGCGGCGCGGGCGGCCGACACCATGCGGGACCTGGCATAGAAAATTTCCGTGCCTTCCTTGGTGCGCGGACATCTCAGATCGGCCGTCAGGTCCTCCGCGCCCAGGAAGATTGCTGCCACGCGCGGGCAGGCCGCGGCGATGGCAGCGGCGTTTTCAAGCCCCTGCGCCGTCTCGATCAGCGGGATCAGCTTCACCGTGCCCACGTCGAGACCACTCCTTTTCTCGATCCCGGCGATCGCTGCGTCCAGCGTCAGCACGTCGGCGGCGCTGTTCACCTTCGTCGGCATGATCAGATCGGGCGACAGCGGCACGATCTCCTCAAGGTCGTCCTTCCAGTAGGGCGTGTCGAGCGAGTTGATGCGCACCGTCAGCTCTACGTTGTCAAAGCCGATCGCTTTGATCGCGTTGCGCACCAGAATGCGCGCGGCGTCCTTCTGATCGGGAGAAACGGCGTCTTCAAGGTCCAAAATGACGTTGTCCGCGCCCAGCGCGTCGCCGTTGACGATGATGTTGGGCGTGTTGCCCGGCAGAAACAGCATCGATCTTCTCATTTAGGCGTCCTCCTTCGCGGCGCGCTTGACCGCCGCCTCCACGCGGGCGCGGATCGTGCAGTCCAGAGCGCCCCGGTCGGTGACGCGCACCGCTGCGCCTTCCACCGCAAACTGCGCGAGCACTTCGCGCACGCACTTCTCGATCGCGTCGCCGAACTGCGCCATCACCGCCGACTCGATCTCGACCGTCAGACCCTGACCGGGACCGACTTCAACCAGCGCGTCGCTCGACTCCAGCGTGCCGGCGACCGCCTTTCTGATGAGCTTCATGAACGGACCTCTCCTTTCGGTCTTCACAGATTGTGTACGAAAAAAGGTTCGTCTGTCATTGTACTCTAACCGGGCGTATCAGACCAGTGGGGAAAAAAGCTTATCATGAAATGCCCATGTGCGCAGGGCGCCCGGCGTTTCTGAACGAGAACCGTATAAAAATCCCGTCTCGCTGTGTCTGAGAAACAGCGGGCCAGGACTTTATTACGCCCACTTTTTCGCCGTGCGGGCGAAGAATGCGAATGTCGCTGCGGCTGCGGCGCAGATGCTCATGCAGAGGCACAGCGCGGCGGCCCAGCCGCCGGTGAAGTCGTACATGTAGGGGAACACGGAGCCGGAAAATGCCGCGGCGAACATGTTGAACGCGGTCAGACGGCTGAGGTAGGGGCGGTAATCGGCATGTCCCCAGATGGCCAGACAGGTCTGCGGCAGCAGTACGCCGCCGGTGGCGAACGAGCCGCCGAAGAGGACGGACGCGGCGCACAGCGCGGGGAAGACGCCGGGGAGGAACTGGAAGACGGCGAACGCTGTCAGCAGCGAGAGCGCAAGCAGGGTCCCCGAGCGGAAGGCGCCCAGCCGGTCGATCGCCGCGCCCAGCAGCACTTTGCCGCCGATGTTGCCGATCATCGAGCAGCTTGTCAGCACGGCGCCGGAGGCGAGCGAGTAGCCCAGCGTCTTCGCCAGCAGCGGCAGCTGGAGGTAGAACTGGAACAGCGCGTTCAGACTTGCGAAGGTGATCAGGCAGAGGGGAAACACGAATGGCGGCACGCGCCGGGGCTTTTCGTCTCCGGTGCAGTCATTGTGCGCGGCATTTCCCCAGGGGGCGCGGCCTGCGAGCTGCGGTGAGGGGACGAACATCGACGCGCCGCAGAGCACGATCAGCGCGAAGGCGAGCGCTCCGGCCGCGGCAACGGAGGCCCTCCAGCCAAAAGCCTCCACGCAGGCGGCGTAGGGCGGTGCGAGCAGCGCGCCGAGCAGCCCGGGCGCGGACATGGCGACGCCGATGACGAGCCCTTTGCGGGCGGCGAACCAGGTGTTCAGCACGGTCATCACGGCGACCATCATGCAGCTGTAGCCCACGCCGCAGACGGCCGCGGCCGCGTACCAGTGCCACAGCTGCGAACAGGCGCTCATGCCCGCAAAGGGCAGGGCAAAAAGCGTCCCCAGCAGGGCGGTCACGGCGCGGGGATGCGCGGCGGCGAAGAAGGCGCGCGATGTGAACGGCACGCACAGGGCGGCGACGAGATAGAGGATGGTGTAGAACACGGTCAGGTCGCCGGCGCGAAAGCCCAGATCGCGCACGATCGCCGCCAGGGTGATGCCGCTGGTGTTGAGGATCACGCCTTGCGCGCCGCCGAGGATGGCCATCGATGCCAGCACGATCTTCCACGGGAACTGAGTGTTGTTCATATCATCAAGCCCTTTCGTCTGCCCCGCGGGGGGCGTGTAGGTCACAAAAAATTAGAATTTAATTATACTCTGCGACCGGCATGATGCGCAAGGCGGGCGAGTTTGACAAAACGAACGCCGGGCGGTTTAATGACGATGTACGGGATTGCAGAGGCGGCTCCGCGTTGCCGCCCGCTCCCGCGGTCATTCGGACGGAGGAGGGGATGAGGGATGAAACTGTTTCAGCTGCACTATTTCTGCACGGCGTGCGCGTATCGCAGCGTCACGCGCGCGGCGGAGGCGCTGCATGTGTCGCAGCCGGCGGTGTCGATGGCGATCCAGGCGCTGGAGAACGAATTCGGCGTGCGTCTGCTCGACCGGGGCGAGCGCGTCTTCGTCCTCACGCCCGACGGCGAGTTCTTCTGCCGCGAGGCGCGCGCCATCCTCAGCCGCACCGATCTGCTGGCCGGGGCGATGGAGGAGCGCCGCCGCCTGGGCGCCGCGTCGCTGCGCTTCGGCTCCACGCCGATGGCCGGCGCCGGCTTTACGCAGGATCTGTTCCGGGCGCTGGAGGCCGGCCGGTCGCCGCTGAGCGTCAACCTCGTCGAGGGCGGGCGGCCGCGGCTGCTTCAGCTGCTCGACGACGGCCTGATCGACTTTGCCTTCGTCGCCACGCGCGAGCTGCCGCCCGACAAGTATGCCTGCATCGGCCTGCGCGACAGCGAGATCGTCTTCTGCGTGCATCCGTCGTCGCCGCTGGCGCAGCTTGAGGCGATCGACAGCGCGGCGCAGATCGGCGGCGAGCCGCTGGCCTTTTTCAGCGACGAGTTCTATTTGGCCGGGCTGCTGCACGACTTTTTCAAAAAGGAAGGGCTGGAGCCGAACATCATCGCCCGGGCCGCGCAGATCTTCACCGTTATCCAGTTCGTGCGCTGCGGCACGGCATCGGCGTTCCTCAATCGCGACGCGGCAGCCGAGTTTGCCGACATCGTCGCCATCCCGCTGCGCGAGCCGATCTCGCTGAAGCTGGGCTTCGTCTGGAAAAAAGACGCCCGCGCCGCGGAGCTGGAGCCCGTGATCCGCAGCCTGGCATCTCAGCTGGGCGGCGCGTCATAAATCACGGTTATCGTACATTAACAACGGATATTTTACAGGCGTTCCCGGTCGGCGCTACAATACGCGCGCTGACCGGGAATTCTTCACGGCGGCAAAAAAGAAGGAGTGGATGTTTATGAACAAGACTGTTTTTGCCAGCGTCACCGCTGCCGGACTGACCGCCCTTATCGGCATCGCCGTCGTGATGTCGATCGTTTCCCTGCTGATGAACTGCGGCGCGTAGTGCTGCGCTCCGTTCAAAATAATTGATTTTTCCTGAAAGGAATTGACTCTCCATGTTTCTGAAATCGCTTCTTGAGATCACCATGCTCGTCTGCTTCGGGGCCGCGTGGCCCATTTCCATCTACAAGTCGTGGACGTCGCACAGCAGCAAGGGCAAGTCCGTCGTCTTCCTCGCCGTCATCGTCATCGGCTATGCCGCCGGCATCGGCAAGTGCCTGCTCACCGGCGCCCACTGGAGCGTGATCACGCTGTACTTCATCAACGTCTGCATGGTCTGCACCGACATGATGCTCTACTTCCGCAACATCGCGATGGAGCGCTCCGCGGCGGCGGCGTAACGCACCGCTTGTGAACGATGAAGTTTTTTCAGCTCCAGTACTTCTGCGCCGCCTGCCGGTACAAGAACATCACGCGCGCGGCAGAGGCGCTGCACGTCTCGCAGCCTTCCGTCTCCCTCGCCATCCAGGCGCTGGAGAACGAGTTCGGCATGGCCCTGCTCGACCGCAACGAACGCGGCTTCGTCCTCACGCCTGACGGCGAATACCTCTACCGCGAGGGACGAGCTCTGCTGGGACAGAGCGACGCCATCGTCGAGACCATGGCCGAGCGCAAGCGCCTCGGTTCCGCCGTGCTGCGCTTCGGCTCCACGCCCATGGCAGGCGCGGGCATCACGCAGAAACTGTACCGCACGCTCGACGGCGAAGGCGGCGGCCTCAGCGTCCACCTCGTCGAAGGCGGACGGCCGCGGCTTTTGCACATGCTCGACGAAAATCTGCTCGACTTCGCCCTCATGCCCGTCGACGACCTGCCTGCCGATGAGTACGGCGTGATCGGACTTGACAGCAAGGAAGTCGTCTTCTGCGTGCATCAGGACTCGCCGCTGGCCGGCGCCGAGCGCATCGATAGCGCCGCGCAGATTGCCGGCACGCCTCTGGCCCTGTTCGACGACAAGTTCTACTTCACCAGCCTCGTCCTCGACTACTTCCGGCGTCAGGAGCAGAACCCGCGCATCGTCTGCTACGCCGCGCAGATCTTCTCCGTGCTCGAGTTCGTCGGCGAAGGCGCCGCAGCGGCCTTCCTCTGCCGCGGACTGGCGAGCGCCTGGCCTCAGATCGTCGAGATCCCTCTGGCCGAGCCCATGGCGCTGAAGACAGGCTTCGTCTGGAAACGCTCGTCGGCCAAGGCCCCCGAGCTGGAGCGCGAGATCAGCCGCCTGGCAGGCGCCCTCGGCAAGGCAGGATCACGCTGAAGTTCAAGCGCAGATAATTAAAACTTATCGTTCATCAGAAAACAGAATTTTACATCGCTCCCCGCCGGGGATACAATGAACTCAAACGGCCGGGAGCGTTTTTTATGTCCCGCCGCTCCATCCCCGCCCGCCGGCCTTCGAGCGGCCGCAGCTCTCCCACGCGTTCCCCCCCCTCACGGAACGCGGTCTGCGCCCCGAAGCGAAACGCGAGTCATAGAGCCTCAGAGCTTTCAGCGGCGGACGAAAAGACAAAACGGCAAGCCACGCGAACGCGCTGCGGCTTGCCGTTTTGTGTATCTGGACTATGGCTGTGGAGCGATGAACCGAGGCTGTTCGGAACGGTTCATCCTTCCCGGACTTTCTCCATCAGGGCTTCCTGAAGCACCTGAGAGAAGTTGATGTGACGCGCTTCCGCCGTTGCGTTCAGCCAGGCTGGGATCGTGACGTTCTTGCGCACGGCCTTTTTGCCGTACTTCTCGGCGTAAGTGTCCATGTCAAGCACGATCAGGCTGACAAAGCCGTTTTCATATTCGTCGGCGTGTACGTCTTTCATCTGGCTGGCGGCCGGAGCGGGACGGCCTTCTTCAAGTTCGTCGAGCACCCACCCGGAAGCTGCGTCCTGCGCAAGAAAAATGGCCTCGGCAAGGTCGCGTCCCTGCGTCACGCAGCCGGGCAGATCAGGCACGACGACCGTATAAGCTCCTTTTGTTTCAGCGCAGGGATAGAAGCAGGCAGGATAAATAAGGTTCATAGGGATGCCTCCTCTCGATTCATCTGTCTTTCTGGCCGGGAAATGAAATCCCGGCCTGCCGCAGAACGGATTTTGCGGTCCTGGGATCAAGGTCTCCGTGGTGATTGGGGATCGTCACCTTGCCGGGCTTTGACGCATGGACGTACTGATAATGCGAACCGGTCAGGTTTTTTAAGTGCCATCCGTCTCTCATACTAGTTTTCGTTAAAACGGCTAACGATCTATTAGCCGTTTTATAGCGCCGTCAGGCGCGTCGAAAACTGTATGAGACGGCGTGGCGCCGGTTTTGCGCCGACTGCCGCGCCCGTTGGGGCGCGGCCTCGCGATTAGCTTTTTAATCGCGAAACAGTATCAGAAGGAGCTTTTCCAGTTCCTTGAACTTCATTTGCCGCACCTCCTGATCTTTATTGTACGCGCATAATGCGCATTACGTCAAGCGCGTGCATGCTCTTGACAAAACCGGGCCGGCTTCGCGACACTCGCGAAACCGGCCCGGTTCATATCTCATTAAGGAAACGCTGATTGGGTCCCATTATGCAGAATGTGACCAGCGTTTCCTCTATTTCTTCGGCACGATCAGTCCGTAGGGCATTTTGCGCTCGCGGCCGTCGGAGAGGCGGTTGACGACGTGGCCGTCGAAGATCATCTCGGTCGAGCCGCCGCCGTCGAGGTTGAGCAGGCTCGTCAGACCCAGCCTGCGGCCCAGCGCTGACGCTTCGGTCAGGGTGAGGCCGCGGCTGTGCCACGATGAGCGGCCGTCGGCGACGATCCACACCATGCGCTTGCCGTCCGAGCCGATGAGCGTGCGCGGATGGCGCATGTTGAGGATGCTCACGCTGAGCATCTCGTCCCAGAACCTGTGTCCGGGGGCGTAGAGCAGCGGGCCGGCCTGCACGGCGGTCTCGACGGCGAAGGGCGGATCTTCGCGCCACTGCGGCTCCAGCCGCACGCGGTCGCCGGGCTTGAGCTCCAGGTCGGGATCGCGCGTGACGATCAGCCACTCGTCGGGCTCCATGTCGCGGTGGAACTGGAGCCCCGGCACGGCTTCGGTGATGCGGCCGTTTTTAACGCGGGCGATCACGCCGTTGTTGCCGGCGCGGCGCTCGGAGCGCCCCAGCGCCGGGGTGATGATGCCGGTGCCGCCGTAGTCGACAGTGGCGTTGATGAGCACGGGGAAGAGCGGCCCGCCGTTAACGGACATGCGCACGCGGTACTCGCCGCCGCCGAAGTGCATCCGGCCCTTCTTGTCCCAGGCGGCCATGGAGCGGTTGTGATAGGGCAGCGTGACGGGCAGTCCGCCTGAGAAGATGGTGCCGATGGGGCCGTAGCCGGCGAAGTAGCCGGCGTTCATGGCGGCGATGGCCTTGCCGCGCTTGGCGATGTCGCTCAGGCGGCCGAGCGCGGAGGCGCTGTCGAGGCGGTTCATGCGCACCTGAGCGGAGCCGGGATCGGCGGGGATGAACGAAGCCCAGAAGAGGGCCTCGCTGTCGCCGGCCTCGGGCTGGACGACGGCCGAGAAATCATGGGAGTTCAGCTTCTGCGCCGTTGCCCAGGCGTCGAAGCTGCTGGAAACGAGCGGCGTGACGACGGCGTAGCTGGTGTCGACAGCCTCGACGCTGAGAGGACAGTCAGACGTCGTCTTCCTGCGGGCGAATTCGGCGGCCTGCTCCTCTGTGCCGAACACGCCCAGCTGCACGCGCCAGCCCTTGGGCGGGCGGCCGACGTTCTCGCGATGGAGGCGCAGCGTGCCCTCAGGACGCTCGATCACGTAATCCCAGACGGCGCCGCGGCGGCACATCTCGGCCCAGCGCAGCACGGCCGACAGCTGCGCCTCGTTCGTCGTGCCCCAGGGATCGTCGGTGACGGAAGCGGGGGCGGCGGGCTTCATCGTCTTGGCGACGGAGACGTAGCCGGCAACGTGTCGGGGCAGCTCCTTTTTGTCGCGGCGGGGCACGGCCCAGCGCGCGGTGTCGGCCTCGTGGCGGAAGCCCATGGCCTGGAGCGCGAACATCAGCGTCTCGGCGTTGGTGCAGGGGATCTCGGGCTCGAAGTCCTCGGCAGGGTAGAGGATTCCGAGCGACAGCGCCGATTCGAGCGCCTGCGCATAGGGCGTGTCTTCGTACACGTCGGTGAAGGTGCGGCCGGTCTTGAACGGCAGATCGAGGACGCGCATCAGCTCGCCCAGCACCATGCCGCGGGGCACATCGGCCCGCGCGGACGTGATCGCGGCGACGGCAAGCAGCAGCGCCAGCGCCGCGGTGATTTTCTTTCGGAACATTGTGCGGGATTCTCCTTCATGGTTCAGATAAATCCACATTATATCATTTTCAGCGCGTCTCTGAGCATGATGCGCGCCTTTGCACCGTAAAAAAGCCGCGGCGCTCACCGTCCGTTCCCGGATGCGCCGTAAAATCTGCGCTGTTTATGCCTGAAAACGAGTTTTAAGGCCCTGATGAATCCTGACTAATAATTGGCCTCTTTGTATGAAAAAAGCGCTTCGAAATCCCAGACGGATCTCGAAGCGCTTTTCCATGATCACCTTTGTGCCTTCGTGTCTTTGTGTCTTCGTGTCGGCTTTGAATTTGCTTTTGAACTTCGCCGCGGGTTTTTCGGGAACCAGCCTTTTTCCACGCGTTTGGCCTGGGCGTGCACTTCAAACACGCACCACAGATTGGTCGCGCCCCAGAAAGCGGCGACGGGGGCGGCTGCGCCTTTCAGAAACAGCGAGGCGGCCAGGCCGGCCAGGCCGCAGACGGCAAAGAGCGGCCAGATCTTTTTCGAGAAATAATATTCCGCCTTGATGACCAGCGGGTGATACGCCGCGATGATCGCCAGCGAGGCGAACGCCACGGCGGCGCCTTCGCCGTTCATCAGTGTCCTTCCTGCCGGCGCAGCAGGGCCTGCGCGGCGCGTCCGGTCCAGCAGGCGGCGACGACGAACAGCACCATGACCGATGCCCATCTGAAAAGCACCATCGCGTCGCCGGCGTCGTCGAAGAAGGCGAACTGCATCTGCAGCGTCAGAAACGGCCACACCTGGAGGTGATCGAACGCCCAGGCCCCGTAGCCGGCCCAAACCAGAGCGAGCAGCCGCAGCGTCCAGACGCGGGCAGGGTGAGGCGCGCGCAGGCCGAAGACGCTGCGCGCCATGCCCGTGACCATGCTCCAGTGCAGGCCGACGTGCACGCTCATCAGCACCAGCGCCCAGTAGCTTGAGCAGAGGTGCAGCCCGCGGGCGATGCCGACGCCCCATGTGATGTTGAGGAAGGCGAACACCGTGCCGGAGATCATCACGCCGGTGATCATGACGACGAGCGTGTCGAGCAGGACGAGGATGATGAACGTGTTCTGGAGCGCGCGCAGCAGCGTGAAGCGCCCCTTGTAGAACGAGGAGAACCAGCGGCGGTTGAGGAAGGCGTGGACGATGAACAGCACGCCGACGGCCGTGCCCAGCACCTCGTGCGCGGTCTCGCCGGCGACCTGATAGGCCATCAGCAGGATCATCAGCGCCGACATGAAAAAGTCCACCGTCAGGCGGACGAGCGCGTTTTTGTTCATAAAATCTCTCCTTTGACAGTGAATCATTCAGGGCGTGCCTGGGCTGCGCCGAGCACCCGCTCGAGCCGGGCCGAGAGCGCTGCGGCAGCCGCGCCGGTGAGCGAGCCGCAGATCAGCCCCGCGGCAAGCAGAAAGGGCAGATACGACCACAGGGCATCGGAGCCGGCGGCGAGGACGGCCGCGCCCAGCTGACCGATGTTGTGGAGCATCCCTCCGGCGGCGCTGGTCAGCCACATCCGCTTTTTCGGCACGACGCGGCGCAGCGGCAGCATGCCCAGCAGGCAGAGCGCGCCGCCGCAGGCGCTGAACAGCAGCGCCGAAGCGCCGCCGGAAAACAGCGCGCTCAGCAGCACCCGAGAAACCAGCACCAGTGCCGTCTGCGCGGCCGTGCCGTGGTACAGTGTCCAGACGGTGACGACGTTGGCCAGGCCCAGTTTGACGCCGGGGATGGGCACGGGCGGCGGAAACGCTCCTTCGACGGTAAAAAGCAGCAGCGACAGCGCCGTCAGCAGCGCCAGACGAACAGGGGAGCGGAACTTTGTCATCACTGCGACACCCCGTCAAGCTCGCCGGCCGAGCGATTCGCAAAGCGCACGATCAGCCGGTGCGGCAGGCAGACGAGCGGAGCGGAGGCCGAGCGCAGAACGCCCATGCGCACGCAGTCGTGCCCCGGGCAGTCGGCGCTGACCACGCGGATGCGGCCGTTTTCGATCAGCAGCGTGTTGGAACCGCCGCCGGGGGCGTGCAGCGTGATCGTCCGCGATCCCGTTTCGCCTCTGAGGTCGAGTGTGGAGACGAGCCGGCCGTCCTGCTCGATCTCGACGATCGTGCTGTGCGGCGTCAGCCAGCTGCGCGCGCACCAGGCGATCAGAACCAGCGCTCCCGCGAGCCAGGAGACGTGCTTCATCGCCGGATCACCGTCGCTTTCACGTTCTTCCATTGGCCTTCGGGGGTGAAGCGTTCTGCCAGATCGCCGCAGATCAGCAGAGTGCCCGCGTCCGTCAGCATGACGAAGCTCTCGCCGCCGCTTTGGCGCCAGTGCTGTGCGGCTTTCTCGGGCCCCATCACGAAGTACGCTGTCGAAAGCGCGTCGCACCGCGTCCCGGATTCTCCCGCGACGGTGACGGAGACGACTCCGCTGCGGGAAGGTTGGCCAGTTTTCGGGTCGAGGATGTGCCAGTAGCGTGTGCCGTCTTTTTCAAAGAACCGCTCGTAAGAGCCGGAGGTGATCACCGCGCCTTCGCCCGTTTCGATCACGCCGAGCAGGCCGCCCTGGGGATCGCGGACGCCGATGCGCCACGGACCTCCGCCGGGACGGCTCCCCAGCGTGCGCACGTTGCCGCCGAGGTTGAGCACCGCGCTTTTGACGCCGCGCGCGCGCAGCATCTCGGCGGCCGCGTCGCTGGCAAGCCCCTTGCCGATGCCGCCCAGATCGATCATCGCTCCCGGTTCAAGGCGGAAGCTGCCGTTTTCGCGCTTCACGCGCTCCGTTCCAGTGCGCGCGAGCAGCTCAGCCAGTTCGGAGGCGGGCGGCACGCGGTGGAGATCGGTGGTGAAGCCCCAGGCGCGCAGCGCGGGGTAGAGCGTGGGATCGAAGGCGCCGTGCGTCTCGGCGTGGAGCTTCAGGCTCAGCTCGATCGCCGTCCCTGCCGCGCTGTCGGCCGGGATGCGCTCGCCGGCGTTGAGGCGGGCTATGGCGCTGCCGGGAACGGTGACGGAAAGCTCGCGTTCGAGCCCCCGGATGGCACGCTCGCTTTCCGCGAGCGCCTGCGGGGCGGCGCTTCCGTATGCCGTCAGCGTCACGGGCGTGTCCATCGCAAAAAAGTTCAGCTCGCAGCGCCGCGACGCTTCGCGCGCGCGCCAGATCGCCAGCGCCGATGCCGCCGCCAGCGCCGCGAGCGCGACTGCCGTTTTGAGCTTCATGCCGCCGCCTCCTTTCCTCTATGGAAACGCTGATAAAATACGTCATCTCCTGCGAAACGCTGCCCGAGGGGCTTCTCCAACGTACGGCAGTACGCCTCCGAAGCCCCTTGCGGACAGGTTTCTTCGGATCTGACGCATTTTCTCAGCGTTTCTGTGCGCTCGTCAACTTCAGCATGATGTGAATAAATGAGTATTTTCCTAAATGCTCGTGTTTGAAAAGTTGGACCTGCGAAAATAGTACCACGGCGGGGGATTTCCGCAAAGCGGTATTTGCGCGCTTGCATTTTATTTTCTCATGGGTATAATGAAGGCGACGCAGATTAATTCGCCCGCGCCAGCCGACGAAATCCCTCGACGGTCTATCGGGCTCATTTAATCAGTGTCTCTTTAAAGAAGCAAGGCAGAGTAAAAAACGATGCGTCAAGTGCCGGCTGAACGGGGAGTTGTCAGCCGGACGAAGAGCCCGCACTCCGGGCTTGCGGTATCGCCTTTTGCATCCCGCTGCCGCATATCGGCTTGTGGCCGCCTTATGTGGACAGAGGACAAAACCGCGTAAGGAGGTCTTTTTGTATGCCGAATTTGTCAGAACAGAATCAGCCGCCCGCTTCCGCCGAAAGCCGCTGGGTCAGCTCGCTGCGCGAGTTCCGTTCGCCGCGCGCCGTCGCCTTCTGCGGCGTGATGTGCGCGCTCGCCGTCGTCCTCGGGCAGATCGCCACGATCAACATGGGGCCATACCTCAAGATCGGCCTTTCGGGAATGCCCAACCAGGTGGTCGACATGCTTTTCGGTCCTTCCGTCGGCGCGATCTTCTCGGGCGCCCTGGAAGTGCTCAAGTACGTGCTGCGTCCTGACGGCGTGTACTTCCCCGGCTTCACGCTCAGCGCCATGGCGGCCGGCGCGGTTTACGGCCTGGCGTTTTACCGGCGTCCGATCACCGTGACGCGCGTGGCGTGCGCGCATGTGTTCATCAAGCTGTTCGTCAACCTGGGACTGAACACGCTGTGGCTGTCCATCCTCTACAAAAAGGCAGTCTGGGCGCTGCTGACGGCCCGTGTGGCGGGAAATCTGCTGCGCCTGCCCGGCGACGTGATCGTCACCTATGTGATGCTCAAGACGGTCGAGCGCGCTGTACTGCCGCTGTTCAAGCGGCGCTCCGCACGGTGAATGTTGCTGAACGTTTAGGAAACGCTGATTAAATTCAATTATGCAGTATTTGTCCAGCACCCAGGAAACCTGAGAAAATGCGTCAGATCCGAAGAAACCTGTCCGCAAGGGGCTTCGGAGGCGTACTGCCGTACGTTGGAGAAGCCCCTCGGACAGCGTTTCGCAGGAGATGACGTATTTTATCAGCGTTTCCTTAACATAATAATAACGGCTGTTTCCCCTGGCGAGGGGAGACAGCCGTTATTTTTGTGCGCCTTATTTTTTCCGTGCCTCATGCTTTTCTGGCCGGCCGCGGCCGCACTTGCCGCAGCCGGTGCAGCGTCCGCCGCACTCGCCCCGGCCCACGCTCTTTGAAGCCATCGTCGCCGCGAACGCGAAGACCGCGATCGCGCCCAGTATGATCATCCCCGCTGCATTCATCGCCGCCGCCTCCTTTGGGTCGAACTGCTTTTGACATCATCATACCATACGCGGAAGAAATGCCCGCGTGCGTTTTTTTTCCCCGATGATGAAAAATCAATAGTCAGTATTCATCAATCTCTTATCGCTCTTTTTCAGCCAAAATTGTGCGGCCCGGACGCTCTGAAACAGCGCCTGGATTGGTATAATAACGGCGCGAAAACGTGAGCATGGAGGTGCTGTATCTGAAGATGTGCAGTGAAAACGGAACAAAGGGCCTTGCGGCGCTGCGGCGCGCGCTCTTCGAGCTCTTCGCCGGCCGCTGTGCCTGGGCCGCCCCGGCCGGGCCCGAAAAGTGATGTTTCCGTCTCCGCATTGATTAGGCTCTGGCTGGAACAATATCAGGCTGAGAAGAAAAAAGATGTTTAAGATATCAACAAATCGGGATTTGTGAGGAACAGATATGAAAACAATATATCTGATCGGCGGTACAATGGGCGTCGGTAAAACGACGGTAAGTCAGCAGCTGAAAAAGGAGTTGCCGAACAGTGTTTTTCTTGACGGCGATTGGTGTTGGGATGCCGATCCGTTTCAGGTAACAGAAGAAACAAAAGCCATGGTCATGCGCAACATCTGCTTCTTGCTGAATAGTTTTCTCCACTGTACGGCCTATAAAAATATCATTTTCTGCTGGGTAATGCATGAACAATCCATTATTGACGAAATAATCAATAGTCTGGACACAGGAGATGCGAGAGTCATAAAGATTTCGCTTATGATCGATGAAACCAATTTGCGTAAAAGACTCTCTGCTGACATCGCCAGGGGGATCCGCAGTAACGATATAATCGACAGAAGTGTTGCAAGAATCAACATGTATCAAATACTTGACACCATAAAAGTGGATACAGTCAATAAGAACGTTTGTGAAATCGTGAGTGAAATACTGACGCTTTGATATCAACAAATTCGGATTTGTGATGATGGTTATGAAAAAATGTTATGCGAGGATACAGATTGGCTGTTGTCGGAAGAAGCGTTTTCGATCTATGCTTCCTGTATGTATCATCCGACATACAATGACTATGTAGGACTAATGGAAGACTATTTGTCCGATACATCGAAAAAAGTATTTGTATACGAAGATCGAGGCAAGAAAACCGGCTTGATGGTCTTAAAGATTTCAGAAGATGCCGCTGAGATTATCGGAATAGCCGTATCCGACAATGCCCGCCGTAAAGGAATCGGAACACAACTGATCCAACGGGTAATGGAATCGGAGGATCTGAAAAGCGTCAAAGCGCAAACGGATGACGATTCGATCGGTTTCTACCGAAAATGCGGCTTTTCAGATGAGAGAATCGTCATTGAATACCCTGACGGAGCAGCGGTTCGATATAACTGCGTTCTGCATAAATAGACAAATTCCAGTTTGTCGGGATAGTAGGTTATACCGGAATATATTTCAGTATTATCGACTAAGAATCGGAGTTTGAGAGGTAAAAATGATAAATCACAGAGTACAGAAATATATAGAGGATCATTCTTTCTGTTCAGAGTACCTTTTCAGGGATTGGGAAGCGTTCCTGGATTTCATCTATGAAGAAGGCTGCCGCGTTTCGTCCATCCTCTGGTGGGAGCACTGCAAAAAGAATTTTCAGCACGGATACGGCGGATATTCCGATCCGGATGACAGGGAATGGATGTATTCTGAGACCTGGCTTCATGAAGATGGATTTGAAGAAAAAAGCCTT
>Ga0129307_1002228_pt1 | contig 16224 bp, 10 predicted proteins | sample P1105metagenome_FD_94437 | JGI IMG/M metagenome (GOLD analysis project Ga0129307, IMG submission 94437) | Capybara group fecal microbial communities from Wisconsin, USA - P1105 metagenome | ecosystem: Host-associated > Mammals > Digestive system > Large intestine > Fecal | place: USA: Wisconsin... | reverse complement strand
TTAAGCGACCAATATCACTTTTATATACGATATTATTATATCAGAAAAGGAGAGGAAAGATATGAAAAAAGAAAAAAAATTAGATGTTGTCTTTATACTAGACAAAAGTGGATCAATGGGAGGACAAGAAGAAAATACTATTAGTAGTTTTAATGAATACTTAGAAAAAGAAAAAAAGAATACATATGAAACTAATATAACAACAGTTTTATTTAGTGACACATATTCTATTCTGCATGATAGAATACCTGTTAAAAAGGTAAAAAAAATAACTAATAAGGATTATTTTGTAGGAGGATGCACTGCATTATATGATGCATTAGGTAATACAATTAATTCAATGAAACAAAAAGATACTGATAAGGTTTTATTCATAATAATAACAGATGGATATGAAAATGCATCAAAAGAATACAAAAAAGATGATATAAAAAATCTTATTAATAAAAATAAAGACTTTGAATTCATCTATGTAGGCGCAGATATTGATTCATATGCCGCAGGATCACAAATAGGTATAAAAAATGACAACATCGCAAACTTCAGAAAAGATAGAAAGGGCACTACTAAACTATTCAACGCAGTTGGGTGTTTTGAAAAATCTATGATGGAAGACTCAGAAATGTCTACTTCATGGAAACAAGAACTAGATGAATATCTAGAAGAAAATAAATAAAAAGAGAAAGTACTTGGTACTTTTTCTTTTTTTTGCTTTTGGAGAAAACATGAGTACAGGAGGTACATATGAAAAACTATGCTGGAAGAAAAATGTATTAATTTGTCGCACTTTGATATGTTAATGTTATAGTGAAGAAGTATAAAGTGTTATAATGTTGATAAGTTAAGGAGGTTTTAAAATGATAAAAGGAGCAGAGATTTCAACAATATCATCAAGTTATGTAAATAAAAATGGACAAGAATTATTATATATAGGATATTTTAACAAGATTAATATTTTTATCGGAGAAAATAATAGTGGAAAAAGTAGGATGCTTCGATATTTATTTAATAGTAACGAAGTAAAAGCATTAACATTAATAAATAAGGATGTTAATAAAAAAAATTACAATGAAGCTAAAAAAAGTATTCTACAATACGTTTCATTTTTTAATAGCAGTAATGATAATTACAATATAGATATTCCGTCTGATTTAGAAGATTTAGATGATGTTAATTATTATATAGAATTACATTATATAATCGGTAGTATGAAAATAGATTTAGGAAAATTAAATTATAACCAAAAATCTTATTGGCAATCAATTAATTCTTATCTAAATAATATGTATATATCATTAACAAGAAATGATGGTTATAATTCTATAAAAATTAATGATTATGATGTAACATATATTCCAGTTCTTAGAGGAGTTGAATGCTTTGATAATTATTATGAGTTGAAAAAGAATGATGAATTAAAGAAAATAGCCTTAAATGATATTCAGCGTGAAGCTATGAACGAATATAAAGATAATTCAAAACACATTTATTCAAACAAGACTAGCAAAGTATATAGAATAAATAGTACTAAAATTTTTACAGCTGAAAACTTATTTGAAGAGATAAGAGATAAATTATTAGGAGAAGAAAAAGATAGGTTATTTATAAAAGAATTTGAAGACTTTATATCTAAAGAGTTTTATGATAATAAAGGATTTACAATAATTCCTAAAATAAAAGAAAGTATTTTATATGTTAAAATTGGAAATGGTTCAGAAAGAGCATTACATGATCTTGGTGATGGAATAAAACAATTAATAACAATTTTATATAAAGTATTTGAAAAGAAAAATAAGTTAGCAATTTTCTTTATAGAAGAACCCGAATTAAATCTTCACCCTGGTTATCAAAGACAATTAATGCAGCTATTACTAAGTAATGATTTATTTTCAAACCACCAATTCTTTATAACGACACATTCAAATCATATTATTGATAGTTCTTTAGATTTTGATAATATTTCATTATATAAATTTTCAAATATAAGCAAAAAAAACAATTTGTTTAAAGTGGTAAAAACTAGTAATAAAGATATTGAAATACTTGATTTGCTAGGCGTATATAATACATCTGTTTTTATATCAAATTGTACAATATGGGTAGAGGGAATTAGTGATAAAATATTAATAAGTAAATATTTAGATGTCTATTTAAAGAATGAAAAAGAATTCTCTTATAAGGAAGATATAAACTATTCATTCGTTGAATATGATGGTAACAATATTGAACATTGGTCTTTTGAAGATAACAATAATATAGAGACAATAAATGCATCTGGAATAACAAATAGATGTTTTATTATAGTTGATAATGATGGCGATAGTAAAAAAAAGAGAAAAGAAAAATTAAAGAAGATTTTTGGTGAAAAATATTATTATGAATTAGATGTTAGAGAAATTGAAAATACTATTTCTAGATATGTATTAGAAAAGACTTTATTTAATGGAGAAGAACCAAAATATATAGATAATTATAAGGGTGAAAAATATGCTACAAAAAGTTCATATATGGGAGATTTTATAGATAGTCATTATAATTTAAAGAAAAAGTATTCAAATAAATCAAAAGATACAAATAAAGGTAGTGGAACTATAAAAGAAAAAATTAGTTTTTCAAAAAAAATTGTACAGAATATCAATGATGTTTCTGATTTATCACAAAGTGCAATGGATTTATGTAAACGTTTATATAATTTTATAAAAGAATCTAATAACATATAATAGGCCATTGATAAATATATAATAAAAAAGAATTAACTAAAGATATATATCACAAAGAGTGAACTAATAGTTCACTTTTTTTTGTTTAGTATGATATAATTAAGATATATAACAATGTAATAGTATGAGGTGTGTAGAAATGAATAACAAAAAAGAAAGAGAAAGAGAAGAATTACATAAAACAATTTGGAAAATAGCAAATGAATTAAGAGGTTCAATTGATGGATGGGATTTTAAACAATACGTTTTAGGATTGTTATTTTATAGATTTATATCAGAAAACATTGAAAATTATGTTAATGAAAATCAAAGAAAAGCAGGTATTACAGATTTTCAATATAGAAATATTTCTGATGAAGAAGCATTACTTGGAAAATCACAAATACTTGATGAAAAAGGATTCTTTATTCTTCCAAGTGAATTATTCTGCAACATAAGAAAAGGTGCAGATAAGAATGAGAACTTGAATGTTGTTATTTCTAATGTATTTAACAATATTGAAGCTTCTGCTAGAGGAACAGCTTCAGAGGATGATGTTAAAGGTTTATTTGATGATTTCACAATAGATAATAAATTAGGTAATACAGTTGATGAAAGAAATGAAAAAATTGTTAAATTGTTAAATGCTATTGGTGATCTCAACTTTGGTGATTATAATGAAGGAACAATAGACTTATTCGGTGATGCTTATGAGTTTCTAATGACTATGTATGCATCTTCTGCTGGTAAATCAGGTGGTGAGTTTTTTACTCCACAAGAAGTAGGGGAATTACTAGCAAGAATCGTTATAATGGATAAAACATCTGTAAATAAGGTATATGATCCAGCTTGTGGTTCTGGAGGGCTTTTATTAAAATTTGCTAAGATTCTTGGAAAAGAAAATGTAAGAGAAGGTTTTTATGGACAAGAGATAAATTTAACCACATATAATCTCGCTAGAATTAATATGTTTTTACATGACATAAATTATAATAATTTTAGTATAGTAAGAGAAGATACGCTGATACATCCTATGCATTGGAATGATGAACCATTTGATGCTATTGTCTCTAATCCTCCTTATGGTTTAAAATGGGTAGGAAAAGATAATCCAATTTTAATAAATGATGAAAGATTTTCTCCTGCTGGTGTATTAGCTCCAAAAAATAATGCAGATTTAGCATTTACAATGCATATGTTGTCATGGCTATCTTCCAAAGGAACAGCAGCAATTGTTGAATTTCCTGGCGTTTTATATAGAAGCGGTGCAGAGCAAAAAATTCGTCAATATTTAGTTGATAATAATTTTGTAGATACTGTAATCCAACTACCAGGAGAAATGTTTTTTGGAACGACGATAGCAACATGTATAATTGTATTAAAAAAATCAAAAACAGACACTAATGTCTTATTTGTAGATGCATCAAAGGAAAAAGAGTTGAATCCTAATAAAATGAAAAATGGTGCTAATAAATATAGACTATCTGATAAAAATATTCAAAACATTATTAAAATCTTAAAGCAAAGAAATAATATTGAATGTACGAGTTACCTAGCAACTTATGATGAAATAAAGAATAATGACTATAATTTAACAATAAGTTCATATTTGCATAATCCTATTGAAAAAGAAAATATTGATATAAAAGAAACTTTAAATAAAATTAAAGAAGTAGTTAATGAATCAAATAAACTTCGTAATACTATCGATGAAGAGATTATAAAAATGGGGTTATTAAATGAGTAAAGAATTTGAATATATATTTAATTTTTTAGGAGGAGAAATTTCGTATAAGCGATTAGATGAAGTTGCAGAAGTCAAAGCAGGTGAAAGAATTACTACTGCAATGATGAATGATAGTTTTGAATATAATGTTATAGGTGGTGGAGTAGTTCCTACAGGAAAATATAGTAAATATAATAAAGAAAAATGTATTACTGTTTCAAGAGCAGGAAGTGCGGGCTTTGTAAATTGGCAGGAAAATAAATTTTGGGCAACTGATGTTTGTTTTACTATTTCATCAAATACAGAAAGAATTTCAAATAAGTTCTTGTACTATTATCTTAAAAATAACGAATTGGATTTAAAATCACACATCTACGGTGGTTCAATGCCTAAGCTAGATAAAAAATATTTGTGTGGATTTAAAATACCTATTGTTCCTGAAGAATATCAAGAAAAAGTAGTATCCTTTTTAGATAGAATTGTATTATTAAATAAAACATTAACTAATGAATTAGAGGAAAGAAAAAAAGAATTAAATTATTTAAAAAATATTCTTATAGAAAAGCAAGACTATGAAAAAATTCCAATTGGCAAATTATTTGCTTTTAAAAATGGAATTAATAAAGATAAAGATAGTTTTGGGCATGGAAATAAGATAATTAATTATGTAGATGTATATAAAAACTTAAAATTAACTGATGAAATGATAGAAGGTTTAGTAGACACAAGCAATAATGATTTGGAAAGATATTCATGTTTACAAGGAGATGTATTTTTTACAAGAACATCTGAAACTAGAGATGAGGTTGGAATGTCATCTGTACTTATAGAAAAAATTGACGATTGTGTATTTAGTGGTTTTTTATTACGTGGGAGACCTATAACTGATTTACTATTGCCTGAATACTGTGCATATTGTTTTTCTACAGATAGGGTTCGTAATGAAATAGTGAATAAAAGTAATTTTACAACGAGAGCAACGACGACAGGATTAATATTATCAAAAATATCAATATCAGTTCCTAGTATAGATGAACAGAAGAAGATTGCTAAAATGCTAGATTCTATATATTCATTGGTTAGTGATAAGAAAATTGGTATTCCAGCAGAAATAGAATTAAGAAGAAAACAATATGAATATTATAGAAATAAATTATTAAGTTTTGAGGAGTTGAGTGTTAGTGAGTAGTATAGGTTTAATTAGTGAAAATGATTACTCTACTGTATTAGCTGAATATACAGGATTAAATAGAGTGGCAACATCTTTTCAAAGTGAAGATGCTCTTGAAAAAGAATTAATTAAAACTTTAGTTGAACAGGGATATGAAAGATTAAATATTAACTCTGAAGATGAGTTAATTCTTAACTTAAGAAGACAATTAGAAAAACTTAATAATTATCGTTTTACTGATGGAGAATGGGATTTTTTCTTCACAAAAGTAATAGCCAATAAAAATGATTATATAATCGAAAAAACAAGATTGATTCAAGAAGATTATAAACAGGAAATAACTCTTGATTCAGGAGAAAAGAAAAACATCTATTTAATAGATAAAAATAATATTCATAATAATAGTCTCCAAGTATTGAATCAATATGTAAATAATGAGGGTAATTTTGATAATAGATATGATGTAACAATCTTAGTTAACGGCCTTCCTTTAGTTCATGTTGAATTAAAGAAAAGAGGAATTGATTTAAGAGAAGCTTTCAATCAAATAGAAAGATATCAAAGAGATTCTTTCTGGGCAGGATCAGGACTATATAATTTTGTTCAAATATTTGTTATTTCAAATGGAACATTAACTAAGTATTATTCTAATACTACAAGAGAGTTCCATATTAATAATCAAAAGAAAAAGAAGTCTAACTCATTTGAATTTACTTCTTATTGGGCAGATCAAAAGAATAATGGAATTACAGATTTAATTGATTTTGCTAAAACATTCTTTACTAAACATACGTTATTAAATGTATTAACTAAATATTGTGTATTTACAAGTGAAGAAGATTTATTAGTAATGCGTCCATACCAAATAGTAGCAACTGAAAAAATTTTAAATAGAATTACTATTGCATATAATAATAAGTTCTATGGAACATTAAAATCAGGTGGATACATTTGGCATACAACAGGATCAGGAAAAACATTAACTTCATTTAAGACATCTCAATTAGCAAGTAAATTAGATTTTATAGATAAAGTATTATTCGTAGTTGATAGAAAAGACTTAGACTATCAAACAATGAAAGAATACGATAGATTTAAAGAGGGAGCAGCTAACTCTAATACATCAACAAAAGTATTAGAAGAACAATTAAATGATCCTAATGCAAAGATAATAATTACTACAATTCAAAAGTTATCACAATTCATTAAGAAGAATGAACAAAGCGATGTGTTTAATAAGCATGTAGTATTTATCTTTGATGAATGTCATAGATCTCAATTTGGAGATATGCATAAAGCTATTATTAAGAAATTTAATAAATATTATTTATTTGGATTTACAGGTACTCCAATATTTCCAGAGAATGCTAGAACAATAAAAGGTATATCTGAAACAACAGAACAAATCTTTGGTGAAAGATTACATACTTATACAATAGTAAATGCTATAGCAGATAAGAATGTATTACCATTTAGATATGAATATGTTGGAAGAGTAGACATATCTGATGATGTAAAAGATGAAAAAGTATATAACATAGATGAAGAAAAATTGTTTGATAATCAAATTAGAATAAGTTTAATTACAAATTATATTATTGACCATTTTAGCACAAAAACTAAAACATCAGAAAGTTATGTATATTCAACTTTAGATAATGTCAAAGAGGTAGCTAAAAAGCAGGATACAGAAGAAATTAAATCTAAGAAGAGTATTAATGGTTTTAATTCAATATTCGCTGTATCAAGCATTAAAATGGCTAAAGAATACTATGCCGAATTTAAGAAATTATTAGCATTAAAAAATAGTAATTTAAAAGTAGCATTAATTTACTCATATGGTGTTAATGGAGAAGATGGAGTTATAGATGAAAACTCTGAATCAACAGAAGCATTAAGTACAGATGATAGAACATTCTTAGAGGGTGCAATTAAAGACTATAATAATATGTTTGGAACAAGCTATGATACTTCATCAGAAAGATTCCAAAACTATTATAAAGATGTATCTCTAAGAATGAAGAATAGAGAAATAGACATATTAATCGTTGCTAATATGTTCTTAACAGGATTTGATGCTAAAACTTTAAATACATTATGGGTAGATAAGAACTTAAAATGGCATGGATTAATTCAAGCATTCTCAAGAACTAACAGAATCCTAAATAGTGTTAAAACATATGGTAATATTGTTTCTTTTAGAAATTTAGAAGATAGACTTAATGAAGCATTAGCTAAATTCGGTGATGAAGAAGCTCATGGAATAGTATTATTAAAACCATATAATGATTACTATTATGGATATGAAGATGATAATGGTAAAACATTTGAGGGATATAAATCATTAGTTGAAAAATTAACTTCTAAATTTACACCAGGAGAACTAATGCAAAGTGAAGCAGAACAAAAAGAGTTTATTAAATTATACGGTGCAATATTAAAAGTAACAAATATCTTATCTTCATTTGATGAGTTTAAAGATGATGAATTAATCAATGAAAGAGATAAACAAGATTATCATAGTATTTATATTGAACTTTATAATGAATTTAGAAATAAAGCTAAACAAGAAAAAACTGATGTTACAGATGATGTAGTATTCGAAATGGAATTAATTAAATCTATAGAAGTTAACATCGATTACATCTTAGGATTAGTTAAAAAATACCATGATAGTAACATGGAAGATAAAGAGATTCTTGTAACTATTCAAAAGACAATTATGGCAAGTCCAGACTTAAGAAATAAGAAAGATTTAATCATGACATTTATTTATTCCTTAGATCAGAATTCAAATGTATATGCTGATTTTGAATCATTTATGAATAGCAAAAAGAAAGAAGAGTTAGATAAAATAATTGCTGAAGAAAATCTTAATAAAGAAGAAACATATTCATTTATTCAAAAATCATTTGAACAAGGAAGAGTAGAAACTAATGGTACAGAGGTATCTAAGGTACTTCCTCCTATGAGTATGTTTACTCCTAATAATGATAGGCAAGAAAAGAAAAATAAAGTAATTGATAAGTTACTAGAGTTCTTTGATAAGTTCTTTAGTATTACTGGAAATAATATGTAGGAGGCAAGTATGGAAATAGGAAAGTTAAAAGAAGTAGATATAAGAAACTTATGGAAGCATGAACAATATGATTTTTCTGAATGGTTATCACAAGAAGAAAACATTAATATTTTAAACGATATTTTAGGTTTAACTTTAGTTGATGTATCAAAAGAAGCTTATGTCGGTTCATATAGATGTGATTTATTTGCAGTGGATGAATCTACAGGTACTAAGGTAATTATTGAAAATCAGTTAGAACCATCTAACCATGATCATTTAGGTAAAATTATTACTTATGCTTCTGGATTAGATGCAGAGGTAATAGTGTGGATTGTTAAAACAGCTAAAGAAGAACATAGAAGTGCTATTGAATGGTTAAATAACAATACAAATAGTAGGATTAATTTCTTCTTAATTGAACTAAAAGCATATACAATTGAAGATTCTATTCCAGCACCATTCTTTAATGTTATAGAGAAACCTAATGACTTTATTAAAAATACTAAAATAAATAACAGCTCGGATAATTTAAATAGATCACAATCTGAAAGATTAGAATTTTGGAATAGATTTAATGAAATACTAATCGATAAAGGAAAACCTTTCAATGTAAGAAAAGCTACTACTGATCATTGGTACAGTGTTGCTATAGGTACAAGTGTTGCAGGTATATTAATAACTTTAGTAAATAAAGAATCGCATATAGGTGTTGAATTATATATTAATAATAGCAAAGAATTGTTTGACAAATTATTTGAAAAGAAGAATTTAATAGAAGATGAATTGGGATTTAGATTAGATTGGCAAAGATTAGATAATAGCAAAGCAAGTAGAATAAAGTATTACATTAATGGTTTAGATTTTGATAATCATTCTAATTATGATGAGCTCATAAATAAAACAATCGATTTAGCAGTTGTTATGAGAGATATTTTTAAGAAGTATATTTAACAATACTATTAGCTTTGTTTGGAGATGTTGAATAGTGATAGATAAAATGTTATATAAATATGGTATGTTCAGTGAATATATTCCACCTTGTTTTAATTCAATAATGCTGTATGAAAAAATTAGTAATGTTAGAACCTCATACGAAAGACGTAATATTAGTGAATGTGTGGAATTACCAATTTACAAGACTGATATTACAAGAAGAATAATTAAGGTACCTAATCCGGAACAGTATGTATATTTATGCGAAGAATTAAAGAAGAATATATCATATATAGAACAATCGATTAATTCAAATGCCAATACAGAATCTAATCCATTCCGATTATATAAAGGTAAAAAAATATTAGATATACCACTATATTGCGAATTAAAAAATATTAGTAGTAGATATTCAGATTCTCTTAAATGTAGAATAAGATATTCAATGGGATATAAATATCAATTAAAAATTGATATTTCAAAATTTTATGATTCAATCTATACTCATATTATTGAGTGGTGCATTTCAGGAGTTAAGAAGAAAGATTCGCCCAATTGGGGGACTGAATTAGATTATGCAGTTCGTTCTTCACAATTAAATCAAACAAAAGGAATTCCAACTGGGCCTTTTACATCTAGAATAATTTCAGAATTTATTCTAGCTTCAATAGATAATGAATTGAAAGAAGCCGGGATGATATTTAAGCATTACGTTGATGATTATAAATTTTATTTTAGAACTGAATCTGAAGCAATTAAAGAATTAAAAAGAATTTCATATATTTTTAGTAAGTATAAACTCGAACTGAATGATTCGAAAACTAAAATTGATAAATATCCATATGATATACAATCTAATTTAAATCAAATTACATATGTAGGTAGAAAAATGTCTGAAAAAGAATCTATTATTTACATTATAAATGAATGTAATAGGTTGTATAATAGTGGAGAACAAGCATCATATAAATATATTTTAAAGACATTTCAAAAATTGAAAAAAGGGGACTTAAAACAGTGGCCATTTATTGAAAGTTTTTTTCTTTCTATTTTAACAATAAAACCTGATTTAGCTAGATTTATATCGAAAATTATTTTGAATCATCAAGAATTAATTAGTGAAGATTTTGTTGAAAAATTAAAAGAAATACTTGTTTCAAATATTGAAGAAAAGAATGAATGTGAAGTACTTTGGATTCTTTGGTTATTAATACATTTAAATGCAATAAACTATGATTATGATATTTTATATAGTTTGCTGCAAATAAAAAATGATTTCATTTTAGTTATGGTTATAGATTTTATAAAAGGTAATGGAATTTCAAATGATAAAATTAATTCTAAAATAAGTATAATAGAAGAGTATTTAGAGAATACTGAGTTTAGTGAAAGTAATTGGCTATTATTATATGAAGCTGTAATAAAAAAATGGTTTAAAAATAAAAACATAACTAATAAAAAAAATAATAATAAGTTTTTTAAAGTATTAATTAGTAATAAAATAGATTTTTATGTTAATTAGTAAAAAACTTTTTTCAAATAAAACGCAATAGAAATAATAAAATAACTTCTCGCTAACTTGGCGAGAAGCTTTTTTATCTTATGGGAGTATTCCTTTATCATTACTTACATCAGCAGGTGCGGCATTTATATGAATAAAAAAAGATTACAAAGTATGTAATCTTTTTCTTATACCATTAATCTATCTAGGTATTCTATCATTTGTTCTTTTGAATACTTTTTATCATTTTTAAACCATTCTATACCAGTATTAACAATTGCGCCTAAGTAGTATGCAGTAAATATTTCATTTGGGACATCTTTATCATTTTTAGTAACTTTTTGATTTATATCTTCAGTTATTGTGTCATATATCATATCCATAATAATACTTGATCTATTATTAATAAGTATAGATTTATATATTTGTTCTTTACCTTCTATATGATTTAGAAATACTTCTATCATTTTTAAATAGTAATCTTTTAAATTAGTTTCTTCTATTGATTTTAGCTCTGTTTGAAGGGATTCTTTTAGACTGTTTATTAAAGACATAAATAGTTCATATTTATCATTGAAATGAGAATAAAATGTAGATCTATTTACTAATGCTTTTGAACATATATCAGATACTTTTATTTCTTCAAAAGTTTTTTCTTTTAATAGATTTATAAGTGCTTCATATAGAGTGTTATTTGTTTTTATTATTCTTAAATCAGTTTTCATTTTTTCTCACCAGTTTTAATTATATTCAAAAATAGACAAATGTAAAGATAAACAACAAAATGTTGGATATTTATTAATACAATTTTTAAAAAGTGTTGGTTATCTATACATATTAGTATTCTTGTATGTTAACTTTTAAAATGTCCTGAATAGAATTAATTGTGGAGGGAGAAAAATGAAAAAGATATCTAAGATTATTACTAATAATAGTAAACTTATTGTTATTATATCTATTCTTTTAATGATTCCAGCATTGATAGGTTATGTTCATACTAAGATTAATTATGATATATTAGTGTACTTACCTAAAGATATAGATACTATTAAAGGACAAAATATATTAACAGATGATTTTAAGACAGGGGCTTTTTCTTTTGTGTTTGTAGATAATAATAAAGCTGTAGACACATTAAAGTTGGAGTCCAAGATTAAGAGTATTAAGGGTGTTAATAAAGTATTTAGTATATATGATATTACTGATACTACAATACCTGTTGAATTTATTCCTGATGAATTAAAAGAAAAGCTAGTTAAGAAAGATTCAACTCTAATGCTTGTGACTTTTGATAAAGGAACATCAGATGAAGAGACTATTGAAGCGGTTAGAGAACTTAGAATAGTTTCTAAAGATTCTGCGAAAGTTAGTGGTATGACTGCGATGGTTGTAGATACTATGGAACTATCTGATCAAGAGATAACTGCATATGTATTAATTGCAGTAGTATTATGTTTAATAGTATTAATATTCGCTACTGACTCATATATGGTTCCTATATTTTTATTAGGTAATATAGGTATGGCTATTTTATATAATTTAGGATCAAATATATTCTTAGGTCAAATATCATATATTACTAAAGCTATAACAGCAGTATTACAACTAGGTGTTACTACTGACTTCTCTATATTCTTATATCATAAATATGAAGATGAAAAAAAGAAGAATGATGATAAGAAAAAAGCTATGGAAAATGCTATTAATGAAACATTTAAATCTGTTATAGGTTCATCCCTAACAACAATCGCAGGTTTCTTAGCACTATGCTCTATGGATTTAACACTAGGTAAAGATATAGGTATAGTAATGGCTAAAGGAGTATTATTTGGATTACTATGTGTTCTAATAATATTCCCATCTTTATTACTATTATTTGATAAACCTATAGAAAAAACTAAACATAAAAACTTTATGCCTAAATTTGATAAATTAATAAACGTAATTATAAAAAGAAGAAATATAGTTCTAATAATATTTGTATTATTAATAATCCCTGCAATATATGGAAACAAGAATGTAGGAGTATATTATAAACTAGATAAATCTTTACCAAATTATTTAGGTAGTTCAATTGCAAATTCTAGATTAAAAGATGAATATAATATAGTTTCACCAGAAGTAGTATTACTAGATAAAAATATAAAGAAAGAAAAAGTAGAAGAATTAGTTAACGAATTAAAAGAAGTAAAAGGTATTGATTTAGTTTTATCTCCTAGAACTTTAACTAATTTACCTACTGAAATAATGCCAGATGATGTAGAAAGTATTATGGATAGTGATAAATATCAATTAATAATAATTAATTCAACTTATGAAATAGCGTCAGATGAATTAAATAAACAGGTTGGAGTAGTTAATGACATAGTTAAAAAATATGATAAAAAGGCTATTGTCGCAGGTGAAGGACCATTAATGAAAGACTTAACAGTAATCGCAGATCATGACTTTAAAATGGTTAATTATGCATCTATATTAGTTATTTTTATATTAATGCTTATAGTACTTAAATCTATTGGATTACCAATTATATTAATAGTAACAATAGAATTTGCGATATTTGTAAATATGGCAATCGCATATTATACAGGTACAACCTTGCCATTCATTGCAAGTATAGTTGTTGGGACTATTCAACTAGGTGCTACCATAGATTATGCCATACTTATGTCTACTACCTACTTGAAGGAGAGAACTAAAGAAAAGAATAAAGAACTTGCGATGAAGAATACATTATATTCTTCAGTACCATCTATATTTATTTCAGCATTATGTTTCTTTGGTGCGACATTTGGAGTATCAGTTTATTCAAAGATAGATATGATTGGTTCTATATGTACACTACTTTCTAGAGGTGCGATTATATCTATGTTAGTAGTAATATTTATTCTTCCAGCTTTATTACTTTTATTTGATAAATTAATTATGAAAACTACTAAAAATATGAAGGAGGTTTTATAAATGAATAATATATTAAAAAAAGGATTTATATCGTTATTAAGTATATCAGTTATGTGTCCAGTAAGTACTCTTGCTTATACTAAAACTGAGTCTATATTTTCAAATTTAAATACTGATGGAGTAGTTAATAAGACTACTGTAACAAATCATATTTGTTCTAAAACAAAAGAAGAGTATATAGATAATTCTTCATTAGAAGAAATTGTTAATTTAAATGGTTCTGAAACTTTTTCTAAAGAAGGAGAAACTTTAAAGTGGAAAAGTGATGGTAAAGATATATATTATCAAGGTTCTACTACTAAAGAATCACCTATTAAGATTAGTATTAATTATTATTTAGATGGTGAAAAGAAAAGTGCTAAAGAAATGGTTGGTAAAAAAGGTAATGTTAAGATTGATATTTCTTTAGAAAATACATTAAAGAATAGTGTTAATATTAATGGAAAAGTAGAAGATATATATACACCATTTGTAGTTATGGGAGGTACTATTATTGATACTAAGAATAATAGTAATATTAGTGTTAGTAATGGTAAAGTTGTTGAAACAGGATCTAAAGCTGTTATAGGATCTATTGCATCCCCTGGATTATATGAAAGTTTAAATATAGATAAATTGAATAATTTAAATAAGATTGAAATAACATATGATACAACTAAGTTTGAATTAAATAATATATATATAGTCGCTACTCCAAAACTAATTGAAGAAAAGGATTTAAATGCATTTAAAGATATAGATAGTTTAGTAGATAGTATAAATCTTCTTCAAAGTAGTATGGATAAGATAGAAAATGGTTCTAAAGAGTTAAATAACGGTTTAAAAAGTGCATATGATGGATCTAGTTTAATAACTAAAAAGATTAGTGAATCTATTAATTCTTTAGATAGTAATGAAGGAAATGTATTAGATGAAGATACATTAAATGGAATAAGAGATAAAGCTATATCAGGCGCTAGTTTATCAGAAGAAGAATTAAATCAAATAGGTGCTTTAGCAGCTTCAAGAGCAACATTAAGTGAAGATGTATTAAATTCTATTTCTAGTGCAGCTTTATCAGAAGTAGGTACTATCACATTAAGTAATGAACAAAAAGCACAAATTATTGCTGGTGTAGATTACGCTGTGGAAAATCAATATGGTGAAAGTATTAGAGCAGCAGCAAGATCTAATGTAGATTCATTAGTTAATGGAATTAGTTCTAGTTTAAATATTAGCCCTGAAGCAATTGTTATGTTATCTAATAATCAAGTAGATATAGATGTTGCAACTACTATAAGTACTAATTTAAATAGCACTATATCTAGTAAGTTAGCAGCTTCTAAATCCCAAATGTATACATCTGCTGAAAGTAATGCGATAATAAATGCTAAACAAATTGCAGAAAACTCTGCATTAAGCTCAGCTGAAAGTACTGCAAATAGTGTAGTAAGTGCTGTTGTACCAGCAGTCGCAAGAGGTACTGCATCAAAAGTTGCGCCTATGGTAGCTTCTGAAACAGCTAAAGCAACAGCTTCTGAAACAGCTAAAACAGTTGCTGGTAAAGTAGCGCCAGTAGTTGCGGAATCAGTCGCAGAAGAAGTAAAGAAAGAAGCATCTAAAAGAGTAAAAGAAAATATGATTACTTTAAATAATGGATTGCTTGAGTTAAATAGTGGGTTAGAAAAGTTATATAATGGTTCTACTGAACTTAGTAATGGCATAAGTACATTTAATAATCAAGGTATAAAAAAATTAAGTAGTTATACAGGAACAATTAAAACTTATTCATCAAGAGCGGAAGCATTAGTTTCTTTAAGTAAAGAATATAAAGGATTTACTACTAATAATTCTAGTGAAACTATATTCATAAATAAAGTAAAATCAGAAAAGTAAGGGAAACCTTACTTTTTTTATGTTATACTTATATTGTGGTGATAATATGGATATTTGGTTAGATAAAATAGATACTAATTCATCAATAGATGGATTAGATGTTATTAATAAAATTGCATCTGATGATGAAGTATATGGAGAAGCTCCTATTGATGAAGAAATAGATGAGTATTTATATAAGGGTTTTTTAAAATTATCAGAAGATGAAGTATATGAAGATAATCCTACTCATAGATATTGGATATGTATGGATGATAAAAAAATAGGATATGCAGATATAAGAGAAGAATTGACTCC
>Ga0129307_1002224_pt1 | contig 16239 bp, 17 predicted proteins | sample P1105metagenome_FD_94437 | JGI IMG/M metagenome (GOLD analysis project Ga0129307, IMG submission 94437) | Capybara group fecal microbial communities from Wisconsin, USA - P1105 metagenome | ecosystem: Host-associated > Mammals > Digestive system > Large intestine > Fecal | place: USA: Wisconsin... | reverse complement strand
TTTTGGCAGGAACAGTGGCAGTTTATTGCTCGTTTGGTCTGCCATAGGGCAGGTAAACTATTATCCTACCTTTTTAAATAATAACCCTTTGTCAAATAGCATTATTTCTTCAAGACATACATATTATAACATTTTTAATTTTATATGACAATAACATAAAAAGCACTTTTCAAATTATGAGAAGTGCCTTTATATTACATAACATTCATTGGTCTAATTTTAGATAGATTATTGCTTACATTACTAATTAAATCTATAAATGTTTGTTTTGTATTGTCTGCAATATTACTATTTAAGAATAGTGTAATACTTTCTAAATAACTGTATTCTTTAAGAATATAATTTTTACAATTAGAAAGTAGTATATCTTTATTATCATTATTTACAGCTTTTCCTGTGATGTAGTTAATTGCTTTGATAATATCATTTTCATCTGCATAACTTTCGCCTGTGATAATTGATGCAACAACTTTAAAACTTAATTTATCAGCAACAAAGTGATTTCCATATCTTTCTTCCAATCTTTGAGCAATTATTTTGTCTTGTTCTAAATTGCTATGTGTATATATTTTTAGAGTAGTTGCAACATCAGAGTGTCCTAATCTTCTTGAAACATCTTGAATAGGAACTCCCATACTTAATAAATCAGTCGCATGAGAATGGCGAATATCGTGAACTGTGATATGCTTTAAATTAAAACTTTTTATAAATGTTGCCCATTCCTTTGTTAAATTGTTTGGATTCCATACACCACACATCTTTGCTCTAACATTTTGAAATATATAGTCATTATCAGTAGCAGGAAGTCCACTTGCAATTTGGTCTTTCCTATATTCATTTAATAAATCAAAACATACTATTGGCATAACAATATTTCTTCTACTAGAATCATTTTTAAGTTTTTTACAAACAAGGGCATTACTTATTATTTCAATAATATCTTCTTCATCAAATTCTTCGGCATCTATTGCAATTACTGCTCTGCGAATTTCAAATATATGAGTATTCCATTTAATATCTTGCCATTTCAAGCCAAATAATTCTTCTTTTCGTAATCCACTATTAAATAATATTGTTATAGCCGTTTTAAATCGTAAGTTTTGAGAATGGAGCATTTTATCATCAACACCATTTTTGTGTTCAGGTATTTTATTTAAAGTATTTAAAGCAAGTTCTATTTCGTCATGGTCATAATAATCTCTTTCTTTTGTGTCTGCTTTCGGTTTGTTATCAACAAATTCAGCTGGATTATAAAAGCACCATTTATTATGAATTGCATAATTAAATATCGTTTTTATTAAAGTATGAGTATGCTTAATAGTTGTTCCACTTAATGTTTCGCCTTTTTTGTTAATTACTTTTTGAGCCATTTTTTCATATAATTTTTCTAAATCTTTGGTGTCAATGTTTCTTAACTTTTTAGCACCGAATTCAGGTAATATATAATTATTCAAATAATTTTTATAACCTCTAACAGTAGAGCCAACTCGTTTACCATACTTTTTATCTGCAAGAAATAATTTAGTAACTTCTAAAAATGTATAACCATCATTAGCAGTTTTTATTCCTTGTTCTTTTTTTTGCTTTAAATCTCGTTTTATTTCATCTCTACGAGCAATAGCATCATTTTCAGTTCCATAAACTGTTTCAGTAATTCTATCTCTTTTTCCATCTTCACGATAACCATTACTGATTTGTATTTCGTAAACACCATCTCTAATAAAAATAATATTTTTTAATCTGTCATCTTTTTGACTAGCCATAAATCACATCTCCTTATACATATTTAATTTTTTCGGAAATGCCTTCTTTCAAATTAACTTTTTGATTTTGAATATAGTTTTCTATATCTCTACTATCAAAAAAGTTTAATTTTCCTCGTTTAATAACAGGAATTTTATTTTCTTTTACTGCTTGATCTAAACCATATTGTGTGAGTAGTGGGTATTGTTCCAATACTTGCTTTGTTTTTAATAAAGTCCCTGTATTGTTGTTACTTGATATAGTTTGCTCATATTTTTTAAGTAAGCAACCAACATCAAAAACTAACTCGCCCAAAGAATATTTTTCCTGATTCATTTTTCCTCCTTTTCATAATTAAAAAGGAATCTGCATTTCACAACTACATAATACAAATTCCTTAAAATAATTTCCAATGTGCAAAAAAATAATTTATACATTTAAAAAAGGGCATTATTTTAGCCCTAGCGACACTTTAATTGCTTGTTCAACCATTTTCATATCCTTACTACTAATATCGCATACATAACCTTTTAAACGGCTTTTATCAATAGTTCTAATTTGTTCTAGTAATATGATAGAGTTTGGTCTAATTTTATTTAAAACTCTAACACTAACATGAGTAGGTTGTTTTCTTCCTTTATATTCTTTTGATGTTATTGGTGCAATCATAGTAGTAGGACTAAACTTATTACCAATATCGTTTTGTAAAATTAAAACAGGTCTATATCCTTTTTGTTCACTACCAATAATAGGATCTAAATCTGCATAAAAAATACTACCTCTAATTATTTTCTTCATAATCCTTATTCCTTTCAATTCTTTTGATTTTAAATCTTAATTTTTTTCTTACATCAGGTAAATCTAATATTTTAGTTTGATTCATAATGAACATACATTGTCTTTCAATATCTAACTTATCTTTACCATCTAATTCAAAGTCCCAAGTTTTAATAATTTTAACTTTATACCTATTTAACATATACATATCCTTTCTTATGTAGGAATATCAGTTGTTTAATTAAAGTTCGCTAAAATATAAATAATTTAATATTTCACTAACCCCAACTGATATTCAAAGTAATTTATCAGAATTTATCTATATCTATTTTTCGGAGTAATAGATATAGTGTGTTAATATTATTTCTATCCCCTTAACACAGGGAATCATCAAATGACTAATTGCTAATTAGTTCCATAGGAATTGCACCTCAACTGTGGTTCTCACAGAGTCGCCCCCATTGATTGAGTCTGTGGCTGGACGAAAGTATCATTATGCCTATTACTTGTCATCGCAGTATTAGGAGCAACCTAATATTTATAGTCAAGTTTTTATCGTCAAGCGAACTTACTAATGTGCTTAATTGTTTCCAATCGGTAATAGGGTTGTATCTGATGACTAGATATATAGTTTTCAAAGAACATTGTTCTTAATAAGCAGAACAAGTGAGAAAAGATAATTTATATCCCTCTCACTTGTTTGGCACTTTAAAAGCAAAAAGTTAAGTCTAAAATTTTAATTTTTTTGCAATTTTTTCTAATGCTATATCAATACTGTATTTAACTGCAACTTTGCTGCAATTTTCTTCCTGTGCAATTTCTTCAAATGTTTTATCTTCAAAGTAGTATTTTTTTAATCTCCTTTTTTGAATATCAGGTAAAGAATCAATAATAGTTTTAATATCTTCTATTAAAATCTTTTCTTCAACTTCATCTTCAAGAGATATGGGTTTATTTATCATTCTATGTTCTAATGTTTCTTCTAGTAATTCAGAATGTTCAATATGTTTTCTATACTTATGTATTTGTGATATATCTTCTAATTCAAAACTATCAAATGCTTGATAAACTTTTTCTGATATTTCAACCTTATGTATAACTTTCATATTATCTATAAATTCTACTGTATAAACATTTTTTTCTTCATCAAATCCTAATGTATATGGATTATCATTACTTTTATTTCTTATAGGCATTTTCGCCATATTTTTTCCTCCTATCAATTTCAAATTTTTTTAATTCAAAATTGATAAAAGGTGGGCTTCTACACCTAACAATAATTAGTTTTCCACAAATAAAAAAAGGGCAGAAAGTTCCATAAATTGATTTGGAATTTTCCACCCTTAAAACAACATAATTAGTTTTATTTAAAAAAACTTTTTTTGAACTGCAGTATTTCCATCTTACACCCATAAAACATTACCTCGTTTATGAGCAATGACAATTTTTTATATAGAAATACTGCAACCCATATAAAAAGTAGCTAAATAATATAATAATCAAAATAGAATACAATACTACTTAACTACAAAAATTCTATTTCAATAACAACAACATACTTCTAAAAATATTATTTATAGCCATGTCATGCTATCATCTACATTATACTACATTTTTCTTTCTTTTCAAAATAACAAAAAAAGAGATTTCTCTCTTTTAAAATTGGATTTATTATCTTTTCTTTAATTGATTGTATTTAACAATTGCATAAATAAATAATCCTAATACTGCTAATCCATAAACAGTTGATACAACACCACTAATACTTTCAGGTAATAATGTGTGTGTAGTTTCAACACCATTTACAGTTGTAGTATATGTACCTGTTAAGAATACACAAATAACAAGAATCCATCCAACTAATTTATTCACTGTTAATTTTCCAAGTAAATAAATGTTGCAAACAGGAATCCAAGCCAATGCAGTTCCTTTACCATTAACCAACTTATTAAACTTATTTAGGAATATTGCACAAGCAACATAAATTCCAATAACAATAAGCAGGATAATGATTCCAAAAGCAGCAAATGCTCCTAAAAGACCTTCAAGACCTTCCATAAGTACCTCCTTTATCATAATCATTATAACATGGTTTTTAATTTTTTTAGCATAGAAATACTAAAAATGTACAAATTATTAGTAAATTATTAACAAATTTTTATATAAATACTTTTATTGAAAGACTTTTAGGGAAATGTAATACTATTAAAAAGAAATTATAATATATATGTATTTAATGTTCAATCTTTAATATATTTCAGTTAAAGGAAGTGATTATTGTGAATGATAGTATTTATATTTTAAGGGATTATGGTAAAGTTGAAATTATGTTAAAAAACATATTGGATAAAAAAGGTATTAGTAGGAATAAATTATGCAATATGATTGGAACTAATTATGATTTAATCAATAGATATTATAATAACAAAGTTACAAGAATTGATTTAGATATATTGGCTCGTATGGCATTTGTTTTGCAATGTGATATTAGTGACCTTTTAAAGTATAACAAAAGTAAATAGTTTGTATAGCACCCTAGTGGTGCTTTTAATTTATACATTTTTGTTGTAAATGTAAACATATAATTAAAACTGTATCAATTACGCTAAATGTATGATATAATTATGCCGTATAATAGAAAGGTAAGGTTTGGGAAAAATAATGATTAAAAAAGTTTTTAATCAGGGATGTAAAAAGGTTTTGAGTTTTTTATTAGTCGGTAGTATTTTCTTTTCTACAATTAGTAATGTTTATGCTAAAACATTAACTATAAATGAAGTAGCAAATGGATTTAATAATTCAACAATTATTGCAGGACTAAATCAATTAGGAGGAAATATTACTTCATCAGTTGATACAACAAATGGTAAATTAGATGTTTATGAGGGAACTGATAAAGTATTTTCACTTAATTATACAGACGATTACATAGAATATGATAATCGCTCTGCAACAGTTACAAAGGAAAATGCTGAAAAAGATGTTTCAACTATATTTGTATTATATGGTGTCATGGAATCAATTTTTAAATTAAGTGGATATGACGATAAAACATTGTCAGAAGATGGAACATACACAGACACTTATGATACTTATGGTATTCAATTATTAACAGAGCCATATAGTTATAGTGGAACTGATGATGATGGTGGCAGTTGGAGTATGAGTGGTGAATTTATAAAATACTTTAAGATGTCATTTGATACTGACAAAATTGATGCTTTAATGACTAAATATGGTGTAGATGCTTCTACACAAGATCCTAATAAAGAGATAATAATGGGATTAACTCCAACACTAGAAGCGAAGGATATTACTGAAAATTCGGTTACTTTATACCCACATATTGCATATACAAACACAGATCCAGATTATACAGTATATTGTTATATATACCGTTCTACATCAGAAAATGGTACTTATGAAAAAATATCTGATATGGCAACTAATTGTTTGGATAGTGTAGGCATTGTTGATGATGAATTAAGTAGTAATACAACTTATTGGTATAAAACAATTGTAATGGATGGAACTAAATATAGTGAGCCATTAAAAATTACTACAAAATCTGCTTCTACAAATGCTACTACAACTGATACTTCTACTAATAATACTAAAAAAGACGATGTTGTTGAAAATCCTCAAACAGGAGTATTTGTTCCAATTATCCCAATAGGATTGTTAATGATAGGTAGTATAGCAGCATTAGTTATAGCTCGTAAAAAATCAGTATTTAAACAAATATAATGGTTAGTTAAAACTAATCATTTTTTTCATAAAAAAACTATATGAAACTTTATATTTTCATATAGCATTTTATATTATTTTATAGATTGTATATAGTATTCATAATCAAAAGTTCCTTCACTTACTTCAAATGTAACACTATATTGTCTTCCTTCAGTAAGATTAGATGAACCATTATCATTTTTATACTTCATTTCGTATTCATTATTTCTACTATCTACAAATGTATATTCAGTATATGTGTATGATTCATCATCACTAAATCCAAATCCTGTTGTTCCAATTTCTTTCAATGTTAATGTATCTGTATGTGTTCCTATTGAATATAATCCTATTTTTTCTCTCAATTCGCTTTCTGATGTAACACTGCTTATATCTTCATTATTTGATTTTAAATATATCTTATATCCAACTATTGTTTTGCTACTTCCTTTTTTATTATAATATATATCTAGTTTAATATAATCTTTATAATCACCTAATTTATTAAAGAAATCACTGTTACTAACTCCCAATACATAATCTTCTGAACTACCATCAGAACTTTCAATAGTAACATTGCATTTTGAACCCATGCAACCATAACCATTAACACTAACATTTTCTAACATTGTTCCATTAGTAGTTGATGATGAATTACTTCCTGAATCAGTTTCAGTTGTTCCGTTACCATCAGTAACTGTTATGTTCCAATTACTAGGATCGAAGAAGTTTCCAATAAAACTTCCTATACCTATTAAAGCCATTATAAATAATGCGACAAGAGCAATACCAAATTGTGCAAGTAAACCTAAGAAAATTTTTCCTCCACTTGTTCCACCTTTTGCTGCACATATTGTTTTTAATTCCTCATTGCTTTTTTGTGGATTACTTGCTTTTATTATTGCTATTTTCTTTTTAGCATAAGATAAATATATTTTATTAACAAAGAATCCTACTGCAACACAGAAACCTATTGTTATTATAAATGTTAAAGATGGTGCAAAAGAATTAACAATGCAATATAAAACTAAATATGCTAACCACGCTAATATTCCATATCCAAACATCTTTCTATAACACATATATAATGAGTTGAAAAAACATCCTGCAAAGTTAAATGGTTTTGTTGTTATTTTTTCATAATTATTGCCAATAAATGCTCTTAATAAATCATCATCATTAACAATGTTATTTGAAGAAATAGTTTGTTGTGGTGGTATATTGTTTTGAATAGGTTGTGGTGTAGGATTAACAGGAGTAGTTCCTATATTATTAGAAATTGTATTATTTACTTGTGGATTAAAAGTAGATTGTGGTTGTACAGGTGTTGTTGGTTGATTTGACTGTGCCGTTTCGTTTTGTGGTTGTACAGGTGTTGTACTATTTCCAACAGTAGTATTAGTATCTATTGTTGGTGTATTCATATTATTATTTATTTCTGGTGTAGGCGTAACATTATTGTTACCGAACACATTATTAGAATCGTTCATTAAATTTCCTCCCTTTCAATTCTATCTATTATTGTTATTGTTGTTATTATTGTTATTATTATTGTTGCTAGAAGATCCTCCCCAATCTGAACTAGAGCTTGGACTATAATGAGGAACTACTGATACACCATTTCTACCAATTTTAATACTATCAAAAGAAGAATTTGATGCAACTAATGGTAAAGATTTAACAACTTGTGCAGCATTATTTACAAAAGATAATACATTTTGATTTGCTACAATAGTGTTATCAGGATTTTCCCCTAAAAAATTATACATTTCATTAAATACATTTTCTGTTATATTAGAAAAATATCTTGTTAGTGTATAGCATTTTTTCATTCTAACAATTTCATTATAAGTTTTTGGCTTTTTATCAATCATTTTATTTCCTCCTTACAGTCTATATAGAAAAACTCTATATTTTGAAATGGTAGATTTATTGCTTGTATATGGTAATAAGCATTGTTTTTTTGTTTTATATAATGATAATCTCTCAATTCTGATGTTGTAAAGAATAAATTATTTGGATTATCGCTAGAAATATCATTATAATATAACGATAATATATTAGTAATATCAATACAATAATAATCTTTCTTATCTGATTTATTTTTTGTAATAGTGTTGGTATATATTTGATGTGTCATTATATGTTCTTGTTTAATTCTATTTTCATCACCATATTGAACTAAATTACCACTTAATAGCATCATATATAATGAATTATTTGCAGGATAATCACAATCTTCTAAAACACCTTTTTTAATATATAATTTTATATTACTTTTTTCAGTCAAGTAAATAATATCTCTATTATTTTTAACTATTTGTGATTGAAGTTTATATTCTTCATCATCAACTTTTAATATAAAAATATCAGGACTATATATATTCTTTAATTTTTCATCGCTTGAAATAATTTCGTTTAATTTAGGAATATCATCCGTTGTCATTTTTTTATCAGTAGGATAGTATTTTTGAGCAATACTTGGATGCATTTTGCTTAAATACATATATATTGATTCTTCATTATAATCATCTTCTTTATATAATTCTGCATTATCCTTATATATTTCTTGTTGTAATTTGCAAGTATATGATTTATTAGTTTGATAATTATTTTTTACATAAGGGCATCCTGTTTTGCATAAATATAAATATTTACAATTCAAGCATTCATCATTAAATCCGACTCTGTTATGATTTTCAAATATTTTTATTCTAGCATTATTCATTATATCTTCTACTGAATCAGTATAAATGTTTCCATAATAGAAATTAGGATTTTTTTGACCTCTTACACAAGAATATATATCGCCATCTCTTTCAAGTAGAAAAAACTTTTCTCCACAGTTATCACAATTTGTGCAATATGTTGGATTAAATTCTGCAAACCAAGTATTTCTAACACCATAATCAAGTGATGTATTAAGAAATTCCTTTTTCATTCTATTATATAGATTAACTTGTTCTTCTTCGCTCATAGCATGTAGTAATGTATCATCTTTAGATACAAAACCAATCATAAAATTAAAATCGTTCATATCTAAACAAGTATTTTTTTCAAGATACTTAATATCTTTTATTATCTCATCTAATTTATCATAGTGTTCTTTGAATATTGTAGCAGATACTTTTTTCTTATTTGGTATATTTTCTAATAATTTAATATTATTAAGTATTCTATCTAAAGTTTTTTGATTTCCCTTTGTAACTCTATATTCTTCGTGTAGTGATAATGGTAAATCCAAACTTCCACTAATTGATACATTAAATTCTTTTATTGTATCAATGTGCTTTTCAATATTTAATAAATTTGTTTTAATATGTGGCTCTCCAAGTCTAAATCCATTATCTTCAATTATTTTTTTATTATCTTTATAATAATTTGATATAAACTCAATTATATCTCTAAAATCTTCTTTGGAAAGAGTTGTTACCTCACCACCATGAAGTGAAATGTTAAAAGGAACAACTCCTGCATCTTTAAATTTCTTTACTGCATATTCCAAAGTTTTTAAGTATTTATCGTCATGTTTTAAATCTACTGTATTTTCTTTTAAGTAGCAATATTTACATTGCATATTGCAATTCATAGTTGGGACATAAAGTAAATGTATAAACTTATATTCGTTATTCATTAGAAACTCCTAGTCGTAGTAACTAATATAAGTAGGGCTTTCTTTAAATGCTCGTTCATTAACAAGTGCATTTCTTGGTATTGTAATACTTGATAATGAATAACATTGTCTAAATGCCGAACTACCTATCTCGACTACTGTTCTAGGAACATATACATAACTTAAACTTGAACAACCATAGAAAGCATGTCCCCCAATTCTTGTAACTCCCTCTGGTATTTCTATTGAAGTAAGAGAACTACAATTTTCAAATGTACTACCTTTTATTTCAGTTATTTTAGAAGGTAACTTAACATTATTTAAACTTGTATCTCCCATAAATACTTCACCATGTATATATGTAATTCCTTCGTGTAGGTTAATTGTTCTTAAAGATGTCATATAAGCAAATGTTTCACCATTTATTTCAGTTACCTTACTTGGTATAGTCATTTCAGTAATTGAACTACAATGTGAAAATGCACTACCACCAAGATACTCCAATGTATTAGGTAATTTAACATTTGTTAAGTTGTAATCATAAGCAAAAGCACCACCTCTTATTTCTTTTAATCCTTCAGGTAAAGAAATATGAGTTAAACTAGTCATATAAGCAAAAGCATCACCTCTTATTTCATAAACAGTAGAAGGTATTTCAATTGTTGTAATATTACTTGCATTATAAAATGCTTTTGTTTTTATACTCTCAATTCCATAAGGAATAGTAACTCTTGTTATTGTTGTATTTTGGAATGCACTTTCACCAATTGCTAAAACAGGTTTGTTTTTATATGTACTTGGTATTGATACTTCGTTGCTTCCTTGAAAAATTCCTCTTGTATATCTAAATACTTGATAACCATCGCCATATCTTGTAAATAACAATTTAGGTTGAAAGAACATGACACATGGTATAAAAATCGCAACAAATATAATTAGCATGACTTTTATAACCTGTGGTAGAAAAACATCTTGTTTTTCACTTCTAATATCATTTACTATTTTTGATAAATCTTCATCTGGACTTTTAATTGCTTTTTTTGTTAATACATTTAATATATTAAATCTTTTTGAAATTATTAAATAAATAATAAAACCAATAAATTCAATAAATCCACAAAGAACTAATGAATAGTTAAAGAAATACATCACAGTACACAATAGTGTAATGATACCAAATACAACAAGTAATATATTTTTCTTGGTATTTAAACTTCTTGTAGATAATAAAGCAATATTTTCACCTTGACTTTTAATTTCTTCCTTTAACATATTTTTTAATATAGTTTTTTCAGTTCCATAATATGTATTGTCAAAATTGACAACAGGGCTAGTATCTTGAACTACTTGTTGTTCAACTACTTGAACATTATTTCCATCAAATGGAGTTCCACAAGCAGTACAAAATTTATCAGTTATTTGCATTGTTGCTCCACATTTTGCACATTTCAATGCAACATTAGGAGTAACAGTAGGGTTGGGATTTATATTAGCACCAATATTATTATTAGTAATAACTTGATTACTTCTTCTATTTATGGGTGTTTTAGTGATTGCAGCTGTAATAGGAACTATAATAAATGCACCTATAAATACTGCAAAAAAGTCCACTAATGCAATTCCAGTTGTAACAAAGAAATCAAAGAATAATAAGATGGCAACTCTAATTGCAAATAATATCCAAAATGTTTTTTTAGGATCATCTTTTGAAATCATTTTTGATAGAGGACTTAAGACGAATACTGACATGTGAATAGATACAAATGCCTCCATAAATAATACTCCGAATATATCCATATTATTTTCTCACTCCTTTATTCTTATATTTTTTAAGTCTATTCTGACATAATCATAAAAAGATTATTCTCATAATATTGTAATGCTGAAAGGTCAATATTAGGCATGTTCTTTTTACCAAATGTGTCAATCCATTTTTTAGATATATTTAATACATAAGTATAAGGTAATATATTGTAAAAATAATTTGGATCTTCTTCTACCAATTTTTCTAATTGATTTTTTTCAGCAGTGTTTAAATAGTTTCTAAATCCTAGAACTTTTGAACTAATCATCTCTCCATAAGATGTTTTCCTACTTGTTATTATTGCAAAGAATCCTGATACGAATATTGAAATAAATGATAGTATATATACAATATTAAATGAAGGATTTAAATCTCTTATATATAAATAAGAACCAACCCAAGCAACTATTCCAATAAATAGTAGGGCGAATGTTGTAATCATCTTATTTCTTGATTCAATATCATTTATTTTTTTATCCATGACACTTTCTAAACAAGTATTCACTTTTGAAAATACACTTGCAAATGAAGGATTTTCACTTATTATATTTTCATTACTTCCGTCTTTAAATAATTCTTGATAAACTATTTGTTCCGTAATAGATAATTTTTTAGAATTGTTTTTTCCTAAATTAACTATTTTATATTTATTCTTGCTTATTTCTTCTATTGAAATATAACCTTTACTAGCAAGACCAATAATTAGTGCAGTAGTCATCTTGACAATAGATTTTTCGCCATATATAAATCCTATTTGTGCAGCATCTAAATTATCAGGTGGGTAGAATTCAACAGTTTTAGCAAATTTACTAAAATCTCTACCATATTTTGACCAAGAATAAAAACTATAAATTGATACACATATAAGTGCTATGCAAATTATAAAACAAATAATTCCATAATTGCTTATTCCACCAATGAAATAACCATCAGGTAATTTCATATTCAAAGTTACTGTTTCATCTAATTGATAACTAGATAATTTAGCAACTAAACTGTTCCCATTAACAGTATAATTTATACTATTGTTAATATTTTCTTTTTCTTTAAAAAAGTTAATTGAATTTTCATCAATATTATCAGGCATATTTATTGTTACTGACATATTATCAATTTTAGTATTATCATAATTGTCAAAAACATTAAATACTAATTCGTCAAAACCTTTGTTAGTATCCTTTCCCATATTGTATCGGTACATAATTTTATATGTATGTAGTCCTGGATTTATTGTTGTTCTTGCACTACCAATTTTAATACCGATATTATCACTTGTTTCACTTAATACGAACTTTTCGCCTTCTGCTCGTAAGTTTGTTATAAGTATTTTTTTCTTACTTTCTTTACCATCTTCATTGTAATATTTTAACCATTTTGGTACTGATTTATAAATACCATTAAAATTATTGCCAGGAATATTTACTACAATATTCTCTATAACATCAACTCGGTTATTTTTATCAACATCCATAACGACATCATAACTTACAACCTCAAATTCAGATGATATGTATGATCCATTTTTCTTAAATCTATTATTTTCTTCCTTTATAACAAAAAAAGGAATGATAACTAATAGCAATGTCCATACAAATAGTAAAGTTATTGTTCTTAAAGTATTCTTCCTTTTTCTCATATTATAAACTTACTTTGACATTTTGTCTTTCTTCTTCGTTTGCTTCAAACATACTTTTTGACTTATAACCTAATAAACTCGCTACTATATTGCTTGGGAACATTTCAACTTTATTATTAAAATCTCTAACTGTTGCATTATAGTATTTTCTTGAATTAGCAATTTCGTCTTCAATTTTAGTAAGTTGATTACTCAAATCTTTAAAGTTTTCATTTGCTTTTAAATCTGGGTAAGCTTCAGCAAGTGCCATTATTTTGCTAATTCCACCTGATAACTTTTCATTTGCTTTAATCTTTTCTTCATCTGACATTTTGTCATAAGCAGAATTTCGCATCTTGATAACTTCTGTCAAAGTGCTTTTTTCATGTTTTGCATATCCTTTAACAGTTTCGACAATATTAGGAATCAAATCCCATCTTTTCTTCAAATAAACATCCATTGTCGCAAATGCTTCTTTGACTTTGTTATTTTCTCTTACAAAATTGTTATAAGCAACAAAAAATGCAATTAGAATAATAACAACAATCGCTATAATTATGTATAGCCACATTATAATCACCTCTCTCAATTATAATTATAACATATCCTGTGTAGATTGTTATATACCTTTTTAAAAAAATTGTAGAAAAATAGTTAATAAATCCACATATAATGATAAATTTATACAATAATAATATATAAATATAATTATGTAATAGATTTTTAAGTAAGCAATTTTATATAATTGATTTTTGTGTTATACTTTTATTGAGTAAAATGTTATAACAAAAAAAAGAGTTATTTCATATTTACTCTTTTCGGTAAAGTTTTGTGTTCGTTTTCTTTTATTAAAAAATATGGCTCAACACTTAAACAGTTCGCTAATATTTCAAGTGTATCTACTGCTATATTGCCACGAGCATTTTCAATATCGCTAATGTATCTAGGACTTAATCCACTTTTTTCGGCTAAATGTTCTTGGGTATATCCTTTTGCATAACGATATGATTTTATATTTGCACCCAAAACTTTACGAATTTTTGAAGTTTTCATCTAGCACCACCATTTCTAGTTTAATCTTTTTTTTAGAAAATAAACACGAATTGGTATCGCTGAAATTACAAGAAACGAAAGGAGATTACAATGAAAAAAGTAACTAAAAACAGTGATGATGATATGTTTAGCACTTTTTTAGTTAAAGAAAAAGAATTAGCTTATGTTGAAAAAAGACATGCTCAAGCATCAATTATTAAAATGAGTGATGATTTAAAAGAAAGGGAAAGTAAAGCCACATTTTTTACTAGAATAAAAGATTTCTTTAATGATTGTTCTGATGCTAGGGCAATGAAAAAATTAAAAAGAGAAAGTGAAGAATTATTCTCTAAAATTCCTGACGAAGAAAAATGCAATAAAGAAATAGATCATAAGGGATTTAAACATGGTAATTTTAAAACACACATTTTCTTTGAACAAATTTATAGAGAAAAAAATATAATTGCAGATTGTGGTGGTATCCATTTCCCAGTCATTGAATATAATGTTTACATTAGAATTGAATATACACCTGCTGAAATTTGGACTGAAAAACATTTAGAAAAAGTTTTTGAAACATATGCTGATGCAGAAAAATATTATATATTTTTGAGAAAAGAATATAAAGATAAAAGTGCAAAAATTGTTCTTGATTATTTAACTGAAAAAATTGATTCTCATTGTGATGTTTTAAAAAAGAGAATAATAGATTTAGGATTTGAATTATAATGTCAATAATAATAGCCGATATACAACTGCTAGTATAGAGTTGCGAATGAATATTGACAACATATTTTTTTCTTGATATTATTTATATGTCAGTTGATGCAGTTTGTCGATTGATGTCGTAACAATACCGAGCAGTATTAGGTATTGTTTTTTTATGTATTAAGGGAGTTATCCCTTTTTTAATTTGCTTTAAAATAATTAAATTGTGATGTTTTGCTCCATTCATAAGCATTCCACATATTTGTATGATTAGTAGCAGGATCTACCATAACAATTTCGTTGCCATCTATTCCAATTATTGCAACCCAATGCTGATTACCTTCAGTAGCACCTTTGACTTCTACTGTTAAATAATAACCATCATTAAAATATTTAGAAATAAGTTCTAATTTTTCAGTTCTAGATTTTTCTCTTAAATTGATATTATTCATATATTTAAATTCAGGGACTACTTTTTTAATTGCCCCATACTGTAAATTACCATGTTCATCAAATCCACCATTTTTGTTAAGTGCTTCAACAAAAGTTCCAGGATTAAATGGTGTTAGATTAGCAGGTGCAACACCTGATTTTTGAATTAAAATAGCGATAGATGTAACTAAACAACCAATATTTCCAATAGTGCTACTTGTATTACCAATTCTAATATTAGACCATGTAGCACCTTTTTGTCGCCAACTTACATATTCTCCTGCATCAATACCATAAACAATACCATTCCATAGCATTGCATAATCATCACTTAATAATTCATTATATTGCTTTAATTGTGCAGCATTAAAGAAATATTTGTTTTTCATATCTTCTGCTGTTTTTGAAGTTATTTTTATGTGTAATACTCGTTTTTCACTTTCTTGTGGCATTTCTAAATCATTAACTCCCTGAAAAGTAATATTTTCAGTTTTAACTTCGTGAGTTAATGTATTCATATCCCAAAAAATATCTTTTAATACTTTTAATTTAGCATTATCCATAGTAACAACTTCTTGTTCATTTATTCCATTGGATTGTTTAACTGCATAAATTAAAAGCATATCTTTCCAAGTAGCCATATTACCTTCAAGAACATACTCATCATGTGGATTAGAGTTTTGTATTGACTCTAATTTATCAGAAAACTCTTTATTACATTCTATAATAGCATCTTGCATAGTCATAGCATTAGAACTAGATTTTTCGCCAGAGAAGAATATACCA
>Ga0129307_1002221_pt1 | contig 16261 bp, 10 predicted proteins | sample P1105metagenome_FD_94437 | JGI IMG/M metagenome (GOLD analysis project Ga0129307, IMG submission 94437) | Capybara group fecal microbial communities from Wisconsin, USA - P1105 metagenome | ecosystem: Host-associated > Mammals > Digestive system > Large intestine > Fecal | place: USA: Wisconsin... | reverse complement strand
TCCGTATACCACCTTCGACACGACCGTGTATGAGGTGGAGGTCATCACGGACGGGAAGAACGTCTGGGGCGCGGTCAAGAACAGCGTGACGGGCAACACTACCGACTGGAGCGGAAGCGACGCTGAGTTCGTCTTCAACAACACCTACACCCGGAAGGGCGGCGGAGGCGGCGGTGGCGGCGGCCGCCGCGGCGGCGGAAGCACCCCGACACCGACGACTACTACGGTTCCCGAAACAGAACCCGAGGTGATCCCGGGCATGCTCCCGAAGACGGGAATGCTCTGGTGGCCGGTACCGGTCCTCGCGGTAGCAGGATTCTTCTTCCTCGCGGCAGGCTTCATCCTGGAACGCAGAAGAAGCTGAGATGTCCGGAACGGAACTGAAAAAGGGACATACAAGGTTCGCGCTCCGGCGCATCCACCTGGAACTGTAAACCAAATCTTCTAAGGGATGAAAAAGATGAAAAAGTCAATGATCGAAATGGTTCCTGAGTTTATCAGGCAGGTAAAGAGGGGCAGGCGCTGGCAGCGCGCGGTGACGTGCGTGGCAGCCCTGGTCGTAATCATACTGACTTGCATGCGGATCCTCCCGGCGGCCACGATGGAGGGAAAGCACCCGCATCTCGCAGCGGAAGCGCTGACGGGATGGGCAGGGGACCCGCTGTCTGTGAACGTGAGCGCGGAGTCGCCCGCCGGAAGCGGTGAGAAGGTCGTAGCCCTGACCCTGACAGGGGAAGAGGCCGGCCTCTCTGAAAAATATGAGTTTGACGAGGAAGGCGTCACGTCTGTGACCGACGCTGCAGGGCAGGAGATCCGCCTGCACCGGACGGTCCGCGAGGACGCGAAGGACACCGTCGACTACTGGTTTGTGCTTGCGGCCGGCCAGAAGACGGAGTTTACGCTGGAGCTGGAGGACGAGATCGTCGTAGACGATGTCATCGCGGCATCCGGCATCATCGAGAATGTCAGGACCGCGAAGGCAGCGGAAGAGGCTGCCGGGGAAGAAGAGACAGAGGCAGCAGCGACTGCTTCTCCTTCGAATGCCGTTGCGGTCGAAAAGGAAGACTTTGAACAGGCGACCGCGAGCAACGCGGCGAAGGCCTCCGTCAGCAACGCGCTGAAGGCTTCCGCGAGCGATGCGGACCTTGCTGTGGCAGTCGAGAACGACGAGGTCGACGTGGATGAGGACTCCGGCGAGATCCTTGACGGCGCTGTCATCGACGACATCGGCGCGTCTGACATGTTCGAGGACGAGGAGACCGAGGTCACCGCGGCTCTGAAGGTCGCGGCGGGCAGCGGCGACGACCTTGAGGAGGCGATCCGCGACGCGGAGAAGAACGCGGAGAAGCGCGGCGACGCAAGCCTCGAGTTTACCTGGAGGACCACTGTCGTCAATACGAAGGACGAGCTCACCTGGGCAGGCAGCGGCGTGAACGTCACGATGTTCTACAACGCGGCAGCCGAGATCCCGGACGGCGCTTATCTCTCCGTCGCCGAGATCAAGGAGGGCAGTGACGGGTACCAGGCATACTATGACGGCGCGGCAGCGGCAGTGAACGGTTACACCGGGGCTGAAGTCGACGTTGCGGGCGCGCGGTTCTTCGACATCACCCTCTGCGACGCTGACGGGAACGGGATCCAGCCGGCAGGCCAGGTCGTCGTAAAGGTCAACTATGACGACGCAGTCGGGCTCGCGGAGAGCGCGGACGTCAAGGCAGTCTGCTTCGCGGACGGGGGCGCCGAGGTCATCGACACGGTCGCCGGCGGCAGCGCGACGGTGCTTGACGAGGTCGCTTTCAACGCGGACGGCTTCTGTGTATACGGTATCATTACTTATGGCATGTCCGTAGACAAGGTCTCCGGTGAGCAGAGCTTCAGCGCTTCCGCGAACGGCGTGACGGTCGAAGTGAAGGCAGAGGCCGGCGCGTTCCCGGAGGGGACGTACATGAAGGTTGAGCGCGTTGATTCCTTCGGCCTCCGCGAGACGGTCGAGGGCGCAGCCGGAAACAAGGTCGGCGAGATCACCGCGGTCGACATCACCTTCTACAGCGCGGACGGCACCGAGATCCAGCCGGAGAAGCCGATCAGCGTGGTGCTTACCTCTGACGCCATTGAGAATGCAAAGAACCCGGTGATCCTCCACGTCGAAGACGATATGGCCGGCGCGCAGGTCGTTGAGGAAGTCACGGTCGAAGGCCGGAAGGCAGAGTTCACAGCGGAGAAGTTTTCGGTATACATTATTGCCGGGGAGGAGCTCGTGACGGACGTTACCCTGCCCGGAAGCGACGATACCTACGAAGTCAAGGTCACCTATGGCGCGGATGCGGAGATCCCTGAGAATGCGCGTCTGGCAGTCAGGACGCTTGCCGAGGACAGTGACGAATACAAAGCGGCGAAGGAAGCCGTTATTGCGGACAAGAAGGCAAAAGACGGAGCGTTCAATGAGAAAAATCTGGGCTTTGCGGCCCTGGATATCTCTATTGAGGATGAGCAGGGCAGCAAGGTGGAACCGGCCGCCGGCGCGGAAGTAAAGGTCTCCATCAGGATGAAGAAGCTGCCGGCAGGAGCGGATGAGAAGCTGCTGAACGACACGCTGGAGGTGCTGCACCTTGATGAAAGCAGCGGGACCGTTGTTGTCGAGACCGTGGCGGAAGCAAAGGACGTGACAGTCGCGGACGGAAGCGCTGTGGCGGAGTTCACGACGGACAGCTTCTCCACATTCCCGCTGACCTGGGAAGACGGAAGCGCGACCATCCATTATGGCTATCTTAATACCGAGACCGGGGCATTTGTCGAGTTTACCGATCCGGATAAGGTCGCTACGCTTGATACCTCTGTCGCGAGCGTAAGCCTTGAAAACACGTTCGAGGGATACTCCTTTATCGGGGCGACCTACAAGGCATCGGCCGCTGCGGAAGAATATGATATGACGACCGCCATCCTCACGAAGGCAGAAAACGGATGGCAGATCACGCACAAGACCAGCCACGAGGATGATGCGGAGACCATAACGGAGCTCGTCGCGGACGGAAGCGACATCTATGTTTATTACGGAGAAAAGTCGTCTCATGATCCGACCCCGGTCGGCATTGAAGTTCCTAAACCCGTTACTGAAAAAGAAGTTACGGTAAATGAGGATGGAACGTCGACGATCACCCTTGACGTTACCGGCACAAAGGTAACAGAGACCGAGAGTGTCGGTGCAAATGTCCTGATCGTTTTCGACAGGACATCAAGTATGAGCGGCAGTATGCCCGGTGCTTCAAGCCGCATGGCGGCTGCCAAGTCTGCTGTAAATACTTTAGTGAATATCCTTTCGACAGGTGATAATGCCAAAAATGATATAGACTACTCGTTTGTATCATTCTATCGCCAGGCGGACAGTATCCATACCTGGGGAACGGACGCGATCTCCGGAAGGACTACGTGGACCAAAAATGCCACAGCATTCAACAATTATGTGCAGGGTATTGGTTATCCAAGTACTTACGGAACAAACTGGGAGGCCGGCCTTTATCAGGCCCGCCAGGCCCTGAACAGTAAGGATAATGACCAGACATATGTGATCTTCCTTACGGACGGTGAGCCTAACAGAAGAGGAACCGGTACCACAACACAAAGCGCAACTGCGGCAGTTGCCATTTCTTATGCGTTAACACAGGCGCAGGCTATTACAGGGACAGAGAATGTTTCCCTTTACGGCGTGTTCTGCGGCAATGATTCCGGCCATGATAACCTTGCGGGGATGATCAGAGACGCCAGCGGTGAGGAAACGATCAATGGTACAGACAGCGCTTCTTTGACAGAAGCCTTTGAGAACATTGCCCACACGATCGTCACCAACCTCGGTGCGACCGGAGTCAGTGTCGATGACGGTGTCACGAGCCTTTCCTCTGTCAGCGCAACCGTCAGCGGGACGGCCGGAGGATACAAGTACTTCTATAAGACCGAAGGCTCTGATACCTGGGTGGAATGGACTGCTGAAAACGGCGCCCCCGGTGCTTCCTACAGTGAAGACAACGGTGTGACCTGGGATCTTAGTGATGTCGGCGCGTTGGCTGCAGGCACGACTTACCGGATCCAGTTCACAGTCTGGCCCAGCCAGGAAGCCCTGGACCTTATTGCGAACCTGAATAACGGAACCGTCAGTTATGAAAGCTTAAGTGACGACGTCAAGAGCCAGATCGCAGGGGACAAGACGAGCGGGTATACGCTTAAAACAAATACGCACCTGAATACGACGTATTCCTTCAAGGGGCAGACGTATACCGACCCGATCACGCCGCTTGTGTCAGGCGATATGCCGCTGATGTCTGATCTTATGACTGTGGAAAAGCAGTTTGCGCATTCGATCAACAGCCAGGATCCGTTCACCAGTATCGTGTTCTATCTTAAGCAGGATGGAAAGTATTATCAGAAGGATGGAACAACATCCGAGACATTTGATGAAAGTAAAGTGTTTGAGCTTCCTGCAAATACAGGCAATGACTGGAAGAACAGCATCTACATCGCCCCCGGCTTCATGGAGGGCGAGGAGGTCCTGGAAAGCGGCCATAAGTACACGCTTGAAGAGAAGATACTTGTCGGTAATGAATACGAGTATGAATTCACGCCGCAGACAGTCCGCCCGATGGTCATCGACGGCACGCTGACATACCTGGTGCTGGTAGATGATTATAACGGCCCCGGCAAGAACGGCGTGGCGGCAGATGTCAAGACATACACGATCGACAACGAGACCTATTATGTTGCTTCGGAGAGAACCGGTAAGCTGGTCGGTACGAACCGTAAGACGGCGGAGCTTGATATCACCAAGGTCGTGGAAACAAACAATATCCTGTCCGATGAGGAGGAGGCAGAGGAAGCCTTTACATACCGTGTAACGCTCCAGATCCCCGATGGCGCGGACCCGGCGGGTATCGTCGGTTACGAGTATGTCTACAGGCCGCAGCAGGATAACGCGTACTACCTGTACGGCTATCATGAGTATGAAGGCGGAACGCCGGTGGCATCAGCCTTCGCGGATGATATTGCCCGGCTTGGAAACAACAGGTACCGCGCATGGAACACACTGATCTACAGGGATCTTGTTGAATGGGAGAATGTTGACGGCAAGATCGTCTCCAAAAAAGACGCTGACGGCAATATTATATGGAAGGTCCCGGCGTCAGACGGCTATCATACTATCACTTATGATATGACGCTGAAGCAGAATGAGGTGATCCGTTTCACCAACCTGCCCACGGGAACTAAGTACACCATTCAGGAGATCTATGCCAACAAGTACCCTGCTGACAATGTCGGGGGTGATACTTCCGGTAAGGCACCTGTAAGCGATCCCAGCAACATTGCTTCCGAGGGTTATGAGATCAGTGTCAGGAGCACGGCGGGTGAAGTAAGCCAGACAGCCGTAGCAAACGACACTGTTTCCGGAACGATCGAAGGCCTTGATACCCGTTTCTATAACCAGTTCACGAACACCATGACGAGAGGTGTTGACGTGAAGCTGGCCGGAACGAAGAAGCTGGCAGGTTATGACTGGGGCAGTGAGAGCTATCACTTTACTCTGGAAGCGTCTGAAGGTACACCGATGCCTTCTGAGGCGACCGGGAAGACCGAATTCGATCTGACCGCGGAGAGCGGAAGCGCTGACCAGACAGATACGTTCGGCCGGATCAGGTTCACAGCCCCGGGTACGTACACGTACACTGTTTCGGAAACCAATGGCGGAACGGTCCAGGACGTCAACGGCAAGTTTGTGGCGTTTGGCGAAGCGGCGACGGTAACGATCGTTATCGCGGAGAATTCGACGACCCGCGAGCTGTCTGTTGAAAGTGTGACAGGTGCTGAATGGAATGAAGAGACCGGTACGGCGACCGCTTCCATCACCAATACGCATGAAGTAACGAGCGTGAACGCAGCAAAGGAATGGAAGAACGCGGACGGGACCACGGAGGCTCCGGAGGGCGCGACTGTAGTTTATACGCTGTTTGCTGATGAAAAAGCAACTGAGTATACGGTCACTCTGGACGGAGAAGCAGATAAAACAGTCCCGGCTGCAGGCGGCTACGAGAACGAAGCGTGGAACGCGGCGTTCGTGAACCTGCCGAAGTACAGCGATGTGATCGACGGAGTACCGGTCGAGATCGAATACACGATCGCGGAGACGACCGGTTACCCGGGCTACTCGGCATCGACCACTGAGCCGGTCGTTTCCGGCAGCACCATTACCAACACGCAGGAACCCACCACAGCGAATGCGGTCAAGGCATGGAAGAATGCGGACGGGACCACGACGGCTCCGGCAAACGCTTCGGTCGTCTTCACGCTTTACGCGGACGGCGAGCCGACTGCGTATACGGTGACGCTTGATGGGACCGCGGATGAAAAACCGGCAGGCACAGCCGGCTACGAGAGCGCAGGCTGGACGGCGACGTTCATTGGTCTTCCGAAGTACAAGATCGTTGAAGGCGAAGCGGCCGAGATCGAGTACAAGATCGCGGAGACCACGACTTATCCGGGCTACACGGCATCGACCACCGAGCCGGTAGCAAGCGGGGAAACCATTACCAACACGCAGGATTCCACCACCGCGAATGCTCTCAAGGCATGGAAGAATGCGGACGAAACAACAACTGCTCCGGAAGGCGGCAAGGTCACTTACACGCTGTACGCTGACGGAACAGCAACGACCTATACTGTGGAGCTTGACGGAACTGCGGAAACAACAGTACCGACAGGAACTGCGGGTTATGAGAGTGAAGCCTGGAAGGCAGAGTTCGTGAACCTGCCGAAATCAAAGATCGTTGACGGTGCAGCTGTTGATATCGTCTACACTGTCGCCGAGACCACGACGTATCCGGGTTACACGGCATCGACCACCAGTCCGGTGGCGAACGGCGGGACCATTACCAACTCGCAGGGCGCGACAGGTATTAATGCGCAGAAAGCATGGAAGAACGCGGACGGGACCACGGATGCTCCGGAAGGTGCAACGGTAGTCTTTACACTGTTTAAGGACAATGAAAAGACTGACTTTACTGTAACACTTGACGGTACTCCTGAAGCAGATGTCCCGGCTACGACCGGCGGCTATGAGAGTGCAGCATGGACGGCAACATTCGTGAAGCTTCCGCAATACAAGATCGTCGACGGCAAAGCGGTAGACATCGTCTACACAATCGCCGAGACCACCACGTATCCGGGCTATAAGGCATCGACCACCGATCCGGTCGCTTCCGGAAGTACCATTACCAACACGCAGGAATCCACCAGCGCAAATGCGCTCAAGGCATGGGAGAACGCAGACGGTACGACTGAGGCGCCGCAGGGCGGAAAGGTAACTTATACCCTGTACGCGGATGGAGAGGCAACAAACTATACGGTAACGCTTGACGGAACTACGGAGACAGCTCCGACAGGAACAGCCGGTTATGAGAGTGAAGCCTGGAAGGCTGAATTCGTGAATCTGCCGAAGTTTAAGGCCGTCGACGGAGAAGCAGCCGTGATCGTCTACACGATCGCAGAGACTGAGACGTATCCGGGCTACACGGCATCGACCACTGATCCGGTAGCGAGCGGTGAGAGCATCACGAACGCGCAGGTAGCTACTGCAGCGAATGCGGTCAAAGCCTGGAAGAACGCGGACGGAAGCACTGAAGCTCCGGAAGGCGCGACCGTCGAATTCAAACTGTATGCGGATGGAGAGGCGACGGAGTATACGGTTACCCTGGACGGAACAGCTGACGAAACGGTTCCGGCAGGAACAGCCGGCTACGAGAGCGAAGCCTGGAAGGCGGAGTTCGTGAACCTGCCGACGTACAAAGTCACCGATGGCAAGGCTGTCGAGATCGTTTACACGGTCGGTGAGAGCCTGCAGTACGCGGGTTATACCGCAACGCCGGAAGCACCTGTCGCAAGCGGCGGGACCATCACGAACAGCCAGGATGAGACGTCTGCAGACGCTTCCAAGATCTGGGAGAATGCGGACGGAACCGCGACGCCTCCGACAGACGCGACAGTCGTATTTACACTGTACGCGGATGGAGAAGAGACCGAATACACGGTGACGCTTAACGGGAGGGTTGATGAGGCTCCTGAAGCGACCGCCGGATACGAGAGCGCGGAGTGGACGGCAACGTTCGCCCACCTGCCGAAGTTCCAGGCAGACGGAACGACTGAGATCGTGTATACGATCGCAGAGACGACCGGATATGATGGCTACAAGGCATCGACCACCGAGCCTGTGGCAAGCGGAAAATCGATCACCAACAGCCAGCTCAGCGCGGAGATCAAGCTCTTGAAGATCGGCGACGGCAAGATCGAAAACCCGCTGGATAAAGCAGAATTTGAGCTTTATTCCACCTGGAAGGGACCGAAATCGGCTGACAATGTCAAGGCAAAGAATGCTGAAGGCGAGGAGGTCGGTATCATTACCACTGCGGGAGGTGGTTTGGCAACGGTCGGAAAGCTGCTTCCCGGCACCTACTACCTGGTAGAGACGAAGGCACCGGACGGCTACAACCTGCTGGCAGACGCGGTGGAGATCTACATCCAGCTTTCTGATAATGAACCGGGATATACGGTTTCCTACAGTCAGAAAGACTACGGTGATTCCGATGCTTCGCCCCTTACACCGGATGACGACGGAGCATACCAGATCACGGTCAGCGACCCGTCCGGCAAGGCACTTCCGCACACCGGCGGCATGGGCACCACGCTGTTCTACGTGATCGGCGCGATCCTTGCGGCAAGCGCAGGCATCATCCTCGTTACCAGGGAAAGAATGACCCGCTGACAGTTTTGCCGAAGAGCTTTAAAAGATCATAAGCTTTAAATGATCCTCCCGGGGAAGGCATTATGCTTTCCCCGGGAGTCTTTTACAGCACCGCCTTTGCCAGGATAAATCCTGGCAAGTCAAGCTTGAAGTTGAACCCCCCGTCCTTTTGCGGTATTCTTTATAGGGGCTTAGGGGTTTCCAGAGCCCCAATTCAGTGCAGGAGAGTGGAAGACCTATGAATACATACCGTTTTGGCCTGCGGTTCAAAAAGTTCCGGAACCTCGTCGCGATCATTGTCGCGGTGATGGTGTTCGGCTTTTATTTTATCTACGACTATTTCTTTGAGGGGCTCGACTGGTGGGATCCGAGGAAGTTTGCCTACATCTTCCTCGTGATCGGGATCGTGTTCGTCGCTCTTACCATCCTCTTTTTCAATAAGCTCGGGGATACCATGTATTACCGGCTCACGGCGAACGCGCTGGAGGTCTCGGCCTGGGGGAGGAGCGTCTTTTACCCCTACACGGAGTTCAGGGAAGCCTATTACCGGCCCTGGGGACCGTTCGACACGGTGCCGGTGGAGTTCAAGATGAAGGATGGGCGGAAGATGGAGATCAACCAGTACATTCATAACCTTGAGGACCTGACGTACGGGCTGTTGAAGAAGATCGAACCGTACGCAACTTTCCAGGACGGGCTTCTGTCCCGCGTCGGCGCCATCACCACGGAAGCCGCAAAGAAGAAAAAGCTGAGGTAAGCTGTAGGCAGGCGGGGGAGGAACCGGCAGAAGAGGACCCGGCGGGAAAGATCGGGACAGAAGAGAAAAGGACAGAGGACAGAAAAGAACAGAGGACAGAAAAGAACAGGATGAGCAGGAAGAAACGACTTCTCTGGCTGGACGCGCTGCGCGGGTTTACGGCGGTCAGCATGGTGCTTTACCACGGCATGTGGGACGCGGTGTGGCTGTACGGCGTCCATGCACCCTGGTACAGGGCGCTGCCTGGCTATGTGTGGCAGCAGAGCATCTGCTGGACCTTCATTTTCCTTGCGGGCTTCAGCTGGCGCTTTGACCGCCGCCCCCTGAAGCGGGGGATGCTGGTGTCCGGCGCGGGGCTTCTCATCACGGCGCTGACCCTTTTTTTCATGCCGGAGTCGAGGATCATTTTCGGCGTCCTCACGCTGATCGGGTCCTGTATCCTCCTGATGATCCCGCTGGACCGTCTGCTGGATCACAGCGGGAAGCGTGGCGGAGAACATGACGGAAAACATGACGGAAAACATGACGGGCTCCAGAGCGCTGACAAAGGCCCTGGCGGCAGACCTCTATACGGCTTTCTTGCTGCGGTCCTCCTGTTTTTTCTCACGCGGAACGTGAACGCGGGCTCGCTTGGCTTTGAGCGCCTGGTCATTGCTTATCTTCCGAAGGCGCTATACCGGGACCTTTTCACGACGTATTTCGGCTTCCCGTATCCCTCCTTCTTTTCGACGGATTACTTCTCACTGATCCCGTGGTTCTTCCTGTTCCTTGCGGGTTACTTTGCGCACGGGATATGGAAGACCGGGAAGAGTCGGAAGGAGAGCGAAGGGGCAGAGAGCGCACAAAAAAAGAACGCGCCGGAGGGCGCGTTCCTGAAGGAAAACACGGTATCCAGACAGCCGGCAGTGCTCCGGGCCTTTGCCTGCATCGGCCGCCATGCCATGCTGGTCTATATTCTGCATCAGCCGCTCATCATGCTGTTTTTCCTCGTGACGGGGATGGCGGGATAAGGGACCGCTGCAGCGTTCAGCGGCTTACGATCATCTCCCGGATCAGTACGAGCACGAGAAGATGCGCGGGATAGAAAATATAGAAAAACCATTTGGAGAAGGTGCTGCCCTTCTCCTTTTCTTTTCCTGTGTAGCAGCGGAGGAAGAGGAACGCCGCGACCGCGGGGCCGGTCATAATGAGAAGGAGGTTCAGGAAACGCGCGGGGCCGGCGTTTCCGTTGAGCGCGATGCCTGTCACAAGATTCAGGATGTCCGACAGGTAAGCGATCAGGAGCGTGAAGATCCATCCCGTGCCTTCGGTGATATTCCCGAGCCGGACCTCGTTGAAGATAAGGACGTAGGCGGGGGCGAGGAGGCCCCAGTCGCACCAGAGGCTCGCAAAGAGGATCAGGAAGACAAGCGGGTACCTGAGCGGTACGAAGCGGACGTACTCCTGGACCGAGAGAAGCAGGAAGCAGAGGTACAGGGTGAAGAGCATGTTAAGCTCGAAGCGGCCGCCGAGGAAGCTGTAGAAGGCAAGCGTGAACGGGATCTGCGAGAGAAAGGCGAAGAGGAGCAGACGGAGGCCGAAGGCGGTCCGTGACCGCGTGTGCGCGAAGCTGTCCGGCAGGAGGCGGCACATGACGGGGGCGGTCATGTAGCCGATGCCGCTTAAGAGCGAGAACTGCCAGGTGCCGGTGTTTAAAAAGACCGCCGCGATGTGGTTCAGCACCATGGCAAAGGTCGCGATGTATTTGATCTGGCTGCGGTCAAGGCCGCGTTTTATGGTATGTTCCGGCATATTCATTCGGTTCTCCTTGCGTAAGTTGTCCTTATCATAGATTGTTCCGGGCCGAAAGTAAATATTCTTGACACTCTTATAAAATTTGATACAATATAATTGAAGTAAATAAGTAAACGCTTTTAACTAATTTGTCAATAGCACTTTCGTTTCCCATCGTTTCGTATTATAATGACAGACAGATGGGAGGTTTCTATCGCTTTTTTTTGAAAGCGGGAAAGGAGATCTTAATGAGTATCTATGATTACAGCGTGCCGTCAGTGAAGAATGGGGACATTTCCATGAAGAATTATGAAGGAAAGGTCATCCTGGTCGTCAACACTGCGACGGGCTGCGGGTTCACTCCCCACTACAAGGACCTCGAGGAGATGTACGAGAAGTTCCATGAGAAGGGCCTTGAGATCATCGACGTGCCGTGCAACCAGTTTGCGGGGCAGACGCCGGAGTCGGATGAGGAGATCCACACCTTCTGCCAGCTGAAGTACAACACGCAGTTCCCGCAGATGAAGAAGTCTGAGGTGAACGGTGAGAACGCGCTGCCGCTGTTCAAGTACCTGAAGAGCCAGAAGTCGTTCTCCGGCTTCGGCGACAGCAAGATGGCTGCATTCATGGCGGACATGCTGAAGAAGATCGACCCGGATTATGAGAACAACGCAGAGATCAAATGGAACTTTACAAAATTTGTCATCGACAGGAACGGGGAAGTCGTCGCCCGGTTCGAGCCGACCATCGATATGGCCGAGGTCTCGAAGTGTGTGGAGGCGCTCCTGTAACTGAGAATCGGGGTGGGGTATGAAGAAGGATCAGACAGCGGGAAGGGCCGCATACGGAGACGAGAGCATGATGCTTGAGAATCAGCTGTGTCTTCCGCTGTACGCGGCCGCTAGGCGTGTGGTTAGCGGGTATACACTGTTCCTTAAGCCGCTTGGGATCACCTATACGCAGTACATCGTGTTCCTTGCGCTCTGGGAGTACGGGGATCTTTCCGTCGGGGACCTCTCGGAGAAGCTCTGGCTTGACAGCGGGACGCTGACGCCGCTTTTAAAGAAGCTTGAGCAGGCCGGCTATGTGCGCCGGAACCGCGGGACGGAGGACGAGCGTGTCGTCTTTATCAGCCTCACGGAAAAGGGGCAGGCGCTCCGGGAGGAGGCGCGTCCGGTACCGGGCTGCGTCGCGGAGAAGTTTCCGCTTTCCAGGGAGGAGGCGGACCAGCTTTATACCCTTCTTTACAAAGTGATCCGCGGCATCGAATGATGCCGCGGTCTTTTGATTCTACAGGATCTCAGCGTCGGCCGGGATGATCCCTTTGTTGAAGCCTTCGTCGGGGTCCTGCTCAAGGCAGTCGCTCACAAAGTTAATGAACTCGTTTACGAGGATGGTGGGGCGCCCGGACCGGCTCCATACGAGATCGTACTCCGCGGTCCTTGCAGGCCCGGTGATGAGCTTCCGGACGACGTTCGGCCCGGGGTCGGATTTTGTCATGGGGTAGATGCTCACACCGACCTTCTGTTCCGCCATGGTCACGGCATCGATGTAGTTCGCGGTCTCCGCGATGATCTCCGGCTCAGCGCCGATCCCTTCGAACCAGCGGCGGATGGCTTCGATCCTGGAGCGCCGGTTCGGGACGACCAGGGGCACGCCCTTCAGGGCGCTCAGCGGGAGGGCGGCATCATCCGTTTTCGCAAGGGGATGGTCAGGGGACATGAACGCGCACCAGGGTTCCCTTCCCACAGGAATGCCGTCGATCGCTTCCGTGTCGTAGGGGCGCGCGACCACCGCAATGTCGGACAGGCCGCGGATCAGGCGGCTGACGACATCGTCCCCGCCACCGTTCCAGAGGCGGAAGGAAACGTGCGGGTACTCCTCGCGGAAGCTCGCGATCCAGCGGGAGGCGAGATACGGCGCCATGCCCTCCACCATGCCGATGCAGATGGTCCCGGAGAGCTCCCTGTCGAGAGAGCGCAGGTCATCCCGCGTCTTTTCCGCCAGGTCCAGGATCTGGTCTGCGCGCCGGAGGAGCAGATGCCCGGCCTCCGTGAGCTGCATGCGGCGCTTGCCCCGGATGAAGAGCTGGACGCCGAGGTCGTTCTCAAGGCTTTTGATCTGGCTTGAGAGCGGTGGCTGGCTCATGTTGAGCTTTTCCGCGGCGCGGGTGAAGTTCAGTTCACGGGCGACGACTCTGAAATACTGAAGCGTTCGGAAATCCAAAGTGATACCTCGAATAATGATGCACGAAACAATCAAAAACCAATAGATAATGATTAATTATACAATACATATTGTATAATATCACGCTGGGACGCTTTTTACAAGAAATTCTGACAGTTTATGCGGCGCGCGGAAAAGGAAAATTTAATTTTTCTGTAACTTACAGGAAGCCGAAGGATTGTAGCATTCTCCCCCCTGTATGTGCTAAAATGGATACAATAAAATAGATGAAACGGAGGAGCTCTGAATTATGAAAGCGATCGTACTTTACTATTCCAAGACAGGAACCACTGCCAAAATCGCGAAGCGCATCTGCAGGGACCTTGGCTGCCCCATGGTGAAGGTCGAGCCTGACGTAGTCTACGGCGGCTTTCTTTCATCTGTGAAGCGCGTCATACTGGACCGGAAGAACCATATGCTCCCGGGCTACGTGACGGATATCCCGGACCTCACGAAATACGACACTGTGTTCGTCGGATATCCTGTCTGGGCGGGCGGCATTCCGGACCATATGGCTGCCTTCCTTGAGGACTGCGACCTGGACGGAAAGCGGGTGGTCCCGTTTGCGACCTTCCAGTTCACGGACATCACGGGCTCTCTTGCGAAGCTTCAGGAGATCTGCGGCGACGCGGATATCGTCTTCCCGTTCAGCTACGGCGTCAGGAAGCGTGAGGACTATGGCGACTGGCTCATGGCAGTGAAGAAGCTTGACGAGGAGCCGCCGGAGGATGCCCACTACTGGACGGAGCCGGACAATGACAAGAAGGCGGAAGAGCAGCGCGTCGCGCATGCGGACGTGGACCTGCTGGACCACGTAGACGCGGCCGCGGAGGCAGCGGCAGAGGCGGTCGAGGGCGTGGTCACGCCGTCCGAGGTGAAGGCTGTCGGCCTTGAGGACCACATCGCCGAGTACTTCGAGAAGGAATAATGAAGATCACGGTCCTTACCATCTGTCCGGAGATGTTCGGAAGCTTTCTTGAAAGCCATGTGGTGAGGAAAGCGGGGCGCCGCGGGGCGGCGTCTGTGAGCGTCACGGATATCCGGGACTACGCGGGCGGGAGCTTCCGCCACATCGACGATTCGCCGTTCGGCGGCGGAAGGGGCATGGTGCTCCGCTGCGGGCCGGTGCTTGACGCGCTTCAGGCGGTCAGGACGGAGAAATCGAAGACGGTGGTGCTTTCGCCGGCGGGAACACCGTTCAGCCAGCGGCTGGCGGAGGAGCTTTCCCGGGAGGAGGACCTGGTCCTCGTCTGCGGGCATTACGAGGGGTTCGATGCGCGGATCCTTGAGGAGGCGGACCTCCTTCTTTCGCTCGGGGACTATGTCCTGACGGGCGGCGAGCTGCCGGCAATGGTGGTGGCGGACGCGGTGCTCCGGCTTCTGCCGGGCGTGCTGAAGGAGGGGAGCGCGGAGGAGGAGTCCTTCGGAAACGGGCTCCTTGAGTATCCGCAGTACACGCAGCCGCAGGAATTCCGCGGGAAATGCGTGCCGGAGGTCCTGCTTTCCGGCGACCACGCGCGGATCCGGAGATGGAGGCTCAAGGAGTCGCTCAGGGAAACGCTTCACCGGCGGCCGGACCTTCTTGAAGGACGCTCCTTCACGGAGGAGGAGACGGCGATGCTGGAGGAGATACGGACAGAGGAAGGGCAGTAAAGGGTACTGCTGGAAATTGGAAGGAGTTTTTGTTTATGAGTAAAGCATTGAAGGCACTTGCTGTGGGGACTGTTTTTGCGGCTGTATTTGCGGGGACGGCGTTCGCCGGCACCTGGAAGACCGGCGCGGCGCGCCCGGATGACTGGTGGTATGACAACGGCGACGGCACCTGGGCGGTCGGCTGGACGGTCATCGACGGCGACAACGACGGCATGGGCGAGTGGTACTACTTCGACCAGGACGGCTGGCTTCTCACGGCAGACACCACGCCGGATGGCTACGAGGTGGATGAGAACGGCGCGTGGGTCTATGAGAACGAGATCGTGAAGCAGCCGGTCACCAAGGCGGGCCCGGGCGAGACGTCCACGATCATCACGCAGGAGACCGCGGCGGATGCTTCCGGGGCGCAGTCGGCGGATGCAGGCGCCCAGGCGGCGCAGGCTTCTGAGGTGCAGGCCCAGGAGAATGTCGCGGGGACCATCGCGGAGATGCCGGAGGGCACCTACCGTCTGTCCTACTACACCTACAATAAGGGCCAGTACACCGGCTTCCCGGTGAACGGCGACATCGACATCAAGGTGGTCGGGCAGTCCGCAGGCAGCATCCAGATCGAGTTCACGCGCACCTACGTTGACGGGCGCGGCTACAGCTACTACCGCTCCTTCGACAAGCAGGCCAGCGGCCAGTTCACATGCACGGACGAGAGCGTCACGGATCCGGACATCATCACCTGGAACGCGCCTGACCGCGTGATTATGATCGGCAACTCTGACATGACCCGGTTCTACGACCTGATCGAGTATCAGAGGTAAGCTGGGTTTCCGGCGTGACCGGGCGTCAGAGAGGACCCGGCACTGTGGTGTGGTCCGGTATCTGAGATATGGTGTTTTCAGCAGTAATATCGTATAGGAAAGTCTGGTCCTGCCGGCAGTTTTACCGCTGCCGGCAGTTTGGTGCGATAAGGCCGGAAGGTGGCCGCCGTGCTTGCACGGGCGGGCATCTGACGGCCAACGGACATCGAGCGGCTATGGCCGCGAGATGCGTGCGATAAGGCCGGAAGGTGGCCGCCGTGCTTG
>Ga0129307_1002220_pt1 | contig 16289 bp, 14 predicted proteins | sample P1105metagenome_FD_94437 | JGI IMG/M metagenome (GOLD analysis project Ga0129307, IMG submission 94437) | Capybara group fecal microbial communities from Wisconsin, USA - P1105 metagenome | ecosystem: Host-associated > Mammals > Digestive system > Large intestine > Fecal | place: USA: Wisconsin... | reverse complement strand
GCTTGTTCGAAATTGTTATTTGTCATTGTCAACACCTCCATACCGTGTTGACTAATTGTACCACATTTCTCTATCTAATACCACATTTTTGTAGCTACGCCCATGTGCGAAGTTGTGCTTGCTTTTTCTCTGTTGTCATGCTATAATCCACACCCGAATACGCACCTTTTTTCCGCGGATGCTTGTGCCACGGACAGTGGCGGCTCACCGCCATGGAAGAAAGGGTGGAAAAACAAGGAGGAATTCCCTATGGCAGTTATTTCCATGAAGCAGCTGCTGGAAGCCGGTGTCCACTTTGGTCACCAGACCCGCCGCTGGAACCCGAAGATGGCTCAGTACATCTTCACCGAACGCAACGGTATCTACATCATCGACCTGCAGAAGACCGTCAAGAAGGTTGACGAAGCTTATGCATTCGTCCGCGATGTCGCCATGGAAGGCAAGACCGTTCTGTTCGTCGGCACCAAGAAGCAGGCTCAGGAATCCATCGAATCCGAAGCCAAGCGCTGCAACATGTACTATGTGAACAACCGCTGGCTGGGCGGCATGCTCACCAACTTCCGCACCATCCGCACCCGTATCGACCGCCTCAACGCCATCGACAAGATGGAAGAGAATGGTCAGTTCGACGTGCTCCCCAAGAAGGAAGTCGCCAAGCTCAACAACGAGCGTGAAAAGCTCGAAGCCAACCTCGGCGGCATCCGCGAAATGAAGAAGCTCCCCGGCGCTCTGTTCGTCGTCGATCCCCGCAAGGAACACATCGCCGTGACCGAAGCCCGCAAGCTCAACATCCCGATCGTCGCTATCGTTGACACCAACTGCGATCCTGACGAAATCGATTATGTCATTCCCGGCAACGACGACGCTATCCGCGCTGTCAAGCTGATCGCCGGCAAGATGGCTGACGCTGTCCTCGAAGGCAAGCAGGGCGAACAGTCCGAGCCTGACGCAGCAGAAGCTGTCGAGACCCCCGTCGAAGCATAATCCAAACAACAACCGGAAAGGATGATTCACATGGCCGCTGTAACAGCTGCAATGGTAAAAGAACTCCGCGAGCGCACCAATGCCGGCATGATGGACTGCAAAAAGGCTCTCCTCGCCGCTGATGGTGATATGGACAAGGCAATTGACTGGCTCCGTGAAAAGGGACTGGCTCAGGCCGCCAAGAAGGCCAGCCGTGTTGCTGCTGAAGGCGTTGTCGCCCAGTATGTGACCCCCTGCGGATGCACCGGTGTCATCGTGGAAGTCAACTGCGAGACCGACTTCGTTGCCAAGACCGACAACTTTGCTGCTTTCGCCAACAACGTTGCCAAGCACATCGCCAAGGCCAATCCTGCCGACGTGGATGAGCTGATGAACCAGAAGTTCGTTGACGACGAGACCAAGACCATCTCCGACCTCGTGTCCGAGGCTACCGTTGCGATCGGTGAGAAGATCTCCGTCCGCCGCTTTGCCCGTTTCCAGACCGAAGGCGTTGTTGCCACCTACATTCACATGGGCGGCAAGGTCGGCGTTCTGGTTGAAGTCGCCACCAGCGAAGAAGGCAAGAACAACGACGACGTGAAGCAGTTTGCTCATGACCTGTCCCTGCAGATCGCTGCTGCCAAGCCCGAGGCTGTCCGCCGTGAAGAAGTGGACTCCGAGAAGCTTGAAAAGGAACGCGAGATTCAGCGCGCCAAGGCTCTTGAAGCCGGCAAGCCTGAAAAGATCGTTGACCGCATCGTGGACGGCCAGATCGAAAAGTATTACAAGGAAGTCTGCCTGCTTGACCAGCAGTTCGTCAAGGATCCTGACAAGACCATCAAGGGTCTCATGGCTGAGGTCAGCAAAGCCGCTGGCGCACCCCTCGACGTCGTGCGTTTTGCCCGCTTTGAGAGAGGCGAAGGCATCGAGAAGCGCAAGGATAACCTTGCTGCTGAAATCGCTGCTATGCAGAAGGCTTAATCAAACGTACTTCGGGGACTGTATGTATGTGCAGTCCCCGTTTTTTTAGAAAAAAATCGGAGGGATACCATGTCAGTTTACAAACGTGTCATGCTCAAGCTGTCAGGAGAAGCACTCAAGTCCGGGAATGAACTTTTCGATTTTGCCAAGATCCAGCAGATGGCCGGCATTATCCGGGACATGCATGAAGTCACGCCTGAAATCGGCATTGTGATCGGCGCAGGCAATATCTGGCGCGGACGCCAGGGCCCGAGCGCCAATATGGATGCCGTAACGGCCGACCAGATGGGCATGCTGGGGACCGTCATCAACTGCCTGTGTGTCGCCGATGCACTCCGTCAGGTCGGTCTCGACGCGGTGGTCATGAGCGCCGTGGATATGAACCGTTTCTGTGAGCCTTTCAACGCCATGACCGCGCGGAACTATCTCAAAGAGGGACGCGTCGTCCTCTTTGCTGCAGGCTCCGGCAATCCCTTCTTCTCCACCGACACCGCGGTCGCCCTGCGCGCCATCGAGATGCAGGTGGATGCCATTCTGATGGCCAAAAACATCGACGGCGTCTATACCGCTGATCCCATGAAAGACCCGAACGCCAGGCTCATCCGCGACATCACCTACCGCGATGCGCTCGATCAGAACCTGAAAGTCATGGACGCCGCTGCCTTCCAGCTCTGCCTTGAAAACAAGGTGCCGGTCGTGCGCGTGTTCGGTCTGGATGATCCCAGAAATCTCGTCCGAGTCCTTGAAGGGGATTCCATGGGCACGGTCGTCCATCCCTGATGCCTCCGTTTCAGGCGATGACTGAACTACTTGCCATCTGATGGAAAAAACGGTACAATAAGGTCACATATGAAATTTGCCGGCCATCGCCGGATAAAACCAAAGGAGGGCAAAGCCTATGACTGTCAACGAAATTATGAATCAGGCCAAGGAGAAGATGGGCAAATCCCGTGACGTATATCAGCGCGAGATGGTCGCACTTCGTGCAGGCCGTGCCAATCCCCAGATGCTTGACCGCATTATGGTCGATTACTACGGAACTCCTACGCCGATTCCTCAGGTCGGCGGCGTTTCCTCTCCGGAAGCCCGTCTGCTGATCATCAATCCCTGGGAAGCCAAGATGATCCCTGCCATTGAAAAAGCAATCCAGAAGAGCGATCTGGGCATCAATCCCCAGAATGACGGCAAAGTGATTCGTCTGGTCTTCCCGCCCACGAACGAGGAACGCCGCAAGGATCTGACCAAGGTGGCCCGCAAAGGTGCTGAAGATACCAAGGTCGCCATCCGTTCCATCCGCCGCGATGCGATTGAACAGTTTAAGAAACTGAAGAAGAATTCCGAGATTACCGAAGATGACGAGCGCAAGGCTGAAGAAGATATTCAGAAGCTGACCGACAAAGCCATCAAGGAAGTCGACGATGTCTGCGCTGCAAAAGAGAAGGAGATCATGGAAGTCTGATGTCCTTTGATTTCTCATCACTGTTAGGCCTTCCTCTGTCCATGGCTGAAGCCCGCCTGCGTGAAGCCGGCCTGACTCTCCCCGTCACAGTTACTTCAGACCCGCATGGACGTGAAGCCGGAACGCTTCGCGTCGTCCGTGCTGACAGGGACGGAATCGTTTCTGCAGCTTTTCTGGACGGGATGCCCATGAAGAATGCCTCTGAATGCGCAGGTTCCCGCTGAGGAACCTGTGCATTTTTCACTCGCTACCGAAAGCAGGAGATCATCATGTTCAAGGATGCAGTCAAGAAATTTTTCGCGCCGAAGGAAAAAGTACGCACGATCCCATCCAAGAAAAGCACGGCCGGCATGAGCGCCGAAGATTTTCAGCGTCTCCCCCAGCACGTCGCCATCATCATGGACGGCAACGGACGCTGGGCCAAGCGCCATCGTCTTTCCGTTTCCAAAGGCCATCGGCAGGGCACGGAAAACCTGCGTGAAATCATCCGGCACACGGATGACCTGGGTATCCATTCCCTCTCCCTGTATGCCTTTTCCACAGAGAACTGGTCCAGACCGCAGGAAGAAGTCGATGCCCTCATGGAACTGATTCTTGATTTCTTCGCCTCTGAGATTGATGAACTCGATGCCAAAAATGTGCATATCCTCATTCTCGGCGACAAGTCACGCCTTCCTGAAAAGCAGCGCCTGACCCTGATCGAAGCGGAGGAGCGGACTGCAGGCAACACCGGACTGCACCTGAATATTGCCATCAATTACGGCGGACGCGATGAAATCGCGCGGGCCGCACGTGAACTCGCCGACCAGGCTGCCGGCGGCATGCTGGATCCTTCTCTGATTAATGAGCAGATGATCGCTGATCATCTCTACACCCGCGGTCAGCCGGATGTGGATCTGCTCATCCGTACCAGCGGTGAAATGCGCCTGAGCAATTTTCTGCTCTTCCAGTGTGCATATGCCGAGTTCTGCTTCCCGAAAGTCCTCTGGCCTGATTTTTCCGTAAAAGCCTATGATGAGACGCTTCTGGAATTCGGCGGACGTGAACGCAGGTTCGGCAAACGCCTGTAAATCATACTGAGTTCATGTTCGGGAACTATCCTCTTTTTACCAACTCACAGAAGGGGTGACTGCCATGGTTCAGCGTCTGATTACAGCCTCCTTTATGGTTGTCTTCGCAGGTCTTGTGGTTTATTTTGGCGGAACCGTGTTTGCCGTCGGTGCAATGCTCTGCTTTATTGTTGCACTCCGGGAAGAATACCATGCGCTTTCCGTTGCCGGTCATCGGCCGGTCGCATGGCCTACCTGGGTCGCCATGATCATCTGCATTCCCATGGCCGCGATTCTCAATCGCCCGGTTTTTTCGCCAATCCTCATGGTCACCTGTCTTCTGACCATCGGGCTGGTCATTTTCCGCAGGGACCCGCATCTTGAAGACGGTCTCATGAGCCTGGTCCCCCTCTTCTCAGTCCTGCTCCCCGGCCTGTGCATTGTGTCACTTTCCCATATCCAGCCGCTCTCCGTGCAGCGCACGCTTATCGGTCTGCTGATCGTGGTCCCTGTTCTGGGTGATACGTTTGCCTATTTTGTCGGCAGCCATTTCGGCGGCCCCAAGCTCTGTCCTGCGGTGAGCCCAAACAAAACCATTTCCGGCGCAGTCGGAGGCCTTCTCGGCTCCGTAGCCGGTGCCATGATTGTCTGGCTGCTGGCCTTCCTGATCTGTGCACCGACAACCCAGCCGCACCTTCCCGCCTGGTGGGTCTGCATGCTCATCGGCCTGTTCGGCGGCATCGCTTCCCAGCTCGGCGATCTCTTCGCCTCGCTGATTAAGAGGCACTGCAACATCAAGGACTTTTCCAATCTGTTTCCCGGGCACGGCGGCATGATGGACCGGCTGGACTCGCTTCTGTTCATGGCGATTGTCATCTATGTCTACCTCTCCATCCGCGGCTGAGCACGCTCAGCAGACAAAGAGGGATTTTCTATGAAACGCATATCGATTCTCGGTTCCACAGGTTCCATCGGCACCCAGGCGCTCGACCTGGTCCGTCAGCATCAGGATCAGTATGAAGTCTCCGCACTGACTGCCTTCAGCCATGCGGAGCAGCTTTTCGAACAGGTCCGCACCTTCCATCCGAAGATGGCCGGTCTGGTTCAGCCGATTCCGCGCTCAGACATTCCTTCCGACCTTTCCTTCTGCCGGTTTGAAATGGGAAAAGAAGCCCTTCACATTGCGGCAGCCGAGGTTGAAGCTGACCAGGTCCTTGTCTCCATTGTCGGCATTGCGGGTCTTCAGAGCGTCATGGACGCGATCCAGGCAGGACGTCAGGTCCTCCTGGCCAACAAGGAAGCCCTGGTGACAGGCGGGCATCTTGTCATGGACGCCGCGCGTCAGTCGGGACACATCCTTCTGCCCGTCGATTCGGAGCACAGTGCGATCTTCCAGTGCCTGCAGGGGGCAGGCGGCAATGCACCCGTACGCATCCTGCTCACCGCTTCCGGCGGTCCCTTCCGCACCTGGACGCGTGAAAAAATCGAGCAGGCCACCGTCGCGGAAGCCCTCCGCCATCCCAACTGGAGCATGGGTGCGAAGATCACCATTGACTCGGCCAGCATGTTCAACAAAGCCCTTGAAATCATCGAGGCGCACTGGCTGTTCGACATGCCGCACGAAAAGATCCAGGTAGTCGTCCATCCCCAGTCCGTCATTCATTCGGCTGTGGAATTCAAAGACGGCGCCGTCATAGCCCAGCTCGGCGTGCCGGACATGCGTGTTCCGATCGCCTATGCCATGGCCTTTCCGAAGCGGATTGAAACCGGCACGCAGCCGCTCGATCTCTTCTCCCTGCATGACCTGACTTTCGAAAAGGGAGATCCTGTCCGGTTCCCTGCCCTGCGTCTTGCCGGGGAATGCCTTGATGCAGGCGGCGCGGCATGCACCGTGCTCAACGGAGCCAATGAAACGGCAAACAGTGCCTTCCGGGAAGGCCGCATTCCTTTCGGCGGGATCACCCGTACCGTCGAGGAAACCCTCGCTTCCCTCGGAACGCTCCCTGCCGATACGCTTCCGGACATTTTTGAGGCCGACCGGCTTGCCCGGGTCCGTGCCACGGAAATCATTGCGAAAGGATTCTGATATGCTTTCAGTTCTTGCTGCCATTCTTCTGCTGGGTATTCTCATTACCATGCATGAGCTTGGCCATTTCCTTGCCGCGCGCGCCTGCGGCATCGCGGTGCGCGAGTATTCCATCGGTTTCGGTCCGCTGCTGTTCCACCGGGCCGGCAAAAGCGGAACCGAGTTTTCCATCCGTCTCATCCCCATGGGCGGCTACTGCGCATTCTACGGTGAGGACACCACCGACGAGAAGTCCCTTGCCGATCCGCGCGCTTTTGCCAGACAGGCTGTCTGGAAGCGCATGATCACGGTGCTGATGGGTCCGGGCATGAATTTTATCCTGGCCTTCGCCGTGCTCTTCTTCTACATCTGGATCGGCGGTACCGCTTCCACAGTGCCCGTGATCGCATCGGTTGAAGAAGGCAGCCCTGCCATGGAGGCCGGTCTTGCAGCCGGCGACCAGGTGACTGAAATCAACGGCATCAACCTGATCGATACCTCCCTGGAAACCTTTACCCAGGCCATTACCGGCTATCAGGAAGGCAGCAGTCCCCTGCAGCTCTCGGTGGTCCGGGGCAGCGAAAACCTTCAGCTGTCTCTGACGCCTTTCTATGATGAGGAGCTGGGCCGCTATCGTTTCGGCATCTCGGTCAGCACCTCCCCGCGCACCACGGTCGATGCAAACGGCAGAGTCCACGCTGTCACACGGCCCGCCACGCTCGTGCAGGCAGCCTCCATCTCCTGGAACAACTGCACCTATGCCGGCACGGCCATGGTGACCGCGCTCAAAAACCTCGTCACCCGGGGCGAAGGCCTTGATCAGACCAGCGGCCCGGTCGGCATTGTCAGCATGGTCAGCTCCGAAGTCCGCACCGGCGGCATGGATGCCTTTATCAACCTGCTGATCCTGATCTCGATCAATCTGGGCATCATGAACCTGCTCCCTATCCCCGGCCTGGACGGATCCCGTTTTCTCTTCCAGGTCCTCGAAGTCATCCGGCACAAGCCGATCCCGCCTGAAAAGGAAGCCGTTGTGCATCTGGCAGGCTTTGTTCTTCTCTTTGGACTGATGCTTTTCTTTACCTATCGTGATATCATGAATCTGATCCGTTAACCCCTGCTGATTTTCTCTGGAGGCGTTTATGACGAAAACCGTTCAAGTCGGCCCGCTCATGCTGGGCGGCGGAAACCCGGTTCTTGTGCAGTCCATGACCAATACCGATACCCGTGACACGGAGGCAACCTCTGCCCAGATCCGTGCACTTGCCGAGGCCGGCTGCGATCTCGTGCGCGTTTCCGTGTATGACGAGGAATGTGCAAGAGCAGTCCGCACGCTGGTGGACGAGTCCCCTGTCCCGCTTGTGGCAGATATCCATTTCAATTACAGGCTGGCAATCGCTGCTGCCGAAAACGGCATAGCCAAACTCCGTCTCAATCCCGGCAATATCGGCGGTGAAGAGCATGTACGCCTTGTCGCAGACTGTGCGAAACGCCATCATATCCCGATCCGCATCGGCGTGAATTCCGGTTCCGTCGAGAAAGATATTCTGGACCGCGACGGCGGCGTCACCCCCAGGGGCATGGTGGACAGTGCCCTGCGTCATGCCCGCATGCTCGAGAAAGTTGGTTTTACAGACATTGTGCTTTCCATGAAAGCTTCCGGTGTCCGTGAGACCATCGCCGCCTATCGGCTGGCGAGCGAAATCTGCGATTACCCCCTGCACGTGGGCGTCACCGAGGCCGGTCTGCCCGGACAGGGCACCATCAAGAGTGCGATCGGCATCGGCAGTCTGCTGGCCGACGGGATCGGAGACACCATCCGTGTCTCCCTGACCGGCGATCCGCTGCCCGAAGCAAAAGCTGCATGGGATATTCTCCGTGCCCTGGACATCCGTCAAAACGGCGTCCAGCTCGTGTCCTGTCCGACCTGCGGGCGCACGCGCATCGACCTCCCCGCTATTGCCGCACAGGTTGAAGAAGGCGTAAAGGATATCCGTGTTCCCATGAAAATTGCGGTCATGGGGTGTGTTGTCAACGGTCCCGGTGAAGCGCGCGAAGCCGATATCGGCATTGCAGGCGGCGACGGCTGCGGTGCGCTGTTCATCAAGGGTGAAGCGCCCAGACGCGTTGAAGGCGATCTGGCAAAGATTCTGATCGATGAAGCACACGCCCTGGCCGAACGTATGGCAGGTGCTGCGAAATGAGTTACCAGGACCTTTTAGCCCTGATCTATAAACAGCTTCCCGAGCTCAAAGGGCAGCTGGACCCTCCGCAGGTCGTCTATATTCAGTCCGAGCACAAGGTGTATATCACCTTCTACAGCCGCACGCTGGTCGATGAAAAGGCCTTCCTGACCATGGAACGCGTGCTGCGCGAGTGTTTTCCCGCGCACCCGCTCGCCCTTCGCGTCAAGAGCCCTTCGCTGAAGGATGCTTTTCTCGAAAACATCGGGGATTATAAGCAGGTGCTCGTGGACTTCCTGCGCCGCAATTATCCCGCCTCCTCGGCCTGGGTTTCCCAGATCGACTGGCATGTGAGCGACAATAACCTGATCACCCTGACCTTTCCCGATTCCTTCTCCATGGACTATATGGCCCGCCAGAACATCCGCGGACGTCTGACCCGCGCCATTCTGGATATCTTCGACAAGGAATGCCGTGTCGAGCTCGCGGTCGCCGGCGACCAGGAGAAACGAATCCAGGCGCTGAGAGAGGAAAACGAAGCCATCTCCCGCCACCTCTATACCATCCATGAGCTGGATCATCCTGATCAGGCTGAAAAGAAACCCGCCAGGGAAAGCCATGAATCCAAGCCCCGCACCGTGCGTCCGCGCACACCGAAGGAACCGGAAAAGCCGCGGGATCCGACCGTGCCTGAGATGACCGACAACGCCATCGGCAAGCCCATCATCGGCCGTGCCATCGCAGACCATCCCATGGAGATGAAAGGTCTCAATTCGGAGCTCGGACTGGTCGTCGTCCAGGGCGATATCTTCAAGTTTGAGACCAAGGAACTCAAGGGCGGTGAAATGCTGCTTGTCACCTTCGCGATCACAGACTATACCTCTTCCATACTCTGCAAGGTTTTTATGCGCTACCGCCGTTCTGCCTTCGGGCGCCAGAAGCTGGATCTCGATGAGCATCCGATCACCGAGGAAGAGCGGAAGGCTGTCATGGACAAGGTTGACCAGATCAAGCTCGGCATGAATGTCAAGGTGCGCGGTGAGTGCCTGTATGACAATTTTGCCCATGAACTGTCCATTTCCGTGCGCGACATGGTTCCCATGGAAAAAATTGAGCGCGAGGACAAAGCAGCAGAGAAGCGCATTGAGCTGCATCTGCATACAAACATGTCCACGCTCGATGCCCTGTCTCCTGCTGAAGACCTGATCGGACGCGCTGTCAAGTGGGGACACCCTGCGATCGCCATTACCGACCACGGTGTCCTGCAGTCCTTCCCGGCCGCATTCAAGGCCGCGAAGGGAAAAATCAAACTGATCCCCGGCTGCGAGGGATACCTGATCGATGACCCTGTCATCGTCCGGGACCCGGCACACCGGTCTTTTGACGAGCCGATCATTGTCCTGGACTTTGAGACGACCGGCCTGAATACCGGCACCTGCCGCGCCATTGAAATCGGTGCTGTGCGTCTGGTGCGCGGCGCCATTGAGGACTCCCTGTCCATTCTCATCAATCCGCATGTGCCCATTCCGCCCAAAGTCGCCGAGCTCACCGGCATTACGGACAATATGCTCGCCGACAAGGAAAGCGCCGAAACCGTCATTCCAAAGCTCATGGAATTCATCGGGGATGCCCCGATCGCTGCCCATAACGCAGCCTTCGACAGTGCCGTGCTGCACTCGGAGCTCCGGCGTCTGGGACTCACCTGGCAGGGGCCTGTCCTGGATACGCTGGCTTTTGCCCGCAAGCTCTACCCCGACATGAAGACCCATAAGCTCGGCACGCTCTGCAAGCGTCTGGGCGTCAGTCTCAAGAATGCCCACCGCGCCGTGCATGATGCCACAGCAACCGCCCACTGCCTTGCCAGAATGTATGATGAGTGCAAGGAAAAAGGCATGCATTATCTCGATGAGCTCGATGAACAGCTCAAGGGCGGTGCGATCGGCGAAAGCTATCACATCATTCTCCTCGCAAAGAATCAGACGGGTCTGGTCAATCTCAACCGACTGGTTTCCATCTCGCACCTGGACTATTTCCGGCGCCGTCCGCATATGCCCCGCAAGATTATTCAGAAATACCGCGAGGGGCTGATTCTGGGCAGTGCCTGTGAAGCCGGAGAACTGTTCCGCGCTGTGCTCCGGCAGGAACCCTGGGACAAGCTGAAGGAAATGGCTTCCTTCTACGATTACCTCGAAATCCAGCCCATCGGCAACAATGCCTTCCTGATCCGTGAAGGACAGGTGCCCGATGAGGATGCGCTCCGGGATCTGAACCGTCAGATCGTGCGCCTGGGCGACGAGCTGGGGATTCCGGTTGTGGCCACCGGCGATGTCCATTTCATGGATCCGCACAACGCCATCAACCGCGCCATCATTCAGGCCGGCATGGGATATGAGGACTGCGACCATCAGCCCCCGCTCTACTTCAAGACCACCGATGAAATGCTTGAGGAATTCAATTATCTCGGGCCTGAAAAATGCCATGAGGTCGTCATTGACAATCCGCACAAAATCGCGGACATGGTGGAACCTCTGCGGCTCTTCCCCAAGCACCCCAAGGATGAGGATACCTTCCAGCCGGTATGGGAGGATGCTGCCGACAATATCCAGAACATGACGTGGAGCACCGCCAAGGAGATGTACGGCGACCCGCTTCCCGAGATTGTTCTCAAGCGCCTGGAAAAGGAGCTCAAGTCCATTGTCGGCTACGGCTACTGCACGCTCTACAATATTGCTGAAAAGCTGGTCACCAAGTCCCTTGAGGACGGTTATCTGGTCGGTTCCCGTGGTTCCGTCGGTTCCTCCCTGGTCGCACGCATGTGCGGCATCACCGAGGTGAACGCGCTCCCGCCCCACTACCGCTGCATCTACTGCCATCACGGGTTCTTCGATGTGGACAAGACCAAATACCACGTCGGCGTGGACCTGCCCGACCGCAACTGTCCTATCTGCGGACGTCCGCTGGTCAAGGACGGCTTTGATATTCCTTTCGAGGTCTTCCTCGGTTTTGAAGGCGACAAGGTGCCCGATATTGACCTGAACTTCTCCGGTGAATACCAGAACAAGGCCCACCATTATGTCGAGGAACTCTTCGGTCATGACCATGTGTTCCGCGCCGGCACCATCTCCTCCCTCGCCGACAAGACAGCCTTCGGCTATGTCTCCCGCTACATGGAGGAGCGCCACATCCAGTGCGACAACACGGAAAAAGACCGTCTGGCAATCGGCTGCACTGGCGTCAAGCGCACGACCGGTCAGCACCCCGGCGGCATGGTTGTTGTGCCCAAGGAATATGAAATCTATCAGTTCACTGCGGTTCAGCACCCTGCAGATGACCTGGAATCCGACTTTACCACCACGCACTTTGACTTTAACTCCATGCATGATATTCTCGTCAAGCTCGACTGTCTCGGGCATGATGACCCGACCATGATGCATATGCTCGAGGAACTGACCGGCATCAATTTCAAGGATGTTCCTCTGGATGACTGGGGTGTCCGTTCGCTCTTCCATACGCCGGATGCACTGGGCGTGACAGAGGATGAAATTCTCTGCAATACCGGCACCTACGGCGTTCCCGAGTTTGGCACGGCGTTCGTCCGCGGCATGCTCGATGAAACGCAGCCCGATACCATGGAGGAACTGCTGCGTATTTCCGGTCTCTCCCACGGCACCGACGTCTGGCTGGGCAATGCCCAGGAACTGATTGCCAACGGGACCGCCACACTCTCTGAATGCGTCTGCTGCCGTGATGATATCATGAACTATCTCATCAACATGGGATGCGCGCCGAAGATGAGCTTTACCACCATGGAAAGCGTCCGCAAAGGCAAGGGACTCAAGCCGGAGATGGAAAAGGAAATGGTGGATCACAATGTGCCGGACTGGTTCATGGACTCATGCCGCAAAATCAAATACATGTTCCCCAAGGGACATGCTGTCGCCTACGTGACCATGTCGCTGCGCGTGGCCTGGTACAAACTGCACTTCCCCTCCGCCTACTACTGTTCCTACTTCACCGTGCGCGGTGACGGTTTTGATGCCGGCACCATGCTCATTGACCCCGATACCTGCCGGGCCAGAATCCGGGAAATCCGCAACGCTGAAAAGCCCTCTGCCAAGGAAAAGGAACAGCAGACCTCACTCGAACTGGTTCTGGAAATGAATATGCGCGGCATCCGTTTCCTGCCTGTCGATCTCTACAAGAGCGATGTCCGGAAATTCAAGATTGAAGGCGGCGACCTGCGCTGCCCCTTTACCAGCCTGGTCGGTCTGGGTGAATCCGTCGCCGAATCCATTGTTGCAGCACGCAATCAGCAGCCGTTCGTATCCATCGAGGATCTTCAGAACCGCGGACACGTCGGATCCAGCATCATCGAAATGCTCCGCCAGCACGGAACACTGGAAGGTCTGGACGAAACCAGCCAGATCTCCATGTTCTGATTACCATCAAAGGAGATGCATACCATGTCAACCCTGTACCGCCAGCGCATTGTCGTAGTCGGCAACGAGCAGGATATGGTCCGCCTCGCCATGGTCCTTCTGGACAATGCAGGATACCTGGAACTGCCCGACGACCGGCCGCCCTATACGCTTGCCGAGCTCATCGATCAGATTCAGCATCGGACCCGTGAGGATGGAGATGCAAATGACACCTTCCTCTACTCCATGATTTCCAGGCATCGGTTCGGGGAAGCCATTGAGGGAACCTGCCGCCTGCTGATCACACAGAATGCCTGCGGTCTGTATTCAGCCCTCTTCCGTTATGATTCCAGCGATCCTTTCCAGTCCCATGAATGGCTGGACCTGCACAAGCGCTGCGGCATGCCCCTCATGGTTGTCCAGCGCGCTTCGGAGGATTTCTCCCTGGACAAGGGCGAGGTTGTCCTGTCGGGCGGCCATGTCATGGACAACTGGGACACCATGTGCGAATGCTGGCTGTGGCTCATGGAACAGTATGGCTGCGGGCTGCCGCCTGAGGAAGCCCTGGAAAAGCTCAATGAGCTCAATAAAATCATGCAGAGGGAAGAGTACGATATGGATCTTCCCTCCCTCCTGCATTCCTGCCGTCTGAACCTTGAGACCATTGCCATGAACACGCAGGATCCCGATGCACTGAAGACGGCGATTGATGCAGCGCTCAGACGTCAGGATTATGTCCGTCTCTCTGAGTATTATTACCTGCTCGCCGAATCGGTCCTGTGGGAAACCGAGCACAATGCAAAGTGGTTTGCGACACTTGACACACTGATCGACCGCGTCGGCGAATCGTAAAAAACATGCCCGCAGGCAGGAAATGCCCTGCTTTGATCGAATATTAATTTGACTGAAAAGGGAGGGATGCCGCAATGTGGAAGAGATGGAGGACGCAGACGATCCGCTGGAGTGCTTTTATTCTGTTCATCGCTGCCATCCTTATCGCTTTTGTCGCAGGCCTCCTGTGGATTTCGAACAGCCTGAAAACCACCAGAGAAACCAGCTCTCAGCTTCAGTATCAGCTCTCACTGAGTGAAGAGAACCGCGACAAGCTGGATAAAAAGCTGTCTTCTGTCGGTTCCAAAGCCTATATTGAAAGCCGCGCAAGGTCAGAACTGCTCTATCTGCGTCCGGATGAAATCCGTTTTGAAGTGCAGAACGCCGAACTTCTGGACAACTATACGCCGCAGGAATGGAACATTTTGATGGAACAGAAGGCCTTGGACAATGAATAACAGGGGCCCATGCTTTGCATGGGCTTTTTCTGTAGAATGAACCCGGAAAGGAAGCGCCATCCTATGCGAGTTGCTGTCATCGGGATCGGATCCAATTCAGTGAGAATGCTCATTGCAGACATTGACCACCAGATCGGCCGCCGTGTCCGGCGCGATCGAGCCGGCACCCGTCTGTTTGCCGGACTGGATGCGCAGCGCCGTCTGAGCCCGCAGTCCATGAAAACCAGCGTCGACTCTGTTGCTGCCATGGCGAAGTCCGCCCGGGAGGCCGGTGCGGAGGAAGTCCTCCTGTTCGCAACGAGTGCAACCCGCGACGCTTCAAATTCGGATGTCTTTGCCTCCCTGCTCCGTGAAACCTCCGGTCTCGAACTGCAGATACTTCCCGGCGAGTCGGAAGCTCAGCTTTCTTTCCTTGGCGCTTCCGGCAGAGGTGAGTGCGGCGTCATCGATATCGGCGGCGGTTCAACCGAGATTATTATCGGCAGCGGCGTGAACCTCTCCTCCTCTTTTTCCTGCCAGATGGGAGCCGTGCGTCTCAGCCGTCTCTATCCGCTCCAGTCCATATCTGAAATGCAGACCGTGATCAATGCTTCTGTCCGCATTCTTGAAGAAAAGCTCTCAACCCTTCCTCCCCTTTCATCTGCGCCTGCCTGGTACGGTACCGGCGGCACCTTCACCACCCTGGCCGCCATGGTCAACGGTGTGCCGTGGACGGACAGGACCCGCATGCACGGAACGAAGCTTTCCTGTGAACAGATTGAGAAGGAAGCTGCCCTGCTTGCGCCGATGTCGCCGGATGAACGCAAACTGCTCCCCGGCCTTCAGCCCAACCGTGCAGACATTATTGTCCATGGCATCTGTATTCTGCTCGCATGCATGCGCACGCTGCAGATTCCTGAAATCACCGTAAGCGAATATGGAAACCTCGATGGTTTCCTGAAATATCATTATCAGCTGGATGAACTCTTCTGATCCGGGCCGGAGGTAATTCATGAAACGTATTCTTACCCTGCTTGTCCTGCTGCTTTCCCTCTTCTGCCTGTCCGCAGCGGCTGAAACCCGGGGGATGGAAGACTTTACCGTTCAGACACTGGACGGTTCCTTTCATCTTTCAGATGTTCTGGCCGAAAAAAAGATGGTCCTCATCAACTTCTTTGCAACCTGGTGCGGGCCCTGCAAGATGGAGTTTCCCTACATGGAGGAAGCCTACAAACAGTATGCGGATTCCGTCGCCGTTCTTGCCCTCTCCGTGGAGCCCAGTGATACAATGGATGCGCTCCGGACGTATGCTGAAGGTCTCGGTCTGACATTTTCTGTAGGCTCTGATTCGGCAGTCGGTCTCTCTTCCCAGTTTGACACATCCGGCATCCCCGTGACCGTTGTGGTTGACCGGTTCGGTCAGATTGTCCTGGAAGAGGTCGGCGCAAAGACCTCGACCGATGACTTCCTCCATCTCTTTGACTATATGACTTCGGATTATTATACCCAATCCGTCCCGCTCAGCGGTTTTCCGTCCGGACGTGCAGACGTGGAAAGTGAAACGCCGGAAAAGCTGACTGAGGCGCTTGGCGAAGGAATCACCTTCCGGAATCCGGAAAATCCATTTATCTGGCCCATGAAGACTGCCGCGGACGGCGATCGTCTCGTGCTTCAGTCAATGGCCCCGCCAGAATCCGGTGCCATTTCCTCCCTGACCGTTCAGGTCAGTGCCCATGAAGGGGATGCCCTGGCCTTCGAGTATCGCACAGATTCGACGGCCGGCGTCAATCTCCTGACCGTGAACACAGCTGAACATGCACCGGTCTGTGTTTTCGGCGGCAGAAGTGACTGGACAGGCCATGCGATTTCCCTGCATGAAGGCGAAAACACACTGACTTTCTCT